>Ga0209131_1000373_pt1 | contig 32526 bp, 35 predicted proteins | sample GraSoi_2013_40cm_FD_185826 | JGI IMG/M metagenome (GOLD analysis project Ga0209131, IMG submission 185826) | Grasslands soil microbial communities from the Angelo Coastal Reserve, California, USA - Sample 9_17_2013_40cm (SPAdes) (version 2) | ecosystem: Environmental > Terrestrial > Soil >...
GGCGTATTTCAAGCTAACCAGTTTATCTTCCCAATACTGCAAAGTATAGCGATCATATTCGTTCTCAGGTAATTTGCTAACATAAATATCAAAGTCAACATCGCTGTATTTTGATTCCTGCCCACGCGCATAACTGCCCACAATGCCAATGCCGATGACGTCAGGCGAGTCAATTCTTTCAAGCACAGATTGAATAAAAGGGTCGGATAGGGTCATATTATTTGTTATATCACTCTGAGTGTAGCGAAGAGTCTCGTTTGTCGCGGTAGAGATACTTCGCTGCGCTCAGTATGACATGTCTGAGTTTATTTCTCTACCTTCCCCTCATTCACTTTCCATACTTCTGCTTGCTCCACAAAATTAGATGCGAATAGATTCAAGTCTGTTGTCGTAAACAAAACCTGTTCACTCGCACCGACATATTTCAAAAGATCAGCACGACGTTGTATGTCCAACTCTGCCATCACTTCATCGAGCAATATCACGGGCCACTCGCCGGTGCGATCTTTCATCCAGTTGACTTCGGCGAGCTTCAACGCCAACAACGCAGTGCGGACTTGTCCACGTGAGCCGTAATCGCCAAGATCAATATTATTCGCAAGAAAACGCAACTCATCGCGATGTGGACCAACAGTTGTTACACCACGCGCGATCTCTTCACCGCGTAATTCCTTCAAGCGCACACTGAAGCCTTCTTGAATTTCATCGAGTTCCAAATGTGAACGGTCAATGACCGTATCCAGCTTCAGCCCGATCTGGCCATTCGGTTTCGGCAACGGATCGTAAGCAGGTTCATAGGCCAGGCGCAAAATTTCGGATCCATGAGTCAGTTCGTGATGAACGCGCGAAGCGAGACGTTCGATCTGCTGGACCGCTTCGATGCGCCACAAGATAATTTGCGCACCGAGCCGAGTCAACGCGTCATCCCACACTTCGAGTTGATCACTGTTCCCACCGCGTTCTCCCAGCATTTTGAGGAGCGCGTTGCGTTGCGTGAGCGCCTGGTTGTATTCGCTCAACACGCGCGCATACGCAGGCGTGGACTGCGCGAGCGCAAGGTTCAGATAACGGCGACGATCATCCGGCGCACCTTCGATGATCTGCGACATCTGCGGCACAAAGATGACTGCGTTGAAATGACCGATGATTTCATTGGCAGATTTTTTCACGCCATCAAGGAGTATCTCCTTGCGCAGGCGTTGACCATTGATGCCGGTAGGCTCAAGAATCAAACGCACTTCCATGCGATGTTTGCTTTTGCCGCGCTGATAATCTGCCACGAGACGTGTGACCGCCAGCGTGTTTTTTTTCGCTTCGTGAAAATTGACGATCTGCCGATCGGTATATGTTTGAAAAGATGTGAGCGCTGCAAGAAAATAAACGGCTTCGAGCACGCTGGTCTTGCCCTGTGCATTTGCGCCGGTAAGCAATACCACCCGTTGCGGAACATCAATATCCAAACGGGTGAAACTGCGGAAGTTCGTGAGGGAGAGGTGTTTGAGGTACATACGTTGCTGGTCAAATGTCGAAGGTTGTTGACTTTCGACCTACAGAATCATTTCCAATTCGATTTCATCGCGTAAAGGAATATTATTCTCGCCGATCAAGGAGATGCTCGGCTTGATCTTTCGCGACTCGATAAGCGCACCACGATACAATTTCGAAAGTTCAAAACCGCGCCGTTGATAGAACCCAAGTGCATTCAAATTATCGTTCGTCGTGATCAAAAATATGCGTTGACATTCTTTGGCGCGCGCTTCAACAACAACCTTGTTGATCAGCGTCGTACCGATGCCTTTTCCTACATGCAGACTATCCAGCGAAGTGATTTCACATTCATGATTCGAAATGCTGAATGTGACCAACCCGATCCATTCAGCACCTTCCTCCACAATGAACCCATCCAATTGTTCAGGTTGATAGATTTGGCCGCGAACGACCATGAAATCAGCGCCCCAATATTCAACCCAAAATTGACGCAGGCGGGACAGGTCTTCAGGAAGAATGCGACGAATATTCATTCGCAATTACACACATCACCAATACGCAGCATCGATTTCAAACTTCCTGATCCTGCTCAACTTCCTGTGCAGGTCGCCACACACGCGTAGCAAGTTCCGTGAAAAGGACACCATTCAGATGATCGATCTCATGTTGAAAGATGCGTGCCAGCCAACCTTTGGCTTTAATCTTCATCGGCTTGCCATGACGGTTCATGCCCTTGACTTGAATCTCAGCATGTCTTTCCACCTCGCCCACCAGCCCGGGAATGGAAAGACAACCTTCCACACCCATCAAGGTTTCTTCGGAGGTCTGCACGATCTCAGGGTTGATCACCGCCCACACTTTTTTTGGGGCATCTTCGGTCTCTTCATCCTCTTCGCGCTCATAATATTCAACGACAATAATGCGATCAGAGAGTCCGATCTGCGGCGCGGCGAGTCCCACGCCTGGCGCTTCGCGCATGGTTTCCACCATATCGTCCAGCAGAGTTTTCAGGTCTTTATCAAATTTCGTGACGGTATGTGCTTTACGCTTCAACACAGGGTCTGGGAGTGTTACGATCTTACGAAGGGTCATGCTTTATCTAACCTCAGTTACAAAAGTTTCTCGATTTTACTCTTTTTTCTGATTCCGTTTATTCGCTTCATCTTCTCTTCGGAATTCATCCGCAGCACGATGATAGGTGGCGATCCATTCTGCCATGCGATCTCGATCCGCGGCGAGCTTGCCTTCTTCCTGTTTCACCTTTCGTACCATACGGCGTCGGTCAATATCCGATTGAACAGTGGCAGGATCCATCACATCTTCGAAAGCCAGTTTATTTCCGCCCGCTGTGATATGGACCGTCCCAAAGTTGAAGAGATTCCCCAGGATACCTTTGCGCTCGTATTGAGTCCCCAAGATACCATCCAGCGGCGCGACGTTCCGCGTCTCGGTGCCGAAAGGCTTACGGTCAACATCAATGATCTGATCGTTCGTTACTTCGAACCGATCATTGCTCCAATCCATCACCTGATAAACAAACCAGCCAAAAAGCGGAAGGAACGAAATTAGGAAAACCATCGCCCAGGCATCCACGGCAAAACCATTTTGAAGTGAGATGAAAGCTTCATCGGGGAGAAAAGCCAGTTGGATCAGGCGACCAATAAACAAAAAGAATGTTCCAAGCGAACCTAAAACCGAAATCCACGCATTGATCACTAATACCACCCAGTGTTTGCGATAGATCACTGTATCGCCCGTTTCATAACGAAGTTTCAGCGTATTCGAACCAAGAAATTTTAATATCGCTGCCATGCCTGCGCTGGGCTTGGGTACTGGCGCATTTGACTTGGGCAGGGGCGCCGGTTCGCCAAATCCACGTTCCTGTTTGAGCGGCAGATTCAGACGCTTGCGGATGGCATTCTTAAGCGCCTCTTTTTCCTGCGCCTGCGCATGCTCCTTGGTGCGATTCCAATATTCCTCGACCATCTTCGCGGCTTCATTGGGATGCCTGACATGGTTAAAGGGAACTCTCCCAACAAACGTCCGCACGATGACATTGCCATAATCGAACACCTTGCCAAGTTGCGTCATCTCAATACCCACTGAAAGGATGGTGCCGATCGGCGATTCCTGGCGGCTGTCATAAATACCCACCACCTTTTCCAGCCACACCACACGCTGGTTGGTCACGATGTAATAATCGTTGCCCCAATCGATCCACAACCAGATGATCCATCCAGCAAGCGCGAGCATAGCCAACCCGCCTCCCAACGGAAAGATCAGGGAATGGATAACGAAAAGCCAGATGTAGAAAAGAGCTATGGGTACTATACTCCCTAATAGAGGCTGTACCAATTTTTCCCATAATACAATTGGATGTTTACGCGCCAGGAAATAAACTACTTCGTCCGATCTCAGCCACTTGAACTGCAATTGGGTCGCCAGTTGACGGCTCCGCACCGCCAATGCGAAATTGGTCTTGATATGTGGCGCCCGCTTAAACAGCTTATCAAAACCAGATCGTGGAAGCACCAGCAGGGTCGTATCAGTGAGCGCAGTAGCAGTCCCCGAACGGCGGCGGTTGGTTACCAGCGCCAGCTCGCCAAAGTAATCATTCCTCACCAGCAGCGCAAGTTGTATCTCCTTTTTGGGGGTCTTCTTAACAATCCTGACACTGCCTCCATAGATCAAATAAAAAGAAGCAGCCTTGGCATCCTGCTCGAAGATCACCCCATCTTTTGGAACCATTTGTTCCTTCAGTTCATCTGCCAGCGCAGTGAACTCATCATCCTTCAAACCATAGAAGAGATGGATTTTTTTTAGGAATGCAATCTTTGCAGCGGGTTCAATAGCCACGGTTTGATTCTATCAAATTTCACGCACAATGGCGCAACCATAAGCCAGAGTCTCCTCCAGCGTAGGCAAATGCCCATCGAGCAATGCCTCAACCGCCTCTTCAAGAAAGAAGCGGGTGGCTTTGGGTTGACGGAACATCACATCATCCACTGCCCCGCGATAACGCAGGATGCCGCCTCGATCCACAACAAAAGCATGCGGAGTGGATATCGCCTCATACAAATCCACGACAACGTGCTCCGCATCGATCAGGACCTGCGGCAGGCATCGTGCCTTAGCAGCCTCGGCCACCTCTTGAGTGGATTCACTTCGATTCGCAGCAATCGAAAGCAATTGCACATCATCGCCCCACTGCACCAAGCAAGCCATCGTCGAACGATCCGTCCGCTCCGAATGCGGACACTCGCACGACCAAAAATTGACGATGACGATCTTGCCGTGATAATCACTCAAGCGATGCAGGTTGCCCTCAAGATCAGGCAGTTCAAAATCGGGCGCGGGCTGGCTCAATTGCATGCTTCTATTATAAGACCCTAAAGGTCTTAAAGACCTTTGGGGTCTTGGCATGATAAAATCCAACGATGAAAAAATGGCAATTTTGGTTCGGGGTGCTGATCAGTGTCCTCTTTATCTGGCTGGCAGTGCGCGGCTTGAAACTCAATGAATTTTGGGGCGCGGTCAAACAGGCAAACTACTGGTGGCTTATTCCCGGTATTGGCGTTTACTTTGTAGGCGTGTGGGTACGGGCATGGCGCTGGCACTATTTGTTGAAACCCATCAAAGAGATTCCCACACGGAATATGTTTCCCATCACCACCATCGGCTACATGGGCAATAATATTTATCCTGCGCGTGCCGGTGAAGTGCTGCGTGCTGTGATCCTGAAACGCAAAGAGGGTGTCTCGGTTTCAGCTTCACTTGCCACTATCATCGTGGAACGCATCTTCGATGGCGTGGTGATGTTATCGTTTGTCTTTGTCAATCTTTCCGAACTCACCAAGTTGACGGGCAGTTCGGGTTTTGTTGGCAATATTCAACAAGTGGCGGTGATAGGGACGGGTGTCTTTCTTGGCGCGTTGGTTGTTTTTCTTGTTGCTGCCATGTTCCCGCAAATGACTATGAGGGTTGGGCTTTGGTTCATCCGTTTTCTACCTGAACGTTTTCATATTCGCATCATCAGCTTATTCAATCGCTTTCTCGATGGACTCGCTTCGTTGCGTTCGCCGCTTAACGTGTTGATGGTCTTTTTCACTTCTGTCATCATCTGGTTATTGGAGACCGGAAAATACTGGTTCGTGATGCACGCCTTCAATTTTAACGTTTCCTTTTTTGCGTTGATGCTGATGAACGGCATCGTCAACCTCGCAACGACTATCCCATCCGCGCCGGGATACATTGGTACATTCGATGCACCGGGCATTGCTGTGCTCACGGCCTATGGCGTGAACCAAGCCACAGCAGCCGGATATACGCTAACATTACATGTTGCGTTGTGGCTGCCGATCACAGCCCTCGGCGCGTATTATCTCACCCGTGAAGGCATCAAGTGGAACGACTCATTGCGGGCGGAAGTCGCAGAATAACGGCACTATGCCTTTCTTCGTGGAGCGGGATAATATCCTGCTCTATTTTATTTAATCCAAAGCAAACAACGTTCATCAAGTTACCTTCACACCAAAACCTCGTCATGGGAACACAGTAGGACATGGAGAAATCCCTAGCTGGGTTATACTTACAGTATGTGATGATCAAAGCCATCTAAAAGAGAAGGTATTTGGATATGACGCAACCTGAGATCTCCCAAAAACGCAAATTGAGGGTGCTCATCGCTGATGACATTCAGGAAACACGCCGCAACACCCGCCTCATGCTCGCCACCATTGACGATGTAGAAGTGGTCGCGATTGCAGCGAACGGTGTCCAGGCTTTGCAACTGGCGAAGGAACATCATCCTGACCTCGTCCTGCTCGATATCAACATGCCTGAAATGGACGGGTTAACCGCCTATAAAGAGATCGCCAAGGTCCATCCTGAAATTGGTTGCATCATCATCTCCGCTGAAAAAGACCCCACCACCTTTCGCACTGCCATCTCCATCGGCGTGCAGGAATATTTGATCAAACCTTTTACGGTGGATGAACTCGAAGCCGCCATTGCACGCGGACGTGAGCGCGCGGCGCAAAGCCGTGCAAAGCTGGCGCAGGATACCCAGGTCCGCAAGCAGCGCGAAATCTATCTGGCGCAACTGGCAGTTGAATATTCCAAAGCCCACCGCACCGACGACAAGGCGATGGAAGTCTTTGAGCAACTGGCGCAAAACCCCGAGTGTGAATTTCGCTGGCTGCAAACGCTGGCGATGATCTATGTTGTCCGAAATGAATGGGGACGACTGAAATTCCTTGCGGCGAAGTTGGAACAGAGAACGAAAAAATAAAAACCAAAGTGACTGTCATCTTGAAAGTGACAGTCACTTATAAAATTTGGAGTGTGTGAATGAGGATCGCAATTATCGGCGCGGGACATGGCGGCATGGCTGCTGCATACGACTTGCGCAAAGCCGGGCACGACGTTGTTATTTACGAATCCGCTGATTACGTGGGCGGATTGGCTTCGGGTTTCAAGGAACCGCATTGGGATTGGTCGGTTGAGAAGTTCTATCATCACTGGTTTCAGTCCGATAGTTCGATGCTGGGTTTGATGGAAGAACTAGGTCTGCGGGATAAAGTTATCTTTCCACGCCCATTGACGGTGATGCTGTATCAAGGCAAGTGGTATCCATTTGACTCGATCATCAATGCGCTTCGTTTTCCTGGACTTGGGTTTGGTCTGAACAAAATTCGCTTTGGCTTTGTCGGACTTTTTCTGCGCCTCACCAATGACTGGCGCTCGCTCGAAAAATTCACCGCCGATGAGTGGATGATGACATGGGCTGGCAAACAAGTCTACGAGCAAATGTGGAAGCCGTTGCTGATCGGGAAGTTTGGTCCGTTCTATAAAGATGTCAACATGGCATGGATGTGGGCACGCATCAAAGCACGGACAACACGTCTCGGCACGTTCGAAGGCGGCTTTCAAAAATTCGCTGATTTGTTTGCGGAGAAACTACGCAGTATGGGTGTGGAGATTCGGCTGGGGACGCAGGTCAAGTTCATTAAGCAGAATCAGACCGTAGCTTTGTCGATTGACGCGGGCGGTGTGGTCGAGTCATTTGATAAGGTATTGGTCACCACGTCCCCGAATCTAATGTCGAAGCTCTGTCCTGATCTGCCTGAAAATTATTTGAAGGGCTTGCTTGAGTTGAAGTCGATGGGCGCGGTGGTGATGGTGCTCGCGCTCAAACATCAGCTTTCGAAGGAAGGCTATTACTGGTTCAACCTGCCGAAGGACGCGGGCTACCCGATGCTGGCGCTGGTGGAGCATACGAATTTTGTATCGAAGGAACATTTCGGCGGCGACCGCATTGTGTACGCGGGCGATTATTTGGAAGTGGGTCACGAATATTTTTCGATGAGCGATGAAGAGTTATTAGAACGCTTCACGCCGGCGTTCAAAAAGTTCAACCCTGAATTTTCGCGCGAGTGGGTCAAGAAGTTTTGGGTGTTCAAAACGAATTATGCCCAGCCAGTGCCGTTGGTAAATCATTCCAAGAATATCCCCGCCATTCAAACGCCTATTGATGGATTGTATTTCGCTTCAATGAGTCAGGTCTACCCGTGGGATCGCGGCACGAACTTCGCGGTGGAGATTGGTCGACGCGCGGCGAGGATAATGTTGGAAGGTTGAAAAGTTTGAAGGTTTAAAGTTCACTGCCCTTTCCAAAATGGAGAGGGCAGTTTGTTTTGAGAGCATAGTTAACTTCAATGCTTGGATTTTTGGTAGCGAAATATATCTTGCATAAGCAATTTCAGATGCACGAAAGTAATTGCATACTATATTAGGCATAGTGCACCAAAGTCAACTTATTTCATCACCAAATTCTATCTCTGCACAAGCTATAACATCTCCTTGAGCGGGAGGCAAGTCTTTTAGCTGTTCTCTTAATCCAGACTCCATAGAACGTGTCAGTCTTTCGACATGTCGCATTACATCACTTAAGCATATAGTACTATTGTTTGCTGTTAGTGTAATAAGGTCAACAGGCACATTTGTTTCTTTTCCAAGCGGATTTACTAATAGCCCATCCATACTTTGAAACACTGTTCCTGCCACTATAGTACAAGTAAAACCAGACTTGCGTTCTGGATCTAAAATAGTGAACCAGCTCAATGTTCCCCATACAGGAATATTTTGCCCTACCAAATCCTGCGTTTCTTGGTCGAGATGTTGTACAAAATTGCGCAAATCTTTAATCGGCGTTGTACCTCTGTCGAATATTTGAAATCCGGGTGCTTGCTTTTTCATTCCCGGGGTCTTGTTGATTAAAATGCGTAGTCGATGAACAGAGTCAACAATTGACCATGCGTCTAGCATTGCTGATGTAAAGTCTATAGGCAAATCTGAAGAAGAGTTTGTGCAACTTAACGTCAAACTGTAAAGGCTCTGTTGCAATCTAGTATGAGCAAGAGCCGCCATTTCGATTGAATAGCGTATACCATCGAAAAACAGTGTTTGTTTGTTCTCGGAATTTGCAGGGAATCGTCTTAACGGTGAGTCTTTGTCAATTATCACCTTTACTCTCCTGTCAAACTAAGGAAAAGCGTTATCAACATAAAGATTATATCTGTGTAGATGCAATAGAAAAACTCCGCCGCGAGTGAACTATAAGTCATCACGGGCGGAGTTATTATTAAACGTCGAGGCGCTTAACTCACAAGCTTCGCCACCAACTTGATCTCTGGTCCACCCGCCAATGCTTTTGATACCGGGCAACCTGCTTTGGCAGTCTGAGCGTGGGTTTGCAGATCGGCATCGGTGAGTCCTGGAGCTTCCACTTCGGTGTTGAGTTCGATCAACGAGATCGTGGGACCGTCCGTGAGATGCACGGTGGCGGTGGTATTGATCCGTGTGGGAGTAAAGCCTGCCTTGGTGAGCACGGATGAGAGGAACATCGAGAAACAACCGGCATGTGCCGCGCCGACCAATTCCTCGGGGTTGGTCCCGGGTCCTGTATCAAAGCGTGATGCCCAGGTAAACGGACCGTCATAAGCGCCACCAGTACCCACCTTCATGGTACCAGCGCCTTCCTTCAATGTACCTTTCCATTCAGCAGATGATGTTCGAACAGCCATAGTCTCCTCGCTTTCTAAAGTAAATTGAATTCGTACTTGGTGAATTCATTGTACATCTGAAAATGTTCGAAAACAAGCAATTGGGTTTTGAGGGTGGGTGGAAAGTATAATTAAATGATGAAAGAAATGCTCACGGATAAATACCAATGAGAATTATCGGCATCGATTTGTCTGGTCCGCGTAACTTCGCAGACACCTGCCTGGTTAGTTTTGAAGCACGCGGGGAGGAAATTCATCTCATGGAGGTTCGCGAAGGCGCAGGTGACGATCAAATTCTCGCAGCAATTTCAGGTTTAGGACAAAGAGAACGAATCGTCATTGGGATCGATGCTCCGCTTTCGTATAACTCCAAAGGCGGAGACCGACCATCTGATTCAGAACTCCGCCGTCTTGTGCATGAACACGGAGGGCGGTATATCTGACATTGCGAGGCATTTGGTTGACGCGTTTGTTGGAAAACCTGAAGCCAGAATACAATCTGGAGATCGTCGAAGTGCATCCGGGCGCCTGTATGATTTTACGTGGCTCAGATGCCAATGATGTGCGCAACTTCAAAACCGATCCATCCGCACGCAGGCGTTTACTCGATTGGCTGGAAATAAAAGGATTGAAAGGCATCTCCCGCATGGACAAGGTTAGCGATCATTATGTCGCAGCTTGTGCCGCCGCACTGGCAACATGGCAATGGAGTTTGGGGAAATCGGTCTGGCGTTTCGTGTCGGACCCGCCACATCACCCATACGATTTTGTTTGTTAAATAAACTCATTTCATTCGGCGTTGGAATCATAATGATAACAAATGGTTTGGAAGAAAAAAACATCAAAATGATATGATGATGATGAGATGAAAATCTTCAGAGTTATCATGCTGGTTATTCTCCTTATCTACCTTCTCAGCGCATGTGACATACAAGGAAATAGTCCACCGAGCGTTGAACTGCAACTTATCGCAAGCGGATTCACATCGCCAGTTGAGTTGGTCGCTCCGCACGATGGGAGTCAGCGTTTATTTGTGGCAGACCAAACAGGCATCATCTGGGTCATCGCCAATGGCAAACGACTTGAAAAACCTTTTCTCGATATCCGCGACCGCGTGGTGAAATTAAATTCCTTTTACGATGAACGTGGCTTGCTTGGGTTGGCGCTGCATCCCAATTTCGCCGCGAACAGTCGCTTCTATGTTTCGTACAGTGCGCCGCTGCGAGCGGGTCTATCGCCGAGCGAATGGGATCACACCACGTACATCTCCGAGTTTACTGTTTCGACGGATGATCCCAATCAAGCCGATCCAAATTCCGAGCGCGTATTGCTCGCCATGGATAAGCCCGGTTATAACTATGAAGCTGGTCATCTAGCGTTTGGTCCTGATGGATATCTATACATCACGACAGGTGACAGCGTCCATGACCCGGCGAGTGAGGCAGGAAAGTACGCACAGGATTCATTTTCTCTGCTTGGAAAAATTCTCCGCATCAACGTGGATGGGACAACTGACTCCGCTGCCGCGAAAAATTATTTGATCCCCGCTGACAATCCCTTCGAAGATGGAGTTAAAGGTCGCTCTGAAGTCTACGCCTTTGGATTTCGGAATCCCTATCGTTTCTCGTTTGATGACTCACATCTCTTTGTCGCAGATGTGGGTCAAGCCATGATGGAAGAAGTAGATTTGGTCGAGCCGGGCAAAAATTATGGCTGGTCGATTCGTGAAGGGACGAGTTGTTTTAACTCCCAGAGTTGGAATCAGCCACTTGATCATTGTGCAACTCACGGGTTGTCCGAGCCGATACTTGCGTATGCTCATCAAGGTGATTTGTCCGCGGTCATCGGCGGGATGGTTTATCACGGCAAAGCAATCCCTGATTTGAATGGCGGTTATATCTTTGGTGATTGGGGACGCGGAAACGGTCATCTATTTGTTGTGTATCCGCCTTTGTTCAGCGGTAAGTGGCAGATGACAGAAATCCAGGTTGAAATTCCTGGAAACGTTTCTGGCATGGGACAGTTGCTCGACATTGGAGAAGATGAAAACAGAGAACTTTATTTGCTGACGAAAGCGCCTGGCACCGGCGCAACTGGAAATAGCGGCGCGGTGTATAAGGTTGTTCCGTGATGTCATTCTGAGCCGCGGAGCGGCAAAGAATCTCTACGATTGTCTTAGAGACCCTTCGCTACCGCTCACACCGTCCTGACACTTGCACCGAGCGCAAGTACAGTGTGTCTCCTTCGGGAGGGTGGCAGGTTAAATTGGAACCTGATTCTCACAGGTGGTGTATATCTTATAGAAAACCAAATGCCGCCAAGGCTGGCGGCAATCCACCTTTAGAAAGGAAATCTTATGATGAGAACCAAACGACAAATCCTATCTGTCATCCTGGCTATCGCTCTGCTGGCACTTCCGTCAACGGTCTTTGCCAAGGAGTTGGGTCTGCTGACGATTACAGGGCCCGGCATTAAGGGTGAATTCAGCTTGAACAACCCGGATCAACTGATGAATGCTGGCTTCTTTGATCAGACTGATATGATGAGCAAGGCGCCTGAGAATCTTGGGCAGGGCTACAATATCACGGCGCATTTGAACCTGGATGGCAAGATGACCCCGTTCATTACGCTCGTTTACTATCCCACCGAAAAAGGTCAGGCAGGCTATGTCAACTACACGGGCCGCCTTGATGGAGCGACACTGCGAACGGTCAATGAGTGGGGCAGGTTATCTTTGAGCGCCGATAATGCCTTCCGCGTGCTGATGATAGCCAATAACATCACACTGCAAACGGCAGTCATCACAGCGCCTGCGGCAGTTGCTGTTGCACCACAGACTCAACCGGAAGCTCAACCCGCCTCTGCTCCTACGGCCGCATCAATACCAATCCCATATATTGTTCTAGCATTGACCGCTACAGTGCTTGCGGCATTGGGGACCGTGCTCTTTGTGAGACGCCGCGCCATCAACCAGCGCAGCGCGTAAATAATCCACACCAGTTGAAAATATATTTACAAGATACCTCCTCATTCAGAGGAGGTATCTTGTTGTTGGAACCTGGGAAACGAGTCACAGTGATAGTACTAGAATAAGGATAAAATAACGAACTATCAAAAAGATATGATATAGGATATATCCAATGAACGAACACTTCGTCAAACCGCGCTATGATGCAGGCGGGTTTGCGGGAATCCCAGATCGAATCACAAATGCCTTTGAATCAGGAAGCTATGATGCCGTGGTCTTATTTCTAGTGGATGCCTTCGGCTGGCGTTTCTTTGAACGCTTTCAAGATGCACCCATTCTGCAACGCCTTGCTAAACACGGCAAGATCGAAAAGCTGATCTCGCAATTTCCATCTACAACCGCCGCGCATGTGACCACGATCCACACCGGCTGGAACGTTGGTCAGAGCGGCGTGCATGAATGGATCTATTATGAGCCGCAACTCGATGCCATCATCGCACCGTTGTTGTTTTCCTATTCGGTTGGCGGCAAAGCGCGGGATACCTTGAGAGCCTCCGGGGTTCAACCAGCAAGTTTATATCCGCGCGGGATCTTTTATCCCGCACTCACCAAGCTCGGTGTCGAGTCGCACGTTCTTGGAGCACAGGAGTATACCCCCTCCACCTATTCCAGTACGGTAATGGCCGGTGCGGAACTGCACTCGTTCAAAACGCTCTCCGAGGCTTTTGTCAATTTGGGATTGCTTTTGGAAAAGCAGACAAAGCCGATATATGCTCACCTTTACTTTGACAAGATCGATGCACTCTGCCATGAGTATGGTCCCAACTCCCCACAGATCGAAGCCGAGATCCAAACTTTTCTATTAATGCTGGAATATTACTTCGAGCGTATGTTCAATGACAAGAAGCGTGTCTTGTTTCTGATGACTGCCGATCATGGCGCATCTGAAGTTGATCCTCAAACGACAGTTTATCTGAACACTGATTCACGGTTCGCAGGCTTCGAGCGCTTCATCAAAACAAAACGTACTGGACAATTGCTTGTCCCCGCTGGTTCGCCGCGTGATCTGTTCTTATATATCAAGGATGAATTGCTCGATGAAGCACATGTCTTTTTGTCAAAACACTTTGAAGGCAAAGCCGATGTTGTCAAAACCGAAGAACTGATCGCGGAGGGGTACTTCGGCGCGGAGGTTTCATCTCGTTTGCGTGAACGTATCGGGAATTTAGTGATCCTATCGTATCGTTATGAGTCCGTATGGTGGTATGAAAAGGGGAAGTTCGAGCAAAGATATTACGGTCATCATGGTGGTTTGACGCCGCAAGAGATGGAGACGATCTTGTACTCGTATGAAGTGTAACTAAATTTCGAAGTCCTGCCGCTCGTTAGCGCTTCGGAAGTTTATTTGAAAACCCATCGATTTCCACATTACATGCGTGCCAGTAAATTATCCTTGCGAATGAACTGATGTAATAATATGTAACAGTTGAAGCTAACTGCAATATCTGCTATCTATGTGAAGAATAAATGATGGAGTAAAATACGTGAGTCTATTTCCCCCGCCGCATTACGGCGGGTACCTCAACTCCAAGGAGATTCTCCCATGTATCACACTCTAATTATCGTCGGCAATGTTGGCAAAGACCCTGAAATGCGCTATACACCTTCAGGTCAAGCGGTCACATCCTTTTCGGTTGCCACCAACCGCCAGTATACAACCGGCAACGGCGAACAAGTAAAAGAAACGGTCTGGTTCCGAGTTACAACGTGGGGCAAGCAAGCTGAAGTCTGCAATCAGTATGTCAAAAAAGGGATGAAGGTACTTATTGAAGGTCGTCTCACACCAGATAAGGTCACAGGCGGTCCGCGCATCTGGACCAAGCAAGATGGCACTGCCGGCTCATCCTTTGAAGTGAATGCTTCCACAGTTCGTTTCCTGTCGGCCCGCGGTGAAAGCGAAGGCGCAGGTATGCCTATGCACGGCAGTATGGATAGTGCCGAGATTCCACCGGAAGATGATATCCCGTTCTAAACTTTTTTATTCAGGTCTAATAGGTCGCAGCGTTTTTCGGCTTGTTAGACCTGATTGTTTCCGTAAAACCAGGTAAAAGCTCATGACAACTCCTCAGTCCCTACCCGGTCCGCAAATGGAAATACCCCAGGGGCTCGAACCCATCTACACCAACCTCGCCCGCATTTCACACTCCCCTGCCGATATCGTAATCGACTTTGCCCAGATCCTGCCGGGTGAAAGTAAAGCTAGTGTACGTGCTCGCGTATTGATGACACCCCTCAGCGCGAAATTACTTCTACGCGCGTTAAAGGAAAATCTCGCCCGTTATGAGTCCGCCCTCGGTGAGATCAACGTGCCCAATGCCAGCACTTTGGCCGATAATCTTTTTAAACCATTCCAACCTCCTGAACCACCCAAAGAATAACAACGAGAAAGCGCAGGACCTATTATATGCATAAGCTTGAAAAGATCGCTGAACAGATTCGCCTGAAATTCGATGTTCGCACAGCCTTACGAGACCAGGCACTTACCCAGGCACGTCAACTAACGCGCGCCTGTTCGCTCGCCATTCGTGCTGTCCATCGCGATGATAAAGAAGTCATGGAGGCGCAGCTTGCTGAAGCACGCGACCTGGCGGATAAATTAAACAAGGAGCTTGTGCATCACCCTGATCTATTCTTTGCGGGATACACGCAGGATGCCCTCAAGGAATTCGTAGAGGCAAATGTCACCTGTGCCCTGATCCAAAACCAACCGCTTCTGACTCCCGAGGAGCTGAATGTTGAAGATTCAACTTATCTCAACGGATTGGCTGAAGTCGTCGGCGAATTGCGCCGCCGCACGCTTGATATTCTCAGGCATGGTTATTCACAAGAAGCGGAACGTCTGCTGGGTTATATGGATGAGATCTATTCCGTGTTGGTCACCATGGATTATCCCGATGCTATCACCAATGGCCTGCGCCGCCAGACTGATCTCGCGCGTGGCATTATTGAGAAGACGCGCGGTGATGTCACCTTCAGCCTGCGCGGAGAAGATCTTACTCAAGCCATCATTAAATTAAGCAGTCAACTCAATGGAAATCGCTATGATGTTGTGCAAGAAAACAGAGTCTCCCTTCCCAGAAATGACGATGAGGAAGATTAGGTAATGGCACGTGGCGGTACAAAGTTTCCACTGGTTGTCTATCAACATCTGCTCAACCGCTGGTGGACGCCGATGATCGCATTGGGGTTGGGCATGTTCGGCATTGCGTATGGACAATATATGGAACCGCTGGGACCCTTCCTGCCCATGCGCTGGATACCTCTAGTAGTGATTGGCGTACTGGCAATCATCGTGGGAATTTTCTTTTTGATTATCAGGCAGATCGCATATGTGCAGGCATTCCCAGGTTATTTGAAATTTGTCACACCATTCTTGAGATTAAATATTTCCTATAAGCGTATCCACAAAACGACCACGGTTGAAATGCGCCAGTTATTTCCCCCAAAAAGTATGTCTGGCTGGATGCGGGATATTTTTTCTCCGTTGGCAAGCCAAACTGCGCTGGTCATTGAACTGAAGGGCTACCCCATATCACCTGTTATTTTGCGAATGTTCTTATCAAGATTCTTTTTTAAAGATAAGACCCCTCATTTTGTGATCCTGGTCAAAGACTGGATGAAGTTCAGTTCCGAGTTGGATAGTATGAAATCAGGCATTGACCCGAATCCGCCGCGCGCGCGCAAGCAAAAAAGCAACTCCATCCTCTCCAGATTACCGAAGAAATGAATATTTATTTTGCATGCTCGATCACCGGTGGGCGCGACTTCGAGTCTGTATATCAGACCATCGTCGAAGCATTGGTGCAGGATGGGCATCAAGTGCCGACGGCTCATTTAGCAGAATCAGGCATCGGGGCGGTGGAAGCAGTTCTTGATCCGCAAGCTGTATATTCCCGCGATGTGGATTGGATCCGCGCGAGTGAGGTATTGATCGCGGAAGTCAGTGTCCCATCACACGGTGTGGGTTATGAGATTGGGTTTGCGTTGGGGATTGGAAAACCTGTGCTGGCGCTCTATCAGCAAGGGCGCAAGGTTTCCAAGATGATCAGCGGCAACACGGACGTACACTTGCTGGTAAAGGCATATCAGAACTCTGAAGAGGCAGTGGGCATGATCAGAAGTTTTTTAGCGAATATTTAAAATGAGCAATATCACGACTATTCAATGACATTTCACAATAGATAAATTGAGCGGAGCGGGCTATGATGGACAGTGGAGACGGAATAATGGCACCTCCAAAATGCTCCTCTGTCTCCTCCTTTGGCGAATGCTTCCGCCGGCGCCCTGCGTTGGCGGAAGTATTTTAATTTTGAGGTTGCAGTAGAAAATTACTTCTTTACAACTTGAACAGGTTCGATTGTAGTTACGGGGAGAATGATAAAGAAGGAGCTGCCTTTCCCCACAGTTGACTCCACCCACATGCGGCCTTGATGTGCTTCCACAATCGATTTGACAATTGCCAGCCCCAAGCCTGAACCGGCATGGGAACTGATATTGCTGCCCCGATAGAATTTGTCAAAAATGTGGGCTTGATCCTTGGCAGGAATTCCGGGACCATTATCACTTACCTGAATAATAATCTGTTCATCCTCAGCACGCATGGATATATTGACATCACCCTGATCATGCGAGTATTTGATAGCGTTGCCCACTACGTTATCCAACACCTGCCGCAGGCGGACCGGGTTGGCGCGCAACACGGGTAATGCCGGTATGATTTCTGTTTGTACTTTGATGTGCTTGGCTTTGATCTGCCCTTGCAGCATCTCAAGCGTGTAATTCAAAATACCATCAACCTGCACAAATTCACGCCGCGTATCCAAGCCAGCTTCGATGCTGCCCAATTCCAACAAATCATTAATCAGGGATGTAATATGTTGAACGCTTTCCTGAATACGCTTGAGAAACTCGTGCTGGTTATCGTTCAAGGAACCGGCGCGTTCGACCAATTCGGTATAACCGATCACAGAGGTAAGCGGCGAACGCAGATCGTGAGAAACTGTATGGATAAACTCGCTACGCACGCGATCCACTTCTTTGAGATCGGTAATGTCATGCATGGTAAGGGCGAAGCCCACTTCATAGATCGGTGTTAGTTGCGCATTGCCAACCCGACCATCCGGGAAGTTGACTTCATGATATCGCATCACATTTCGAACTTGCGGCTGTTTGATCAATTCGAGCAGATCAGGCTGGGTCAAAACATCCAGTACTGGCATGCCGATCGCATCTTGTGCATTCAAGCCAAAGGTTCGGCACATGGCTGGGTTCACCAGCATCACAATGTTATCTTCATCGAGAATCATGACGCTATCATTGATGCTGTTGAAAACTGTCTCTAAACGGGAACGCTCGGCTTCGGATATTTGAGCACGTTTTTTTAACGAAGAAGTGGTCCGCTTCACTTCACGGCGGAGCCAATCTCCGATGCGGTGAGCATGCTTGAGGCTGTTCTCCACCGTATCGACAATATCGTCCATTTTGAGTGGAGGCGCGAGATAGCCACTTACGCCAACACGGAGGATACTTTTAATCAGTTCTGGTTTGGCTTTGTCGGTATAGATCAAAAAGGGCAGGGTGGGAAAACGCTCAAGCACTTCCTCAGCAATCTTAATACCATCCTGTCCGTCAAACTTTTCCCCTACCAATAAAAGCGCTGGCGTTGTTTCCTGCAACAGGCGATTTAAGGAATTCAGATCATTTGCAATTGCTGTTTCATATTTGACGCTTAACGCCCGCTCCATTAATTTTGACGTTGTAGAGGCTTCGAGCGCGAGGAGGATGAGGTCTGATTTTGGCATAAGGTAGAAGAATTTTACTTCTTTTTTAGAGTAATGGATACAGGCGGTGTAGTCTTCTCAGCGGCACGTGCCAAACGTTGTAACGCGGCACGCGTGGTTTGCAAAGCTTGTTTTTGTTCTTCAGTCAACGGACCAGATTTGCCAGCCAATAAAACATCTACGGGGTAAATCGCAGTTTTCAACTCTTCATAAACTGCGCTGCGCACTGATTCTAGTGCGACATTTTGACGTTTTTCACTCTCACGGGAGGTCTGCACAGTATCGTTCAAAACACGGAACAATCTGGCATTGACCAGTGAGATCGAAGCATAATCAGAAACCGCTTCGAGTAACGTCTGTTCGGTCTTGCTGAATGGACGCGCTTCCCTGCGGATAACGATCAACATGCCGATCACTTGAGATTGGACTTTGATCGGAACCACACAAACCGCTTTGCCGAGATTCACGATCCTAAATCGTTGGAGTGGCTCGCCAGCCATCGCCAGCGTTTCTCCAGAAAGCGCCACCAGCGCACTGACACCATCATCCAGCGGCATATTCATTTTCTTTGCCCAAACATCGGGAAGTCCACGTTGAGCAGTAAGAATAAACGCGCGGCTTTCCTGATCGCGAACCAGTAACCAAGCCATATTGGCATCAGCTACCTGACCAGCTCCATCCACGATCTTTTGGAACAGAATCCGTTGGTCAGTGATGGAGATGACCGCTTTACCAATGTTGATGATAGCAGTAAGTTCACGCACTGTTCGTTGCAATTCATGATTAATCTCATTGACTTGTTTACCCAAACGTTGCCGATCTCGCCCCTCCTGGACTCGGCGCAACACATGTTCAACGGCTGATAAGACCTCCGCATCGCGTGAGGGCCATGTGATGTAATCCACTGCGCCGAGGCGAAACGCCTGGATGATATCGTGCTCCTGACCTTTATTCGCAATCACCATCACCGGAGTATTGAGTCCTTGTGAAGTCAACGCATAGAGCAGGTCTTTGGCTGAAAGGCCCGGAAGGTTCAAATCTGCAATGATCAGGTCTGGGGGAGTCTGAAGCGCGCTTTTGATCGCGGAGGTTGATTCAGAAACAACGTCCACCCGATATCCAACCGATCTAAGTGTCTGCCTGGCAATCAGATCACTGATTTCTGGATCATTTTCAACAAGTAGGATTTGATCCCCAACATTGGACATGGTGTAGCTCACATTCTGTAAAAGTTAATGGCTTTGGGATTGTACTCCCAATACTCTGAAATGTGGCAACATGAGCGTTATTATGCTTTGCTCATGTGTAAAGTGTGCCCAGCCTTATCAATTTTATAAAGCGCTATTTCGTTAAAGTTCAAATACCGGACGAGATTGACCCGTAACAATACTCTGATGATTCTTGATGGATTTCACGGGTCCGAACCCAGCCAGAGTCTGCTCCTGTTTCGAGGAAAGCGCCCCAAGCTGACGGAGAATCTCGAGAACAACTGCCGGGCGTACGCGCGTGCTGGTGGTAAGGTCATCTGCCATGCGCGAGGCATCGCCATCTGAAACCTTGAAAGCGATCCCAAGCCCGGGCGAATCTGGAGCGACCACGCCAGGCATTATCCCAGCAATCTGATATCCCTCTGCACCGCGTTTAGTGACAATTTTGCCTTCACCCACTTTCATCAACTGCTCGTCAAATTCACCATAACCGCTGATCATTTCCGGGAAAGCTGTCATGGCAGCCGTGATTTTGTGGCAAGCTGTTGAGCGTGCTTTTGTCAAGTCACGCGGATCACAAAAACGAGCCATGCCAAGCGCAGCATTGTAGAGCGGAACTGCAAAGTTGGGCGCGGAGCAACCGTCAATACCGAGTTGAACATCAGCAACCGGGAACAGGCACATCTCTGCGAAAGAAGCGAGAATATCCTGTTGAATGGGATGGTTAATGTCCAGATAATTTTCGAGCGGGAGTCCACGCATTTTGGCGTGTGCCAGCATCGCCGTATGTTTGCCGGAACAATTGTTGTAGTTCGGCGTTGGTTTGCGATCATTTACGATCATGGATTTGAACTCATCCACATCATCAGGCATGTGCGTGCCGCATTGCAAATGGTGTTCTTCAATGCCGATTTTTTTCTGCAGCGCTTCAACGGTTTGCACATGCAAAAGGCTTCCATTGTGAGAGGCACATGACAATGAAAGCTCACGTTGAGTGAACTCAAAGCGCTCCACGCCGCCGCGTTCGACAAAAGGCAAAGCCTGGAACGGTTTGGCACTGGAGCGCAAAAAGGCGACCGTTTGAGGGTCGCCATAAGATGAGATCAATTTGCCATTTGCATCAACAACTGCGATTGAACCATAGTGGATCGATTCAACGATGCCTCCGCGTGTGGTTTCAAAAAGAGGTAGCGCAGTCATGCTTATTCGTCCACTGCGTGCCGTGAAGACGGCTGGTAATGGCTGATATAGTAATGCCGCAAACCGTAACTCAAACGATGCGCGTACTGTTTGTGCCGTGCGGCGGGAGCCTTGAAATCTTTGAGCAAATTCTCGGCGAGTTTATCTGTGGCAATGATTGCAGCGCGTTTTTTGCCCAAAGTTTCGAGTTTATCTTGAATATGCTTCAAAGTCTCGGATTGACTGCGAACTGCCTGAGGCGTGACTACTCCGCCGCGCCCGCTAACCACTGTGAAGCCTTTGAACGCGGGACCCTGTAAGACTTCCAGAGAGGCGATCCATTCAACCAGATCAGCATGCGCCAGGAAAGGAGGCTGACCCTTCATCACAGCGTCTCCGACGAAGACAACTTTTTCATTTGGGAGAATAACCCAGATCGCGCCAGCCGTGGGACCTGAGTGACTCTCCAAGATCACCGGCGAATCGCTCCAATGTAAAGTGAGTTGTTGTCCAAAGGAAATTTCGGGCGGTGCCCAACGGACACTGCCCAAGCCGGGAATCGCTTCCCAATTTGCGCCGGTCTCATCACCCTGTGCCTTGAAAGTATTGGGACGATTGTGAAACGCTTGCGCAGTCTTCTCATGCGCAATGACAGTACAATCCATACCGCGTACACCTAGTGTACGATCAGGGTGTGAGTCCAAATTAATTAATACACGCTCATGCCCACTGCCCATGCCCATTAACGCGGCGCGCCACGAACGTCCATCCTCTGGCGCAGGCGGGGCATCCACTTGAATTAGCCCACGTTGTAGGGTGATCACACCCAGAGTCACGCCGAGGAATCTATCTTCTACATATACATTCTTTGCAATTGCATCCATGCACTACTGCTCCTGACGTTAATCTTCAGCAGGCTATAAAACCCGCCCTTTTATTATTATCAATCACTGGCACTGGCGATCTGTTCCGCCGTCGCTACAGGGAAAGTGAAGTGGAAAGTTGCGCCCTGACCTGAATCGCTCTCAACCCAGATGCGACCGCCGTGTCCATGCACAGCTAAACGGCAGAACGCGAGCCCGATACCCAAACCGCCTGGCTTACCTTTGCCACGCAAACGTGTGAACTTATCGAAAATCCGTTCCTGCTCAGTGGGCGGGATTCCTGGACCATTATCTTTGATCCAGATATGCAACCAGCCATCTTCGGTTAGTGCGCCCACTTCCAAGGCGCCACCGGTCGGCGTGAACTTGCTTGAATTCTCCATCAAATTGATGAGCACACGCCGCGCCATATCCTCATCCACCCATAAGACTGGAAGATATTCCGGAAGATTGGCTTTCAATGTTTGACGTCGGCTATTGGAAACCGGTCGCACATCCTCAACTGCGTTCTTGATCAAGTCCTGCGCATCGATAGCTTTCTGATCCACCACAGCCTGACCCGATTCAAGCTTGTTCACATCGAGTAGGGAACTAACCAGGCGTTGGATCCGGTCTGTTGAGTTCTCAGCAATCTTGAGGATCGAAAAGACCGTCTCTCTGTCTTTCCCTTCGGGCATCATATCTGCGATCACATCCAGACTCGAAACGATATTTGCCAGTGGCGAACGCAGATCATGATAGATCATCGAGGTCAGGTCTTCACGCAGCCCATCCAATTCTTTGCGTTCCGTCACATCCCGCATGATCCATTGCACCGAATCGTTCTCATCAAATTCCACGCGGCGGGTATGCACTTCGATCGGGCTGTGCGAGTCATCTTTTTTATGCATCGATGATTCATATGACGAAGTGCGGTCATTGCGTAGCACTTCAAACTCTTCACCGGTCTTCGCCCAGTTCACTTCATGCAACTGGTCAATGCTTAAACCGTGTAACTCTTCACTGGTATAACCACTCAACACCAGCGCCTGACGATTGGCTTCTAGAATATTCCCCTCCCAATCGGTAATTACCATGGGATCAATGTTATCCTCAAACAACTCACGATAACGTTTATGTGCAGCTTGCAAACGTTCGAACAGTTGTGCATTCTGGATCGTGGTGCCCGCCAAACCACCGATACCCGTCATGACCAACAGCGCATCTGGATCAAAAACTCTGGCGACAGGATTGATCGCTTCGAGCACACCGATAACCTTCCCCTGAGCCTGGATCGGCGCTACCAGCAAGCCCCGCATCTCCACACCTCCAAGTTTGTCTGCTTCGCTAAAATTTTTCTCCTGGCTGACATCTGATAGAACGACACCACGCCCATCCCGCGCTACGTGTCCAACAATACCATCACTGATCGAAACTTGTCTGCCAAGAATAAGTTCCGCGTTATAACCTGCCACAGCGCGGAAGATCAAATGGTCGCCATCGATCATGCCAAGCGCCACAGTTTCAGCTTGTAACGCTTGTGTCATTTGCATCAAAATACGTTGATACACATCTTCCATACGCAATGAGGCATTGATGGCTGTGGCACCTTCTGCCAGCGCCGTCATCACCCGCGCCTGCCGTTGACTTTCAGTATATAAGCGCGCGTTCAAGACCGCCACACCCGCCTGGTCTGCGATGGCTTGCATCAATTCCAACTGCTCTTCCAAAAAGGCGTTCGGCTTCGGGTGGACCAAAGTTAATACACCCACCAATTGTTCGCGCGTCAGCAGCGGCACACAAATCGCCGATTTCGCGCCAGATTTATCGACTGCATCATCGGGTCTCATCAACCAGCGTTCATCTTTGCTGGTATCAAGGATCAATGCCCCCTTGCGATTGCGGATCACCCAGCCAGCCAGCCCGCGCTCCATCGTATCGCGCAATTGCTGGGTGGTATGTTCATGGACTTGCGTGCCATACACAATGGTCGCATCCACTGCCTTGCCGGCATCATCCAACACCACAATACTACAACGTTCACCACCAACGTTCTGTATGGCCTCATAGAGCACACGTTGAAGCACCGTGCGCAAATCAAGCGCGGTGGCGAGTTCACGGCTTACATGATAGAGAAGTTCAAGTCGGGCTCTTGCCTGATTTTCTTGAGTCTGTGACATTTGTATTTGAATTGAAACTTTCGTTTGACGTTTTCGATTAGAGAACACACAAACAATCAAAGTATAGCACAATCAAACCTCCCAAGACACTCAGGGTAAAATAGCTTCATGCCTCTTAATATTTCACTCATAAAAGCCTTATGCTTCGATGTAGACGGTACTTTGAGCGATACCGATGATCTGTATATGCAAAAAGTTGTCCGTTTCTTCCCTAAATTTTTATTTCATAACCCGCAACGTGCCGCACGGCGTTTTGTCATGTGGGCAGAAGCGCCCGGCAATGCCTTATTGGGTCTGACCGACACTATCGGTCTGGATGATGAGATCGTCGCATTAATTGACTGGTTCTCACGTCACCGCAAAATGTCTGCGAAAAAGTCCCTGCTCATCCCAGGCGTGGATGAAATGCTAGCGCGCCTGAAAGGGCATTACCCGATGGCAATTGTCAGCGCGCGCGATGAAAAAGGGACCATGCGCTTTCTGGAACAGTTCAATCTGGTGAAATATTTCGATGTGATCGTTACAGGTCAATCTGCCGAACACACCAAACCCTACCCCGACCCAATACTATTCGCCGCAAAAAAGATGAACGTGAAGCCTGAAGAATGCCTCATGATCGGGGATACGACAGTGGATATCCGCGCGGGGAAATCTGCCGGCGCGCAAACAATTGGAGTACTATGTGGCTTTGGCGAGGAGCCCGAGCTGATTAAAATGGGTGCAAATATGATCTTGAAGAGCACCTCTGATTTAGTTGAAGTGCTTAATAAAAATCATCCGAGATGATGACCTCGGATGATTCTGAATTATTCATCGCGTCGGCTGGTATTCCGTTTTTGGGCAGTGGCTTCCAGCTTTCTGCGATATTCTGTGATGGCGTGATCGCCCACCAAAGGTCCAAAGAACTTGAACACTGTGAATAGAAAATAGAAAAAACGCCGGGTAAGAGGAATACCGCGTTTAGAGTCACCCGAGTTGCGTCCGAGATATCGCACATCACCCACATGGACATACCCCATGGCAAGCAATGGCACGACCGTCACAATATCGGTCGTATTCACCACCCGATAGATCGGCGATTTGAAATCCATATCGAACTGATAATCACCCACCCGCGGGCTGCCGTATGTATAACAAGCTGCGATCCGCTCCTGAAAAGCCGGGGTATGCTCCAGCCGCTGCGTGCAGACGGTGGCAAGCGCAGCACCCAGCGAATGCCCTGTTATATATAGAGGGATATCTTTTAATATCTTGATCTGATTCTCAATATCCGATTCAACACTGGCGTAGGCTTTGGCAAAGCCCTTATGGACCTCGCCTTGTAAAGTGGATATTTTGAATGCGCTGGCATCGGTTTCCATATCGACTTTTTTGGCCACTTCTGTTCCTCGAAAAGCCAGCACGGCAAAATCATCGTGGACAGCTAAAAATGCCTGCGTATCGGTTTCTCTGGAATTGAAGGTTTTGATCAATTCAAATCCACCACCCTTCAGCTTGGCAATGAACATCTCCCGCGCTTCCACATCAATATCAAATTGGTCGTATGCCAAATGCGCCATGGATGCCAGAATCCATGCCATGCGGTCAGAGTAGGCAGCGCGCTTGAGCGGCGGCGATAACAATAGCGCGTCCTGATAAAAATAAGCATTGGCCGTCGCCAGCTTATCTGCATAAATTTTACGATTTTGCTCGATCTGATCATCAGCCATGTTTTGCTCCTCTTGAATCTGAATGACAATACTATACAGAGATTTACCCTGGAAGTCAAATTAATTCTGCATGGATTTCAAGCGGATGGAAATCACTTCGCTCCATACCAACACAGCCAATAGGAAGACGTAAAAAGCGGCTCCCTTCAAGCTGAAAGTTGGTACGGCTAATAAAGCGGTTCCCCACGTATAGTTTGAGAGGCTTCGCCAATATACAGTGTGACGAAACGCAAAGCCAAGCAGAATCATTGCAGACATAAGTGTGATACCAAGTAAAACAAATGCTAGATCATGGAGTTGTCCGTGCCAGGTGGCGGGCGTGGATCGGATGGTGGGATCAGTGGTAAAAGCCAGACTCGCCAGTGCAAGCCCTGCGAGGGATAAGACAAAGGTGGCGATCAAAGATATTCGCGAGCGAGGCAGGTTCAGGCGTAGCCCCGAAGCGAAGAGCGTCAACATGAATCCGCTGAGGATAAATGTCGCGGTCATGATCCATCCGTATTTACCGAGCGCGAGTCCACTGGGCCAGTCAAAGGTCGGCGCGTAAAGCGGATGCCAGCCAAGCGACAGCAGAAAATCGTATTTGAGAATCGTAAGCGTTGTAACCACACCCCCAAACAGCAGCGGACCGAGGATGCCCGCACGCGCTGCGAGTTTGATCATTTTGCCAGATAAACAACGATCAGCGCGATGAGACCCGGCAGCGCTTGCATATAAAGGATGGAACGCTTTGCGGTAATGCCACCATATACTCCCGCAACGAGCACACAGATCAAGAAGAATATTTGAACAGGTGTATTGGAAGTAACGAGTCCCCATATCAAACCTGCGGCGAGAAAACCATTGTAAAGACCTTGATTTGCGGCAAGCGACGCGGAGGCTTTTGAATATTCCGGCGTCATCTTAAAAGTTTTTCTGCCCACTGGATGATCCCATAAGAACATTTCAAGCGTGAGAAAACCAAAATGTAAAACGGCGACCAACCCTACGAGGATATTCGCGATCAGATTCATTTTTTCTTCTCCTTATTTTGGAATTGCTTTGGGTGCATACATCCAAAGCACCAATAAGATCGCACCGCCCACAAAGAACGGGACGGGCGCACCCAGCCATTGAAACAGCGAACCATAAAAGAGCGGCGCAATGGCATTTGCTGCGCTGTAAAACCCGGCTGAGATTCCGAGCATTTCACCCAATTCATTTTTATTGGAGGTCTTGGTGATGAGGCTGTTCACGGCTGGATGCAAAAGTCCACCACCCAACGCCGCTGGGAAACTTGCCACCAACAACCAGACGATACCAAACCAGCTTTTGTTGGTTTCAGGAGGCAACGTCACTTTGATATTTTGCGTTGAGATATTCAAATCACTTTGCCCAGCAAGACTTTGCAATACTTTTGCCTGGTTGTACCACGGCACAGGGATCCGCGGCGTGGAGGCTGTGCCGATCAGGCCAATGGCTAATGTTGAAACTCCCAGAATAACCAACCAGCGGTCGCCCTTCTCGCGCGACCAGCGACCGATGAGTCCGCCTTGGACAATAATGATGAAGACGCCCGCCAGCGCAAAAAGACCCGCTGTATCGGTGGCACTCATGCCGAGACGTGTAAGTGTAAACAACGAGAAAAGTTGTTCATAACCACCAAACGCAATCTGATAAAAGAACATGATCAATAGCAGGAAGCCCACCGCTGGACGACGTAATGCCTCGAACATTCTGCTCATCGTGAAAGGTGATTTCAGCGTTGTAATCGAGGGTGAATCGTTCTGATGCGTTTCATGAAACCAGAAAGTCGTCAATAGAATGGATACGAATGAGAAAACTGCGGCAGTAAATGCAACTGCCTGATAATTACCATGTGACAAAGCCAGCACAAGATAGGCGATCATAGGGCCTAAGACGAATCCCACGCCAAACGCCGCGCCGATGAGGCCCAGTCCCTGCGTGCGAGTCTTCTCAGTAGTGCTATCGGCAATCGCCGCTTGAGCAGTGGACAAGTTCGCGCCGGACAGACCGTCTATGATGCGCGAGAGAAACAACAACCAAAGTGTATTCGAGAAGCCGAGCAATATAAAACCAGCCAGAGTTCCCAATTGACTGACTATCAGAATGGGTCTGCGCCCAAAACGATCTGAAAGGCGACCAAGAATCGGCGCGCCAACGAACTGCATCAGCGGATACGTGGCTTGCAAGATGCCAATCGTCAACGGCGTGGCACTAAAGCGTGCTGCAAAATAAGGCAGGATCGGAATAATAATGGACAGCCCGATCAAATCCACAAGCACAATAACAATGATAGGCAGAACACGTTTGAAATCGAGTTTTTCAGTGGATTGTTCGGTGACGGTCATATCTGCCCGATTATACAGCAAGGCTAATCTCACGTATAATTTACATATCTCCGGAGGCAACATGAACTACACATCCATTCTCGTTGAAACACGCGAACACGTTGGCTTGATCACGCTCAATCGTCCGCAAGCTTTGAACGCCCTCAACAATCAACTCATGCAAGAGGTGATGCTGGCGCTCGAAGCTTTTGACCAGGATGACAATATCGGCGCAATGGTCATCACAGGCAATGACAAGGCGTTTGCCGCAGGCGCAGATATCAAAGAGATGGCTGGTAAAACGACGCTTGAAATGATGGATGCCGATCACGTCGCGGTCTTTAGTCGGATACGCACGATCCAGAAGCCAGTCATCGCGGCCGTATCAGGCTGGGCGTTGGGAGGCGGATGCGAAGTCGCATTATCCTGTGATATGATCATCGCTTCTGACTCAGCCAAATTTGGTCAGCCCGAAATTAACATCGGCGTCATCCCGGGCGCTGGCGGCACACAAAGACTTATCCGCGCAGTGGGTAAAGTTCTTGCCATGGAAATGATTCTCAACAACCGCACACTCACTGCACAGGAAGCTCTACAATACGGACTTGTAAATCGCGTCCTCCCAGTTGGCGACTATTTGAACGCAGCGATCATCCTTGCGGATGAGATCGCTGCGCGCGCCCCGTTAGCTGTTCGCGCCGCGAAACGCATGATCAATCACTCCTATGAATCCTTCCTCACTGACGGACTTGCTGAGGAGAAGCAGGTCTTCTACAATTTATTCGGTACCGAAGATCAAAAGGAAGGGATGCAGGCCTTCGTCGAAAAACGCAAACCGGCGTGGAAAGGCAAGTGATGTTCAACGATCCGTATGGCTGGTTCCCAAACCGATTATTTACAAATCTCTTTCCGCTGTTATTTTTAGGAACATTTGTCGTTGATTATATTGTGCCGCGGTTGACCAACCCGAGTTATCAGAGAAAATCCCTACTAAGCGACCGTGGCTCATACATTATTATTTCAATCGCCATCTTCAGTGCAGTTTGGTTCAGCATTTATTTGCGAATGAAAAATATCGGTACGTTAACGGGCTTATTTCAATGGCTTGGTCTATTCATCATGGTGGCAGGCTGTGTATTTCGACAATGGGCGCTTATCCATTTGGGACGTTTCTTCTCACGGACTGTTCAAATCGAATCGGAGCATAAAGTCATCGCTACTGGACCTTATCATTGGATTCGCCATCCAGCGTATACAGGTATGATCGTTGTATATGTCGGCGCAATTATGGCATTAGGGACGTGGTTGGGCACACTCATCACTTTTGCAATCGTCACCGGAAGTTTGATTTATCGTATACATGTGGAAGAGCAGGTGTTGATCTCCGCGCTCGGAAACGAATATCGTGAATATAGGCAACATACCTGGCAATTGTTCCCTGGCTGGTAACTCCTGAAGAATCCTATATGCTTGATTCCACTGATTTGAAATTCGCATTTGAAGATCTCAACCTGGCAGATAAACCTGTTATCGTGCATGCCTCGCTCAGACCGTTTGGATATATCAAGAGCGGCGTGGATGCTATTCTGCGTGCCATGCTCTCCTCGTTCAAAAGTGTGATGATGCCCGCGTTCACATACAAGACCATGGTCACGCCTGAGGTGGGACCGCCGAACAATGGCATCATATACGGCAGCGAAAAAGACCTCAACAAAATGGCACAAGCCTTCACGTTGAATATGCGCGTTGACCCCATAATCGGCATCTTGGCAGAGACTTTGCAAATTCGCCCCTTCGCCACGCGGACAAACCATCCCATCCTTTCATTTACCGGCATCCGCGCAGACGAATTCCTCATTACCCAAACAATGACTGAGCCTCTTGCGCCCATTGGCGCATTGGCAAATGCTGACGGCTGGGTAGTCTTAATCAACGTGGATCATTCCGTGAACACCAGTATTCATTATGCAGAGAAACTCACTGGGCGCAGACAATTTATCCGCTGGGCGATTATGGGCAATCGAATTGTGGAATGTCCCGGCTTCCCTGGCGATTCATCTGGCTTCAATGCCATCGCTGAGCATCTCAAAGCGGATACCCGCCGCGTGGAAGTAGGTGCTGGATTCGTTCAGGCGGTTTCGCTCAAATGTTTATTTGAGGCAGTACAGGAATTAATAAAAAAAGACCCGCTGGCTTTGCTCTGCCAGCGGAGTGATTGCGAGAGGTGCAATGCAATTCGGGGAAGTTGATCAAGGACTGTAAATCCATGCTTTTGGGCTCACGTTCTGTCCAATACCATAACCACCCGTAATTAGAACGTTTCCATTAGACAATAAGGTCGCGGTCGAAAACAACCGCGATAAAGTTGCTGTCCCCAAATCGCCAGGGACTGTGAAGAATTTGTTCTGTTGTTTGTCATAAATAACCGCGTTTCGAGCCCCCCCGGCAAGCAAAACATTCCCATTCTTCAATAACAGTGAAGTTCCGATATGTTTATAACGGACCGTCGGCATATCTCCAGCTTTGCCAAATGTTCCTGTCAGCGGGTCAAATATCTCTGCGCTCGTATAAGCATTTTGATCATCGCTTTCATCTGAGCCGCCTGTGATCAAGACTTTTCCATCTGAAAGCAAAACTGCGTCATGTTTATGGCGAGGCAGAGTCATATGACCAGTCTCTGTGAAGAGACCAGTATTGGGGTTATAGATTTCCGCGCTGTCGTAAATACTAATGGAGGAATGTCTGCCGCGATGTCCACCTGTGATCAGGACTCGGCCATCCTGGAGTTTTGTGACCGTATGAGACTCCCTTGCTACGCTCATATTTCCAGTTGGAGTAAAAGTGCCCGTTTCCGGATCATAGATTTCGGCGCTGGAAAGAAACGTCCAACCTGTTCCCACTCCACCAGCCAAAAGGACTTTACCATTATCAAGCAACACGGCAACATGATCCATGCGCGGAGTTGTCAATGAACCCGTGGGAGTAAATTCGCCCGTTTCCGGATCATAGATTTCGGCGTTTGAAAGATAATCCCCATTGAAGCCACCAGCAATGAGAACACGATCGTCGAGCAAACGAGTCGCCGTATGGCAACATCGGTTAATGGACATATTTCCTGTAAAAGCAAACTTTCCAATTGTTGGATCATATAGCTCGGCGCTGTCTTTGTAAATGTTGTCTCCCTGACCAAAACCACCCGCAATAAGAACCTCTCCATTCTCAAGGAGCGTCGCCGTATGCGCAGCGCGCTCGTCGAGCATACTATCGATAGGTCGGATTGAACCAATATCATTTAAGTTGTTGCTATCGCGAGCTGATATCTCAGTGGTAGCCAGTGCCGGAGTCTCAATCGTAACCACCGGCGGAGTTGTTACCCCGACAGGACTTGCGCAACCGGCCAGAGCGAACAATAAAATAATTCCCATCGAGCAAGCAGGTACTTTCATGGAAACTCCTTACCAATAAATAAACTATACAAAATATACACCGCAGACGAATTAATAGTTCCATATAAAAGACAACCGCTGGCGTTGCTTTGCCAGCGGAGTGATTGTGAGAGGTGCATTGCAATACGCGATTGACTTTTATCACAACAACCGACCACTCCCATTATGTCTGTGTCTGTTTCCATACCATTTTGAAGATTCCCGGATAGTCGACCACCAATCCGTCTGCATCCACCTTTAGTTCTGACGTAAATCCACTATTGAGGCTTTCGTACTTATAAACCCCGCCAGCTTTATCCTTTGAGAGGCAGGTGTATCTTTGTTCAAATCTCGAAAGATTCAGATCAGGCACGCTGACATAAACGACCGCGATCTCTTTTGAATCGCTTTGCTTTAAGTTCAATCTTTTGATCGGCAAAGTATTCGTAAAAGGCGTAACCATAATGTCCACATCGCTGCAACCGCGCAATGACTCAATGACGTGATTCTGTTCGTCCAGCCATTCATCCCCGCTTCTGGTTAATGTAAACTCTTTATTGTTCAATAGATCCTTTGCGATCACTCTTTGGGTATTCCACTTTACATCGCAAACGATTCGATATTGAATTCGATACGCCGCGTCCTTTAGCATCCCCACGATCAGACCTTCCGCCTCAATCTGCGCGCCTTGCTGGAGAATTAAGTGTTCCAAGCCTTTATCAATCAGTTGTTCCCATAAGACTTCTATTTTCATTCGGGCATTCCTATAAATCGAGAACTGTAATGCAAACTGAATCTCATATGGTCTCTGCGGCGCGCTTCAAACGCGACAGGCTATCGGCGACGCTATCATGCAGTTGTTTTGAACCGAAATGCTCCCAAATCCAACCCCACCATACAGGTGAGAAGGCGAAGTCTCAGCCAAACGAAACTTGCGTGGTGGAATTGGTCAGCGCGATGCACGTTAAGTGATTGAAGCCCGTGATGCCAAAGGGAAATTTCGTTGTGAAATCAATTTTATGTTTGGATGCATCCACAGCATCGACCGTGAGAAAGATATTGAATCCGCCAGCTTTGGCATGGACTCTTTGTCCCGCTTGGGCATGACCTTCGGGGAGGATAGACTGAGTCTTCGCATCCCACCATAAATCATAATTGGCCGGCTCGGAGAGAAACTCCCAGACATGGTCAAGCGGGGCATTGACTGTGGCAACTGGACAGACATTAACACTCATAAAATAAATTTCCTGTGAATCGGCTCAATTTGCCAGTA
>Ga0209131_1000374_pt1 | contig 32476 bp, 25 predicted proteins | sample GraSoi_2013_40cm_FD_185826 | JGI IMG/M metagenome (GOLD analysis project Ga0209131, IMG submission 185826) | Grasslands soil microbial communities from the Angelo Coastal Reserve, California, USA - Sample 9_17_2013_40cm (SPAdes) (version 2) | ecosystem: Environmental > Terrestrial > Soil >...
TATTCCCGCTCAGCTTGGTAGCCAGTTATCAAGCGCAGAATTGGGAGCCGGGCACCGACTGGGAGAAGGACCCGTTCGGCAATTTCCCCAGGGACAGCATTCAGATACCCGGACAGCGGGCACTATTCGCGGTCCTGGACTACGGGGACGCGGCCGCTTTCCGGTTCCCGGTCGCCAGGATTCTCAATCACTCTGGCCACTACGTGGCGCCGTCGGCCCGTTCGATGACGGCGGCCCTTCCCTCGCTGACCGCGACCGGCAGCAACCACGTCACCAAGCGCGTGAACTACAAGAAGCAGACGGCGGGCGCTTACCCGCTGACGATGGTCATCTACGCAATTGTTCCGACCAGCGGCGTCAAGCCGGCCAAGGCCGCCGCGATCGCTCGCTTCCTGGACTACGCTGCTGGTCCGGGCCAGAACCCGGGCCTTCGACCTGGGAATCTGGCGCCCGGCTACCTTCCGCTGACCGCCAAGATGAGGGCCAAGACCCTGAGGGCCGCCACGCTGGTGCGGAGCCAGAAGGGCAACCGTCCTAACCGGAGCCCGAGCCCGAGCCCGTCAACTAGCGCCTCCGCCAGTGCTTCGGCATCCCCCAGCGCGTCGCCCTCGCACCTTGGCGAGGGCGTCGTGACGGTCACGCTGAAGAGCGCCGAGACGACGGGCCTGATCAGGTACGTCCTTCCGGTACTGCTGATCGTCGGCGGTGTCGCCACCCTCGGAGGGACGTCGTCGCTGATGCTCGGAAACGCGGGCGCCATCGAGGAACGCCTGCGCAGGCTCCGCCGGCTCCGCCTGGTGAGAAGGAGATAGGCAGTGGCCCCGACCTCGACCCGTTTCCTGCGCGCGTCGGTGCGGGCCGCGGCCACACTCGCGGTCGTCGCCGTGATCGCCGCGCCGCTCCCAGCGAGCGCGACGAACTACACAGCGATCAGCGGTTCGGGTTCATCCTGGAGCGCGGTCGCACTCGACCAGTGGCAGCAGGACCTGCGCCCGAACGGGCTGGTCATCAACTACAACCCGGACGGCTCCGCGGCCGGACGCAACGACTACATGTCCAACCAGGACGACTTCGCGGGATCGGATCCGCCGTTCCGTAACGGGCACGATCAGCTTGGCGGCGTCGCCGCTGAGCGCCCGAACCAGGGCTACTCCTATATTCCTGACACCGCGGGCGGCACCGCGTTCATGTACCACATCGAGGTGGCCGGGCACCTGGTCACGAACCTGCGGCTGTCAGGCGCGACGATCATGAAGATTTTCACGGGCACCATCACTAACTGGGACGACAAGGCGATTACCAAGGACTACGGAGCCCAGCTGCCGAACTTGCCGATCACGCCGGTGATCAGGTCCGACGGCTCGGGAGCCACGTTCTTCTTCACCCGCTGGATGTCGCACATGTTCTCGTCGCAATGGAATGCGTTCTGCAAGAAGAGAAAGTCGGGCGTTCACCTGCCCTGCGGGCAGACCGAGTTCTATCCGCTCTTTCCGGGCGCGAAATCAGAGAACGGCTCGAACAACGTCGCGACCTACATCACGGCGAGCTACGGCAACGGCTCGATCGGCTACGACGAGTACGCCTATGCGCTGAATTCCCATTATCCGGTCGTCAAAGTGCTCAACTCGGCCGGCTACTACGTGCTCCCCACGGCCTCGAACGTGGCCGTCGCGCTGACCAAAGCGGTGATCAACGAGAACTCCCACAGCGCGGAGTTTCTGCAGCAGAACCTGGACTCGGTGTATACCTTCACCGATCCGCGCTCGTATCCGCTATCCAGCTACAGCTACCTGATCGCGCCGCGGGCAGGCACCCATCTGCCCACGAACTTCACTCCGGCCAAAGGCAAGACGCTAAGCACGTTCGTGGACTATTTCCTCTGCGCCGGCCAGCGGGAGGTCGCCGCGCTCGGATACTCCCCGCTGCCGCTGAACCTGGTCCAGGGCGGCCTGCTGCAGAGCTCTAAGATTCCGGGCGCCATCCCCGGCCCCAACCGCACGACACTCGCCGGCTGCAACAACCCGACGTTCACCCACGGCAAGCTCACCCTGCTGCTGAACGCGCCGCAGCCATCCCCCTGCGACAAAGTCGGCGAGCCGCTCAACTGCGTCGTGGTCAACGGCAAGGCGACCACGCCCGGCGGGGGATCGAGTTCGGCCTCGCCCGGGACCTCCAGCTCGCCGGTTACTGGCGTAGGCGGGCCATCAACCGCTCCCAGTCCGAGCAGTACAGGGCCGATTGAGGTCAGCGGACAAGTCGTCAACGTCTCCCCCAACAGCCCGAACAAGCTGATGCTGAGCGTGCTGACCGCCCTGGCGATCGTCCTTGCCGTCACGGCCCCGCCGACCGTCAGCACCTGGCTGCGCCGCCGCAGGCGCCAGGAGCAGGGGTAATTGGTCGTGACCCAGACAATCAGCCCCAGCGTGCCATCGGAGCCGGAGTTGCCGCCCCCGGCACCGGCGGTCGCCCCGCCGCCACGCCGGCAAATCCAGCCGACCACCGCGCGCGGAATCGGCATCGGATTGATCCTGCTGGGAGTCTTCCTGCTCGGGTTCCTCGGTTATCTCTACGGCCTCTCGGCGATCCAGGAGGCGCGCGCGCAGTCGACCAGTTACGCAACGCTCAGGGGGCAGCTCTCCCAGCAGGTAGCTCCGCTCGGCGCGACCACGCCCGGCGTAGCCGTGGCGATCCTGACCATTCCCGCGATCGGCATCAAGAACATGATCGTCGTCGAGGGCACCTCGCCGGAGAACCTCGAACTCGGCCCTGGTCACGTCCGCAATTCGCCGCTGCCGGGCCAGAACGGGGTCGCCGAGATTTTCGGGCGCCGGGCGACTTTCGGCTCGCCCTTCGGCCGGCTCATGGAACTCAAACGCGGTGACAAGGTCACAGTCATTACTGGTCAGGGAAAGGCGTCCTACACCATCGTGGCCAGGGGTGACAGCCGCCATCTCGTCCAGGACCCGGCCCCTAACCGGCTGCTGCTCCTCACCGCGTGCTCCCCCGTCATCCCGACGTCCTACTGCTACCTCGACGCGGAACTCACCTCCGCGCCGCAGCAGGATCCTGGCGGCCGGCCGGCGATCACCACGGCAGAGACCCCGCTGAGCGGTGACACCGGCGTCCTGGTCTTGACCATGGTCTGGGGCCTGGCCCTGGTGATCATCTCGGTGACCGGAACGGTCGCGGCTGCCCGATGGTCGCCGTGGCTTGCCTACCTCGCGGCGGCGCCGCTGGCGCTCGCCGTGCTGTGGAACCTCTACCAGAGCCTGGCCGCATTGCTGCCCAATGTGTACTGACCAAAGGAATCTATGCGCACACCCCGATCCGATCCCAGGGAGCGAACCCCGATGATGCCCGACTCGCTTGAGCCGGAGGTCAGCACCGAGGTGCAAGACCCTGCCAGCGCCGCGGTGACGAGCTGGGACGATGTCTCCCCTCAGCTCACCGAGACCCGCGAGATGGAGATACCCAGGCCCACGGAGCCACTGGATGAGGAGCGACCCGCACAACCTGTGGCGCCGCCGACCAAGCCGCTCTCCGGGCTGACCGCGCAGAGCATCTCGGCCTGGTTCGGCGATCACAAGGTGCTCGACCGGGTGTCGCTAACCATGGATGCGGGCACGGTCACCGCGCTGATCGGACCATCCGGCTGCGGCAAATCCACCTTCCTGCGGATCCTCAACCGGATGCACGAGATGATCCGCGGTGCGGCGCTGGCGGGCCAGGTTCTGCTCGATGACGTCGACATCTACGATGCCGCGCAGCGCCCGACGGACGTCAGGCGGCGGATCGGAATGGTGTTCCAGAAGCCGAACCCGTTCCCCGCGATGTCGATCTACGACAACGTGGCGAGCGGCCTGAAGCTGGCCGGCATCAAGGTCGCCGACAAGGACGACATCGTGGAAAGCAGCCTCCGCCGGGCCGGGCTGTGGAACGAGGTGCACAGGCGGCTCAAGGCGCCCGGCGGCGGACTCTCCGGCGGCCAGCAGCAGCGGCTATGCATCGCGAGGGCGCTGGCCGTAACGCCCGACGTGCTGCTGATGGACGAGCCGTGCTCGGCGCTCGACCCGACCTCGACCAGGCGAATCGAGGACACGATCGCCGAACTGCACGACCAGGTGACGATCGTCATCGTGACCCACAACATGCAGCAGGCCGCCCGCGTTTCGCAGAAGACCGCGTTCTTCCTCGCCACCGACCGGACGCCCGGGTACATCGTGGAAACGGGCCCGACTGAGCAGATCTTCGAGGCGCCCAACGACCCGCGGACAGCCGATTACGTGAACGGCAGGTTCGGCTAGCTGTCGGCTAGCTGACCTAGCGTGGCCGCGCGCGGCAAGGCGTATTCGGGCAGCGCTTTCGGGGAATGGGGACTGGTGCGCCGGGTCTGGCAGTCCTAAGTTTGGCATCAGGCGCATCAGCCGTTCCCCGGAGGAGCCCGCGCATGACCCACATCAAAGTCACAGTCGACGGCGTCAGCTACGCCGACGACGTAGAGCCCAGGCTTTTGCTCGTCCACTATCTGCGGGATGTGCTCGGCAAGACCGGCACCCCGATCGGCTGCGACACGTCCAACTGCGGTGCGTGCACCGTGCTGATGGACGGCTTCTCGGTCAAGAGCTGTTCGGTCCTGGCCGTACAGGCAGACGGCTCCGACATCACCACGATCGAGGGTCTCGCCAACGGCGAATGGCACCCGCTGCAGAAGGCATTCAATGCCGAGCACGCGCTGCAGTGCGGCTACTGCACGCCAGGAATGATCCTGGCCTCGGCGGACCTGCTGAAGGACAACCCGAATCCGACCGACGAGCAGATCCGCGACGGGCTCGAGGGCAATCTCTGCCGCTGCACCGGCTACGAGAACATCGTCCGCGCCGTCCGTCGCGCCGCACAGGCAGGAGCAGGTCAGTGACCACGACCGCTGAATCGCCAGCTGCCGAGATCGGTAAAGCCCGCACCAGAAAGGAGGACGCCAGGCTCATCACCGGCCAGACCACGTGGACCGACAACCTGGTCCTGCCCGGCATGCTGCACATGGCGTTCCTGCGCAGCCCATACGCGCACGCCAAGATCACCTCGGTCGACGTCAGCGGGGCGAAGAGCATGCCTGGCGTGGTCGCAGCCTTCTCCGGCGCCGACTTCGCCGAGGAGCAGGGCAGCCTGCCGTGCGCCTGGCCGGTCACCCCCGACATCGTGATCCCGCCGCACCCGCCGATGGCGACCGACGAGGTCCGGTACGTCGGCGAGGCCGTTGCGGTCGTGATCGCCCGTGACCGCTACGCCGCGGCCGACGCGCTCGCCTCGATCGACGTCAGCTACGACCCGCTCGAGCCCGTGCTCGACATCAGGACTGCGCTGGACGAGGGTGCACCCAAGGTGCACGAGACCGGCAACAAGAGCTACGAATTCGTGTTCCCGACGTGCGGCGACATCGATGCGGCCTTCTCGGGCGCTTCGGTCGTCATCGAGCGCGATTACCGGCAGCAGCGGCTGATCCCCTGCGCGATGGAACCGCGCGCCGTCGTTGCTTCTTGGCTGGGTGACGCGGTCACGCTCTGGTCGGCGACCCAGATCCCGCACGTGCTGCGGTTCGCGATCGCGGCCTTCTTCGGCATCCCGGAACAATCCATCCGGGTGATCGCGCCTGACGTGGGCGGGGGCTTCGGCTCCAAGCTCCAGGTGACCGCCGAGGAGGTACTCGCGGTCCTGATTTCCCGCAGGCTCGGTAGGCCGGTCAAGTGGACCGAGTCGCGCAGCGAGGGCAACATGACCGTGCACCACGGGCGCGACCAGTGGCAGCGGATCAGCATCGCGGCCGATAGCGATGGCCGGATCCGCGGCCTCAAGGTCGACCTGCTGGCCGACATGGGCGCCTACCTGATGCTGCTCACACCCGGCATCCCGCTGCTCGGCGCTTTCATGTACCCCGCCATCTACAAGATGGACGCCTATTCGTTCCGTTGCACCGGCGTCTTCACCACGAAGATGCCGACCGATGCCTACCGTGGCGCAGGCCGCCCCGAGGCAACCTTCGTGATCGAGCGGATCGTGGACGAGCTCGCGGCAGAACTGGGGATGGACCCGCTCGAGCTACGCGAGCAGAACTGGATCAAGCACACCGACTTCCCGTACACCACGATCGCAGGTCTCACCTACGACTCGGGAAATTACGAGGCCGCGACCGCCCGCGCGAAGGAACTGTTCGGCTACGACCAGCTCAGGGCAGAGCAGGCCGAACGGAACGCACGGGGTGACTCGGTCCGGCTGGGCATCGGGGTCTCGACCTATACCGAGATGTGCGGCCTGGCCCCATCCCGGGTGCTTGGCTCGCTCTCCTTCGGGGCCGGCGGGTGGGAACACGCCTCGATCAGGATGCTGCCCACCGGCAAGGTCGAGGTGGTCACCGGGTCCAGCGCGCACGGTCAGGGTCATGAGACGGCGTGGAGCCAGCTCGTGGCTGATCAGCTCGGCGTCCCGTTTGAGGACATCCGGGTGCTGCACGGCGACACGCAGATCTCGCCGAAGGGAATGGACACCTACGGCTCGCGGTCGCTGGTGGTCGGCGGCATGGCAGTCGTCAGCGCCTGCGACAAGGTGATTGAAAAGGCCAAGCGCGTGGCCGCGCACATGATGGAGGCCAGCGAGAACGACATCGAGTTCGTTTCCGGCCGGTTCCAGGTACGCGGCGACCCCGAGCAGGGGCGCTCGATCCAGGAAGTGTCGCTCGCCACGTTCGCGGCGCACGATCTGCCCGACGGCGTCGAGCCCTCGCTGGACTCTGACGCCACCTTTGACCCGGAGAACTTTTCCTTCCCGCACGGCACCCACCTGTGCGCGACCGAAGTGGACACCGAGACTGGGTTCGTCAAGATCCGCTCGTATGTCGCCGTCGACGACATCGGCAAGGTCGTCAACCCGCTGATCGTGGACGGCCAGGTGCACGGCGGCGTTGCCCAGGGCATCGCCCAGGCGCTGTACGAGGAGGCCGTCTACGACGAGGCAGGCAACCTGCTGACGACCACCCTGGCGGACTACCTGCTGCCGTCTGCGGCCGATCTACCTTCCTATGTCACCGACCGGACCGAGACTCCGGCCGCGACCCGGCTCGGCGTCAAGGGCGTCGGCGAGGCCGGCGCGATCGCGTCCACCCCGGCTGTGGTCAACGCGATCGTGGACGCGCTCCGGCCCTTCGGAGTCAGGGACGTCATGATGCCATGCTCGCCTGAACGCGTCTGGCGGACGCTCGAGGCGGCCCGCGCCAGTGCCGGACAACAGAGCGCCACGAGCAGCAACGGAGGTGCGGCATGATCCCGGCCAAGTTCGATTACGTTAAGCCATCCTCGGTCGGCGAGGCCGTGCAGGCGCTGGCCAGCGGCGGCGAGGACGCCAAGGTCATCGCGGGCGGCCAGAGCCTGCTGCCGTTGCTGCGGCTCCGGCTCTCCTACCCCGACCTACTGGTCGACGTGGGCGCCATTGATGAGTTGCGCGGCATCGCGGATCTAGGCGACGAACTGCTGATCGGGGCCAGGACCACCCACTATCAGCTGGTCCACGACCCGCTGGTCGGCGAGCACTGCGGCATTCTGGCCGAGGCCGCCGCGACGGTCGCCGACCCGGCCGTGCGCCACCGCGGTACGCTCGGCGGCTCGCTGGCACACGGCGATCCGGCGGGCGACCTGCCCGCAGTGGCGGTCGCGCTCGGCGCCACCATGGTGGCCCGCGGCCTGGGCGGTGAGCGGAGAATCGCTGCTTCCGACTTCTTCCTCGACTACCTCACCACGGCACTTCAGCCGGGCGAGATACTGACCGGGGTACGGGTGCCCAAACTAGGCGGCGATTGGGGCTATCGTTACGAGAAGTTCCACCGGACCGCGCAGGCTTGGGCGATCGTCGGAGTGGCCGCATTGGCGAGGCGATCGAACGGGCAGGTGGCCGAGGCCAGGGTCGGGCTGACCAACATGGGGTCGGTTCCGGTCAGGGCCAGTGCCGTGGAGGCCGCGGCTGCGGGCGCTGAGGCGACCCGCGACGCGCTGAAGGCGGCGGCCGCAGGCGCAGCCGACGGAACCGAACCACCGGCGGACCTGCACGGAGCGCCCGATTACCGGCGTCACCTGGCCCGGGTCCTGACCGGTCGAGCACTGGCAGCGGCGGCGGGAGCTTAACAAATGGAATTGGAGCACTCATTCACTGTCCCGGTCCCCAAGAGCCGGGCTTGGGATGTGCTGCTCGACGTCGAGCGGGTGGCGCCTTGCATGCCGGGCGCCACGCTCGACTCGGTCGACGGCGACGAGATTCGCGGCAGGATAAAGGTCAAGGTCGGCCCGATCAACATGACGTACGCGGGCACGGCCCGCTTCGTCGAACGTGACAAGGACGCTGGCGTTGTTACGCTCGAGGCCAGCGGCAAGGAGACCAGAGGCGCCGGTACGGCGTCTGCGTCGGTCAGGTCGGTGCTCGTGGACCGCGGCCAGGAGACTGACGTCAAGGTACTGACCACTCTGAACGTAACGGGCAAGCCCGCCCAGTTCGGCCGTGGAGTGCTGAATGAGGTTGGCGGAAGGCTTCTGACGATCTTCGCCACGAACCTCGCGGCACTGCTAGCCGAGCAAGAGGGAGCCGGTGCCGATGGCCAGGCGGCTGCGGCAGGGGCGACGACAGCCGAGCAGGCCGGAACACCGGCTGCAGAGCCGGCTGGGAGGGAGTCAGCCGAGCCGGTCGCCGCGGCCGCGTCGGCCGCCGACGCGCCAATCGAGGACCTCAAACTGCCGCCCAGGGCGACGAGCAGCCTGCGCCGCGAGGGCATCACGACCGTCGGCCAGCTGGCGGCGAAGACCGAGGACGAACTCCTGGCGATCGACGGTATCGGCCCGGCGTCCGTGGAGGAGATCAAGGCAAAGCTCACCGATCTCGGTCTCACCCCCGGCCAGCCGCTGCCTGCGGCCGCTGCGGCGCCAGCCCCGGTCGCTGCGACCCAGGCCGCGGACGGCGCAGCCGCTCCGGCGGCGACCGGTGGCACCGCTCCCGTAGTGCCGCACCCCAGCACGGCCCGCGAGGTTCTGCATAAGGCAGAAGACGACGCGATCAACTTGCTCAGGGTGGCCGGACTGCCCGTGCTGAAGCGGGCGATCCCGGTCCTGGCCGGCCTGGCTGCGGCGCTGCTGATCGGCCTGCGCAGAAGGGCGGCCCGCCGGCGCAGCGGCTGACCCAACCAGCTGGCCGGCTTTCGCGCGTCGATCCCTCGTCAACTGACGCGGCGGGCCATCGACCGTCAGGGGCCGTCGTCTGCCCGGTCGGCTAAATACCTGCGGGCACGTAGCACTTTTCCTCCATTGTGCCCCGAATAAAGACCCCAAGATTGCTTAGTTAATGCGTTTACCCCGAGAACTGATCGTGCTTCTTCGGTACTGGCGGGCCCGTATAATATCGCTGATGCGCTGGGTCGCCGGCAACTGAGAGTGACTGAGCACATTCATACAGTCTTCGTTCTCAGCAAGGAGCAACAGTGAGTGTCAGTCTCAGCAAGGGCGGAAACGTCTCGCTCTCCAAGCAGGCGCCCGGCCTCACCGCGGTCGTGGTCGGGCTCGGCTGGGACCCGCGAACCACGACCGGCGCGGATTTCGACCTCGACGCCTCAGCGATCATGCTCGACATGAGCGGCCGGGTCCTGTCCGACAGCCACTTCGTGTTCTTCAACAACCTGAAGAGCCCGGAAGGTTCTGTCGAGCACATGGGCGACAACCTGACCGGTGGTGGTGAGGGTGACGACGAGCAGATCAAGGTCAACCTGGCCGCCGTACCCGCCGAGGCCGGCAAGGTCGTGTTCCCGGTCAGCATCTACGAGGCCGAGCAGCGCCAGCAAAATTTCGGCCAGGTGCGCAACGCGTTCATCAGGATCGTCAACCAGGCCGACAACAGTGAGATCGCCCGCTATGACCTGACCGAGGACGCCTCCACCGAGACTGCGATGGTCTTCGGCGAGATCTACCGCAGCTTCGGTGAGTGGAAGTTCCGTGCGGTCGGCCAGGGCTACGCCTCGGGCCTGAAGGGAATCGCCCAGGACTTCGGCGTCAACGTCGGCTAGACGCGAGCCCGCGTCTGCTCGCGGCCGGTTGCCTGAGCCAAGGTCCTGGCAACCCGCCGCGCTGGCCACATCTAACGGGGCAATGGAGGGTTTGTGCTGGCGCTGTTCCGGCTCCCGATCGCAGTCACCATCATCGGCATTGCCGCAGCAGGGATTATCGGCGGACCATCGATAGCTGGAATAGTCGCCATCCTCGCCGTCCTCGAGGTGTCGCTGTCCTTCGACAACGCCGTGATCAACGCGACCGTCCTGCAGAAGATGAGTCCCTACTGGCAGCGGATCTTCCTGACGGTCGGGATCCTGATCGCCGTCTTCGGAATGCGCCTGCTGTTCCCGCTTCTCGTGGTCACGATCGCCGGCCACATCTCGCCCATCCATGCGCTCGACCTGGCGCTGAATCATCCGCACGAGTACGCGCTCAAGCTCACGCAGGCGCACCCGGCCATCGGCGCGTTCGGCGGGATCTTCCTGCTCATGATCTTCCTTGACTTCCTCTTCGGGGATCAGGAGATAAAATGGCTGGTGCCAATTGAGCGCCAGCTAGCCAAGATCGGCAAGCTCGACCAGGCCTCGGTCATCATTGCGCTGGTCTTCCTGATCATTTCCGCGACTACATTCGCCCGGCAGGACGCCATCAAGGTGCTGCTGTCAGGAGCTGCTGGACTAGCCACCTATCTGGCGGTGTCCAGCCTGAGCGCCCTGTTCGAATCGGAAGAAGACACGGTCATCGGAGGCGAGGGCGCAGCGGACGACGAAGCCGCCGCGAGCGGGGAATCGCCCGTCAAGGTTCCAGCCAGCCTCGCCAGGATGGGCTTGTTTACGTTCCTGTACCTTGAGGTGCTCGACGCCTCTTTCAGCTTCGACGGCGTGGTCGGCGCGTTCGCGATCACCGACATGATCTTCGTGATAGCCGTGGGCCTGGGCATCGGTGCCTGTTATATTCGCGCGCTGACCGTCTACCTCGTTCGCAAGGGCACTCTGGCCGAGTATGTCTATCTCGAACATGGCGCTCACTGGGCCATCGGGGCGCTCGCCGTCTTGCTCTTCATCACCATTCGCCATAACGTTCCCGAGCTCGTGACCGGGCTGATCGGGGTCGGCTTCATCGGCGCCGCGCTGGTGTCGTCGATCGTCAGAAATCGCCGGGCTGAGCAGGTCGAGGCGCAACCTGTGCCAGAACCGCTTGGGACGTGAGGCCGTCGCCGCACGGAGGACGCCAGCCGCAACCGGACCTCGAGGAGGGCCGATACCATGCCGATCGACTACACCAAGGACCGCCGCCCGAAAGCCGCGCAAGGGGCTGGCGTCAGTCTCAGCAAGGTCACCCTCACCAAGAACTCGCCGACGGTCTCGCTGAGCAAACAGCAGGGAGGCAGCGCGGGCGGCGAACTCCGGGTCAATCTGAACTGGACGTCCCGGCCGCCATCAGGCGGGCTCTTCAAGCGGATGGCATCGGCCGACATCGACCTCGACCTCGCCTGCCTGTACGAGCTTGCCAACGGCAGGAAGGGCGTCGTGCAGGCCCTCGGAAACTCGTTCACCTCGCGCAACGACGGCAGCCCGATCATCTCCCTCGATGGCGACGACCGGACCGGGCAAAGCACCGAAGGCGAGAACCTGCGAATCGACCTGTCCAGGCTGCGCGAGGTCCGCCGCATCCTGGTCTTCACCTTCATCTATGAGGGCACGCCCAACTGGGCGGGGGCGAATGCCGTCGTCACCTTGTACCCGCAGGGCGGCGCCCCCATCGAGATCCACCTCGATGAGGCCGACCCCGGCGCTCGCACCTGCGCGATCGCCCTGCTGGAAAGCACGGGCACCGACCTGTCGGTTCGCCGCGAGGTCCAGTACATCAAAGGCACGCAGTCCGCCCTCGACGCCGCATACGGCTGGGGCATGTCATGGACGAAGGGCCGCAAGTAAGTGTGACCGGCGGAGATGCCATGACAAGAGCGGACACCGGCACTGACCCGGGGGCACCCGTAGCTGGCGGGTCCGGCGACGCGACGGCCGGGCTGGCATCCGCTGAGCTTCACGCCACCACATCCGATCACGCGGTCAGCGCGCAGCCAGACCAATCCGAGTTGCCCGACGAGCCCGGCCAGCCGGCCGAGGCCATGCAAGACACCGATGCGGAGTCGGCGATAGAGCCCGCTTCCCCGGCCGAGCCCGCTCCTGCCGACGAACCCCCTGGCACCGAGGAACGTGCCCCCGCCGACCCGCTGCCGGTGAGCGAGCTTGCCGGAATCCTGCCCGCGCTCAGCGCGCTCGGCGGGCGGATGGACGACATCGCGAGCGCGACCGCTGAACTGTCCAGGCTCCGTTCCCGCGACACCGATCTGATCGCCAGGCTGCACGAGGACGTCACCAGGCTGCGCAGCGGAGAGATTGCGACCGCAATGAACCCGGTCGTGACCGGCATGATCAAGCTGCACGATCAGATGGTCAGCCTCGGCGCGCTGGACGATCCGGCCAGCCCGGTAGGTATGCTGCGCACGCAGCTTCTCCAGATCATGGAGCTGACCTGCGCCGTGACGCCGTTTACCCCGGCGCCGGGCGAGCGGTTCGACGCGTCGCGCCACACAGGCGCGCGGCGAATCCCGACAACAGACGCATCGGAGGACGGGACGATCGCGAGCACGATCAAGGCCGGGTTCGCCCGCGCCGACGGCTCCGTCGTCCGCGTCGCCGAGGTTGAAGTGCACCGGCTATCGGGGTGAACGCGCAGCCCGGCAGGATGATGCGTCCGAGCATGGAGGTATTCCGTGGCTAATAAGGTCTTCGGCATCGACCTGGGGACGACGTACTCATGCATCGCGCACGTGGACGAGTACGGCCGCCCCGCCGTGATTATCAACGCCGATTCTCAGCCCACGACGCCGTCCGTGGTCTTGTTCGACTCGCCGACCGATGTGGTCGTCGGCGTGCAGGCTAAGCGCCAGGCGAGGATCCGGCCAGACGACGTCGCCTCGCTGGTCAAGCGGCACATGGGTGAGGGCGAGTGGCGATTTGCCGCCCACGGCCAGGAGTACTCGGCGTCGGCCGTCTCCAGCCAGGTACTTCGCAGCCTCGCCAACGACGCCGCCCGCGCCCTTGGCCAGCCGGCCAGCGATGTGGTGATCACCGTGCCCGCGTACTTCGGTGACGAGGAGCGGAAGGCAACCAAGCTGGCGGGCGAGCTCGCGGGGCTCAACGTCATCGACATCATCAACGAGCCGACCGCAGCGGCGTTCAGCTACGGATTCGCCCAGGAAGGCTCCACGGCCCAGACGGTCCTGGTCTACGACCTAGGCGGTGGCACCTTCGATTCGACTGTCATCACGCTGGCGGACAAGAACATCAACGTAATCGCCACCGATGGTGACCACGCACTGGGCGGCGCGGACTGGGACGACCGGCTTGCGCAATACCTGTCGCAGAAGTTCCGCGAGGCGGCGCCCAATGCGGGTGACCCGCTTGATGACACCTACGGGGCGCAAGACCTGATCACCACTGCGGAGGACGTGAAGCAGGCCCTGACCGCCCGCGAGTCCGTCGATGCCCTCGTCGTATTCGGCGCCGACCGGGCCAGCGTGACCGTCACGAGGCAGACCTTCGAGGAACTCACGAGCGCGCTCCTGGAGCGGACCATCGCCCTGACCCAGAAGGTCCTGGCTGCCGCACAGGAGAAGGGCGTCCGCGGCATCGACAAGGTCCTGCTCGTCGGGGGCATGAGCAAGATGCCGGTGGTGGCGCGGCGGCTCGCCGAGGCGATCCCCGAGCTGCCGCCAGCGGAGCTAACCGACCCCGATCTGGCCGTGGCCAAGGGCGCAGCCATCTACGGCCAGAAGAAGGAGCTGGAGAACTACGTCATCTCCGACCTAGTGGCCCAGGGCAAGCTTGCCGAGGGCCAGACCATTGCCGACGCGAACCCGGTCGACCTGAGCACGGCCGTCGCGACCACGGCTAGCGAATACGGCCTGGCCAGCACCGCCGTGGCCGATCTGGTTCAGACCCAGGTCAGGAACGTAACCAGCCGTGGCTTCGGCGTCATCGTGATGGACAGGGAGACCAACACTGAGTACGTGGACTTCCTCGCGCACGCGAACGACTCGCTCCCGATCACCGTCTCGGAGCTTTACTACACCAACGTGGACGACCAGCGAGTCGTGCAGATCCAGGTCGTGGAGCAGGCCACGAGCGTGGAGTCAGCCAAGCCGGCAGACAACAAGGTCATCATCGAGGGCCCGATCGACAACATCCCGGTCGGCTTCGCGCGCGGAACGCCGGTCGAGGTCACGTTCGCGATGGGCCGCGATCAGATGATCGAGGTGACAGCCCGCCACGCCGCGGTCGCCGATCCCCTGGTGCTGCGGATCGAGGTCGGCGTGTCGTCAAGCGCGATGCGCGAAGAAGAGCAGGCAAAGGTCGATTTGCTCAAGCAGAAGACCTGAGATATCTATCGCTTATCGCACTGCGATTTTGTCGCTGCGGCGATGTCTGACGGTGTGCGGGGAGCTGGGCGATGAGCGGGACCGAGGTCGGCGCGTTCGATGCGACCGGCTACCGGCAGCATGTGCTTTCCACTCTGCGAGGCGCCTCCAAGCTTGACCTTTCCGACCCCTTTTTCATCGTCGACCTGCCAGTCGACGTGGACGACACCGAGCTGATCCGCGCGCGCATCACGGCGCTGGTGGGATTCTGGAACAAGGAGCGCAGCCCGAATTACAAGGCGCTTACCGCCGAGCTCGCCAAACACCGTGCCGACCTCGAGGCGGTCCTCCTGGACCCGGTCCGGCGGGCAGAGTGCGCGGCGCAGGTCAGGGCCGCAAGGGCAACTGCCGACGCCGACCGATACGGCGCGCTTGACTCGCTCGCCGCCAAGCTGGTCGCTCGCTATCAGGGACTCCCGCGCTCCAGGCTGTCGAGCCTTGCGCGGCTCGCCAAGACCAGGGGCCTCGACGAGGCGGCGTTCGCCGCCTGGGTGGACCGCCAGCACGTGATCGAGGACGGCGCGGATGCCGAGCCGCTCGCCGCCGGCGTGCGCGCGCAGATCCGCAGCGACCTCGACGAGTTCGGCAGGCTGACCGGCGATTCCAGCCGGTCAGCCACGCTCTGGACGTTCCTCGGCATCGCGCCGACCACGTCGGCCGAGGAGATCGCCGCCCGGCACGCGGAGCTGACGAGCGAGAACGAGCGCCGGCAGCACGACCACCTAATGACCATCGTCGCCAACCTGCTGACTTACACCAGGCAGCACCTGATGACCGGCGATGCCGCGCGCTATGCCGCCAGTCTCATCGAGGACGCGAAGGACCGGCTGCGCGACACCGTCGCCGAGAAGGTCATCGTGGACGGCGAGCTGAACGCAGCCGATTACGAGGCCTGTGTCCGCAAGGTGATCGGGTTCGGCTTCGGGCTCTCCAGCGAGCAGGCGAGGCTCGCGGTCACACGGGTCGCCACGGAACTGGGCGCGACGCTCGCGGTCGCGCCTGCCGTCGACTATCTGATCTGCCCGAACTGCAGGGAGCCGCAGCCCGCCTCCGGCCAGCAGGCCTGTCGCTACTGCGGCGCGGACGTGTACCTGCGGTGCCCTGCCTGCGGCCAGCAGGCGGAGGCGGCGGCGGTCGCCTGCCCGCACTGCGGGACCAGCTTCCGCGCCATCCAGGCGGCGGTTGATCAGCTGGCTGCTGCACGTGAGCAGCTGGCACAAGGCCGCCCGGCAGCGGCACAGGCCGCGCTAGCCCCCGCTGTTGAGGCAGCGCGGAACGCTCCGGCGCTGGCCGTCGAGGTCGCGGCGGTCAGCGACGAGGTTGACCGGGTAATCGCGACGGCGCAGTCGGACTGGCGCAGCGCCGAGCGTGAGCTGGCCGGCCAGCGCCTATACGCGGCCGTGGACAGGCTATCCAGAATCGCTCGCGTGGCCGCCGACGTGGCGGGGCCGTCCGGGCAATCGGCTCCGGACCAGCTTGCCGAACTCGCCGCAAGGAAGGCGACCGTGCAGGCCGACATCGCCACCGCCAGGAAGCTGCCCGGTGGGGAAAAAGAGGCCGCGCTCGGCCGGATCCTGAGCGTCGCAGCAGACTGCGGCGAGGCGATCGACATGCTGGCCGCGCTGCCCCTGGCCCCGCCGTCGGACCTGCAAGCGGAGGTAACCGCCGATGCGGTGGCACTGCGCTGGGAGCCCTCCTTGTCGCCCGGTCCCGTCTCCTACAAGATCACCCGCGTCACGACGGCGCAGGACGGCGGGCAGCCAGAGCGCCGGGTGCTTGGCACGACCAGCGCCGTCGAGTTCAACGATGCGGGTGCTCCTGGCGGCGCCATGATCGCGCATGAGGTCAGCGCCGTGTCGGGGCGGCGAACTTCGGCGGGCGCGACAACCAGGCCCGCCCTGATGCCCCGTGACGTGACCAGCCTGGCGGCGCGGGCCGATGCCTCGGGAATCACTCTTACCTGGGTGCTCCCGATCAGCCACGGGAATGTCGTGGTCGAGCGCGAGGTCGACCCGCGGGCCGGTCTGAGCTTGCCGCTGCGCCGCGCCCGCGCCGACGGGCAGTCGTGGCGAGACACCAGTCCGGCAACTGGGGTGGAGTTCAGCTACCACGTCTACGCCGAGTACCGGGACGCCGACGGCGTGATGATCCGCACCCCGGGCGCTACGATCCGGGCCAAGGTCGCGCCGCGGCCAAAGCCGGTCAGCGAGCTCTGGGCCACCACCAGCGCGGGCCACACGACGATCGGATGGGTCAGGCCGGCCAGCGGCGAGGTGCGGATCTACGCCGCCGACGCTGCACTCGCCGCGCCCGATACGGAGGTGGATCTCGCCGAGCTTGCCCACCGCGGCCGGTACGTCGGAGCGGGCCAGCGCCGCGTCGTCGACGAGAACGCGGGCCGCAGACTCGTCACCTACACCTCAGTGACGGTGGACGGCGGCCAGGCCGTGGCCGGGCCATCAGTCGCGCACCTGCCGGTCGCCGCGCCGAGCAATGCGGCCGTGACCGACAGCGGCTCCGAACTGCTGCTCACATTCACCCTGCCGGGCGGCGTGACCGAGGCGGTCGTGGCTGGCCGCCGCGACGCGATGCCGGCCGGGCCTGCCGATCCGGCGGCCCAGACCTGGAGCGTGACCAACACCAGGCTCGAGATCGACGGCGGCCTGCACGTGCCCGCGCCGCAAGACGGGCTCGGCTGGTACTTCAGCATCCATTCGGTGCTGCGGGACGGGTCAGCCAAGCTCGCGGCGCCGGCCGGGGCGCAGCTCAAGGCCAGGGAATCGACCCCGGTCACGGCCAGCTATACGGTCCGCCGGGCCGGCGTCGTCAGGCGGTCGATCGTCATCGAGGTGACTGCCAGCGACCCGATGCCCGACCTTGTCGTGCGCGCGAAACGGGGTGCGGTGCCGTCCGGCGCGCAGGACGGCGCCGAGGTCGGACGGATGGCCGGAGGCGGCAGGACCGCCCGGCTGGAACTACCGGCCGGGGCGCTTACCCTCCCCGCTGGCCTGCGGGTCTTCCCGGCGGCCAGCCTGCCGGGACGCGAGTTCACCATCACCGACCCGCCCGAGGCAACCCTTCTGATCACCAGCTGACTCGACCACAGACGCCTTTCATGATCACGGACACTCTTCGACGTCTGCCGTGGGAAAGTGTCCGCCATCATGAAGCACAGCTCCGCGATCGCGGACCGCCCCCCGACCTCGGGCATTTCTGGTCGTCCTAGCGGGCAGCGCATGCATCCAACCAGCCCTGGGTGATCTGGGCGGCGGCGGCGTGGCCCGGCTGCGACGTTACGACGAACTCCCCGCCTGGGCAGGCTGCGAGGTCCGATCCCGCGGGAACCCAGGCCAGGTCGGCGTCGGCCAGCATGAGCTTGTCGTGCTCGGTGTCGCCAGCGGCGAGCCGGCGCGGAGCGGCCCCTGCCTGCTTGGCGACTTTCTCGGCCACGAACGTTGCGGCGCGCTCCTTCCCGAACCCGGCGGGAAACGCGTACAGCTTGCGGCCGACCAGCGAAGCCTCCCAGCCAAGCTCCAGGCACCGGCCAGCGATCTCGGCGAGCTGCTCGGGCGCGAGCAGCGCCGGGTCTACGATCGCGAGGCAGCACATGTCGTCCTCATCAGCCATCCGCTGCAGCCAAGGCGGGCCAGCCACCGAGCTCGTCCCCGCGGATCTGCCGCTCCCGGCCAGGGAACCGGTCAGCACGGCCCGTACCTCGGCGGCCGGAGCCGCGCGGGAAACCAGCCCCCCGATCCGCGCCGCCCACTCCGGGTCAGGCTCGCCGTCGACCAGGACGACGCCACCGTTGGCTGCGATCTCGTACGGTACGGCGAACGGCAGCCTGAGCCGCTTCAGCCTGCTGACGCTGCGGCTGGTCGCGACGCAGATCCGCGCGTGCGCGGGCAGAGCGTTGAGCGCGTTACGCGCCGCGCGGCTCAGCTCCCCAGCGGTGGTCTGCCCGCCAGCGGTCTCGACCGGGTCGGCCGGCAACGCCCCGCCTAGCTGGGCAATGGCCCGCGGGCTGAAGATCAGCGTCCGGTCCAGATCGGTGGTGATCAGGACGGGATCTGGCCTGGCCAGGCATCTCCAAGCCCTCACCCGTGCGTCCCTGCCTGCGGCCTGACCAGCCCGATGCAGCTGTACGGCATGTCGGGATAGTCGATGAGCTCGACTCCGCGCTCCTTGGCGAGCAGCAGCAGGTGCTCGAGCATGTCCCGGCAGTCCGGCCGCACCAGCACGAGCCAGGGCAGCCTGCGCAGGAGAACCCGGGTCGCCTCGCCCGCTCCCGGCTTGATCAGATGCTGGCTCGGCAGGCTGAACTCCGCCTGGACCCGGCTGACCAGCCGCCGGCCGGCGAAGGTCACGGAGCGGTCCCCCGAATAAGCGGCCGGCCAGCGCTCAGCCACCGCCCTGGCCACCTGTTGGAACCGGCCGCTGACCGCGTCGAGGAACTGCGCCGAGCGATCAGCCGCCGCCAGGTCGGAGTACACCTTCGCGCCGTGAAACATGCCGGGCCGGATCAGGTCGTTCAGCACGGTCCTGCTGACCAGCCCGCACACCGTTGAGTTCAGGCAGGCCGACGGCACGAGGATGTCCTTCCGAGTACCGAACAGCCGCGCGCAATGCCCGGGGTCGGCGATGACGGCCAGCTCGTCGGGCAGCCGCGGCCCGCCGCCTGCCGCGTAGCAGGCAAGCGCCTCAGCCAGCTCGACGGCGATAGCGCCCTTGCCGGTCCACCCGTCGACAAACAGCACGTCACGCGGGTCGTGTCGGGCGACGATGTGGTCGAGCGCGACGGTATCTACGCCGCGCCCGCGCACGATGGACACCGAATAGTGCGAGAGCTCAACACCATGGGAGAACAGGGCCCACCGGCGCATCAGGATTCCGACGGGAGTCCCGGCCCTGGCCAACGACACCAGCACAGGATGGCCGTGCCTGGCAGCGAGCGCCAACTCGGTGACGACCCCCACATGCTCGGCGACCTGGCCGGAGAACCGCTCAAGGAGGGCATCGAACAGCGTCAGGTAATCGGCGCTTGGCGCATACTCGATTGGCAGGACCTCGGCGTAGTTGCGCCCGCCCTGGATGGCCTGCTCCCGTTCGCGCAAGCCGAGCTCAAGCGCGTACCCGGACAGATCGGTGAGCAGGAAGGTCACCTCGTCCGGGTGGTAGCTACTGCTCAGCATGGCGCTCCCCCGTCCTGCTGGCCCTGGCGGCCATGACGGCCTTGTCCGCGCCGGCCTGCCGGTCCCTCCTGACCGGCCAGCTCAGCCGCCCAGGCCGAAGCGTCACGACGTGGACGGCTCGACCGACGCTGTCGCCCAGCCTGCGGACCAGATCAGCGGTGCGCGGGCCCCGCGGCGCGTCGGTCACGAGCACGATGTGATCGAATCCTGGCGCGTTCCCCGCGTCGGTGTGCGCGCTGCCGGCGACGTTGTAGGCATAGGCGGGCCGGTGGCCGTCCTCGGTCGAGCCGAATGTGAGGACCGTCCGCAGCGGATACCCGGGCCGGTCGATCGTGACCGCTGGCGTCCGGGTCGTGGAGGATGACCGCACGTCGCCACCGAGCGCGGCGGCGAGCAACTGAGGCAGGTACATGAGCTCTTCGTCGCCGAGCACGAGCGTACGGCCGTCACCGGGGACCGGCAAACAGGCCGCCGCCAGGCTCATCGCTTCCCGGGCGGCGCGCTCCTGGTTCGGACCCCAGCCCGTGCTGGCGATCGCTGGCACTTCGTCAGGGAGTGCGACCTCCAGCCAGGAGACGGCGGCCTGGCCAGACCGGCGCGCGGCGGCTGAGCACTGGGCGGGCGGCTCGGGCAACGCGGCGATAAACTCGCGCGCCCTGGCCAGCACATCGGCGGGCAGCCGGATCCGGCCGTCGAGCAGCGAGACGCTCACCACGTCAGCCCCGAGCTCGCCGACAGCCTGCGCTACCTCGGCCCGGCATTCGTCGCTGCGGCAGTCGAGCAGTGACGCGAGCACGTAGACCGGCCGCGGCCAGGTCGCCTGAAGCACCCGGATCGCGTTGACCGCCGTTTTGCCGGTGGTGAGCTCGTCGTCGACCAGAACGAGCGGCCGGACGCCGCGAAGTTCCGCATCGTCGAGCACGATCAGCGACTGGTTCACGGCGTGACTGTGTTCCTCGCTGAACCTGATGACCCGCGCACCGTCGGGGGCAGGCCGGCGGGTGGTGTGCAGGTACGGCGCGGGCCCGCCATCTAGGGCGCTGACCGCGGCGACGCCGTGGCCGAGGCCGGTAGCGGTCTCGGCGAAACCGATCACGACCGGCGTCTGCCCGGCGCAGGCTGACCGCACGGCAGCGCCGAGCGTATGGGCGGCCGACAGCACGTCGCTGACCGGAGCCGGGATGTGCTTGCCGAGCACGCGGGAGACCAGCAGCTGAGCGCGGTTCGGGTTGCGCCGCAGCCCGACCTCAAGCGCTCCGGCGAACCTGGCCCCCCCGGGAGCCGACGGCGCGAGGTGAACCGTGATACCAAGCTGGCCGGCTACCGAGCCGCCAGTCATGCGCCGATGTCTTCGATGTCGAGCAGGTCGACGAACGTCCGGTCCGGCCGCAGCACTCCGAAGACGGCCGCACGGCGCAGGATGCCGGCCGCCCAGCGGGCGTGCGGCTTGCTCTCGATCATCTTGTTCGCATAGGCACTCGACTGCACCCCGCCGTCGGTCAGGCAGAGCGTCGCGAGCGCATCACTGTACTCTTCGGCGGTCACGACGAGCATCGCGTGCACCGGCCTGACGTGACTGGGATGGATGACCGTCTTGCCGAGAATGCCGGTGGCCTTGTCGAGCACCACCTCCCTGAGCAGCCCGTCCAGATCGCTGCTCACCAGCTGCCGCCGGACCCTGACCGCGTTGGGCAGGTCGTCGCGGACCCGGAATGGCGACTCGCGCAGCAGCGGCTTGAAGATCCGCTCGCCATGCGCGAAATACTCCCATACCGGCCCGGTAACGACGAACTGCCCGTCGCGGCGGAACACATTCACGATGTCGGCGATGACCTCGCGCACCAGTGTCAGGTCATAAACGGTCTGCTCGTTGCTGCGCCGCAGGCCGAACAGCCCGCACATGTCGGTCGCTCCGATGCGGACAGCAAGGATGGCGTCGGCGTGGCGCTCGAGCAGGTCGCGGACGGCCAGCAACTCACGGACCCGTGATTCGGCGTAAATAGTCTCCGGCGATTCCAGGACCGGCATCCCGTAAAACGGCAGGCCGGTTTCCGCCCGCACTCCGGCGAGAACGTCGAGGAAGTCAATGCCGTTCGCGGCGGTGAATTTCGGGAAGACAAAGCCACTCAGGATGGTTGCCGCCGATCCGATTTCCTTTATCACGGTTCGGATCTGATCGGGTTGCCTCACTCGGACGAACAGCAACGGGGCGCCTGCGTTGATCTTGTAGAGCTCGATCAGCTGCGCCGCGACGTTACGCTCGGCGGCCGCCACGTCGGCGTCGCGGATCGCGTCCTCTAGGCAAAGGACGGCTGAGGTCACACCCCGGCCAACCAGGCCTGCGATCCGGCACGCATAGTCGGCGGCCGTTCCTGGCGTGTACAGCGTGGCGCCGAGCGCCATGGCGAGCGCGCCGCGGTCGCTGTCCCGCCCGAATGACTGCGGGACGTGCGCGAACAAAGAGGCGTCCTGACCTGCCGCTAGGTATCCGAAATGCCGCACCTACGCTCCGCGAATGAGGGCCGACGAGGACCTGCTGGCACACGCGCGCCCGCCGTCAGCGAACGATAGCTGATGATCACGCGTGTTTGGTACCGTGCACAACCCGCGCGATCACGCTGGGGTATGGGACGCCGCTGGGACGGTGGCTACTGTTGGGGCGTGAACGCGTTGCGATCGAACCGGACATATGGCGAGCAGCTTGATGTAGCCGATCCGCTGGCCAAGTTCAGGGATCGCTTCCTGCGAGCCGACGATGCGCCGATCTACCTGGACGGGAACTCGCTCGGCCCGCTGCCCCTGGCGACCCAGGCCAGGATCGCCGAGGTGGTCGGCTCGGACTGGGGCACCGGCCTGGTCAGGTCGTGGGGTCACTGGGTCGGGCTGCCCCGCGACGTTGGCGACCTGATCGGCGAGCACCTGACCGGCGCCGGGCCCGGCCAGATTCTGGTGGGCGATTCGACCACTGTGAATTTGTTCAAGCTAGTCAACGCGGCGCTCGACGCACAGCCGGCCCGCAACGTCCTGGTGACCGATGATGACAACTTCCCTACCGACCGCTACGTGCTGCAGGGCGTCGCCGCGCAGCGCCGCTGCGAACTGCGGATGCTGCACACCGACCTGGACCAGGGGGTGGCCGAGGACGCCCTCCTCGACGCGCTCGGGCCCGACGTCGCGCTGGTCAGCCTGTCTCATGTGGCCTACCGGAGCGGCGCGCTCGCCGACATGCCCAGGATCACCGGTCAGGTCCACGAGGCCGGCGCGCTGATGGCATGGGACCTGTGCCACTCCGTCGGGGCGGTGCCGATCAAGCTCGATGCCAGCGCGGCCGACCTGGCGGTCGGGTGCACCTACAAGTACCTCAACGCGGGACCAGGCGCCCCCGCATTCCTCTATGTCCGCCGGGAGCTGCAGGAACAGATGCGGCAGCCGATCTGGGGCTGGTTCGGCCAGAGCGATCAGTTCGCGATGGGCCCGGCCTACGACCCGGTGCCCGGCATCGACCGGTTCGGGACCGGCACGCCGGACATCATCGGGACGGTAGCTGTCGCCGAGGGGACCAAGCTACTCGCCGAGGCGGGCATCGAGCGGCTGCGGGAGAAGGGCATCGCGCTGACCAGCTACCTGATTCACCTGGCTGATGAGTGGCTCGAGCCGCTCGGATTTAGGCTCGCCTCGCCGCGCGCCGACGCCCGTCGCGGCAACCACGTAACCCTGCATCACCCGGATGCCTGGCGGATCAGCCAGGCGCTGATCGCAGCCGGGGTGATCGGCGACTACAGGACGCCAGACCGCCTCCGGCTCGGGCCCGCGCCAATCATCACCAGGTTCACCGACGTCTGGGACGCCATCGACCGCCTGCGCCAGATCGCCGCGGATAAGTCCTACGAAGACCTGCCCGCTGCCCTTGCCCGGGTCACCTAACCCGGCCCTTCCGAGGCTGATGATCACGAAGTGTTGGCTCCTAGAAGCACCAAAGGCGCGTGATCATCCGCGGGTGCGGCTGTACTACTCCCATTCGATGGTGCCGGGTGGCTTGCTGGTGATGTCGAGCACAACCCGGTTGATCTGCTGCACCTCGTTGGTGATCCGGCCGGAGATCCTGGCCAGCACGGCGTCAGGCACCCGCGCCCAGTCCGCCGTCATCGCGTCCTCGCTGGTCACGGGCCTGAGCACGATCGGGTACCCGTAACTGCGCTCGTCGCCTTGCACGCCGACCGACCGTACGTCAGCCAGGAGTACCACGGGGCACTGCCAGATCTGCCGGTCCAGCCCCGCCACGGTCAGTTCCTCGCGCGCGATAGCGTCGGCCTCCCTGACGATCCTGAGCCGGTCAGGCGTGACCTCCCCCACGATCCTGATCGCCAGGCCCGGCCCTGGGAACGGCTGCCGCCAGACGATCTCAGGCGGCAGCCCGAGTTCGGCACCTAGCGCCCTGACCTCGTCCTTGAACAGCGTGCGCAGCGGCTCTATCAGCGTGAACCCGAGATCGGTTGGCAGCCCGCCGACGTTGTGATGGGACTTGATGCTGGCGGTGCCGGTACCGCCGCCCGACTCCACCACATCCGGGTACAGCGTTCCCTGGACCAGGAACTCGGCCGTGCCGCCGGGATCGGGATCCGTAGCGTCGCTTTCGGCGATCCGCCTGGCGGCCTGCTCGAAGGCCCGGATGAATTCCCTGCCGATGATCTTGCGCTTGGCTTCGGGGTCGGTGATGCCGGCCAGTGCCGCGGCGAAGTCGGCCTGCGCGTCGACGACGACCAGATCGACTCCCGTCGCCGCGACGAAGTCATGCTCGACCTGCTCGGCCTCGCCTTTGCGTAGCAGTCCGTGATCGACGAACACGCACGTAAGGTGGTCCCCGATGGCTCGCTGGACGAGCGCCGCCGCGACCGCCGAGTCCACTCCCCCGGACAGGCCGCAGATCGCGTGACCCGACCCGATCTGGGCCCGGATGAGCTCAATCTGCTCGCCGATGATGTTGCGCATCGTCCAGTCGGCGCGGCAGCCCGCTGCGGCGAGGAAACGCCTCAGCATCGTCAGTCCGTGCTCGGTGTGCATGACCTCGGGATGGAACTGCATGCCATACAGGCCGAGCCGCGGGTTCTCGGCGGCGGCGGCTGGTGTTCCTGCCGTGCTGGCGGTGACGGCGAAGCCGTCGGGCGCGCGCACGGCGGTGTCGCCGTGCGACATCCAGACCTGCTGCACCGCAGGCAGTTCGCCGAGCAGGACGCTGCCCGCGTCGCTGCTGCGCAGCGTCGCAGCGCCGTACTCGCCTGCCCCGGTCCTGGCCACCTCGCCGCCAAGATCGCGGACCATCAGCTGGAAGCCATAACAGATGCCAAGGACCGGGATGCCAGCTTCCAGCAGCCCGGGCGGCGCGGGCGGCGCCCCCGGTGCATACACCGAGGCCGGGCCGCCGGACAAGATGATCGCGGCCGGTTTACGCTGCACGATCTCGTCGGTCGATATCGTGGACGGGACGATTTCCGAGTAGACGTGGCACTCCCGGACGCGCCGGGCGATGAGCTGGGCGTACTGGGCCCCGAAGTCCACCACGAGAACCGGGCCGGTGCCGTCGGAGTGGTACACCGCGTCAGCTTACTTGGGTCGCGGTCTCGCTCCACGTTGGCTGAGCTGGCGGCGACGCCGACTCGGTGACCTTGACTCTGGAAATCCGGCGGCCGTCCAGCTCTGTGACGGTCAGCCGGGTCCCGTCGAGTTCGGCCGATTCACCGAGCTGCGGCAGGTGGCCGAGGGCGGCCAGGAGATAGCCGGCCACCGTCTCATACGGGCCGTCCGGTAGCTCGATGCCGGTCTGCTCGGCGAAGTCGTCCAGGTTCATCAGCCCGTCGACCTCGATCTCGCCGGTGCGCAGCCGGCGGGACGGGCGGCCCTCAACGTCATACTCATCCTGGATGTCCCCGATCAGCTCCTCGACCAGGTCCTCGAGAGTGACGATGCCTGCCGTGCCGCCGTACTCGTCGACGACGATCGCCAGGTGGGCTCGGTCCCTGCGCATCTCCGATAGCGCCGACATCACGGTCTTGCTGGTGGGCAGCATCTTCACCGGCCGCTTGATATCACCGACCCTGACGGACCCGTTGCGGCCAGGATCGAGCAAGTCGCGGGCGTGCACGAAGCCGATCACGTCGTCGTAGGAGTCCTCGAAAACCGGGAAGCGGGAATGCGTTCCCCGGGCCGCGACCGCGATCGCCTGGGTCAGCGGCATCGAGGCTGGCAGGAAGTCGACCTCGGTGCGCGGCACGAGAACCTCGCGGATCTGCCTCTTGCCCGCGTCGAAGACCTCGCTGACGATGTGCCGTTCGTCCGGGGTCAGGTTCTGGTGCCCGGCGACCAGATCCCGCAGCTCGTCGCTGCTCATCGTGCCCCGGCCGACCTTCGGGTCGCCGCCGAGCAGCCGGACTACCAGGTTGACGAAGCCGCCGATCAGCCAGACCACGGGCCTGGCCAGTGCGGCGATGCGGTCAAGCACCGGAGCGGCGATGATCGAGATCCGCTCCTGCCGCTGCAGCGCGATCCGCTTGGGCGCGAGTTCGCCAAGCACCAGCGAGAAGAACGCGATCACCAACGTGACGAGGACGAACGCGAGCGGGTTGGCGACGCTCGGGGGCATCTGGTGGACCAGCCAGCGTCTGAGGTGCTCCACCAGGGTGGCAGCGCCGAAGGCTCCGGATAGCAACGTGGCGACCGTGACGCCGATCTGGACGGCGGACAGGAACCTGTTGGGATCATGCGCCAGCCGTGCCGCGCGCTGGCCGCGCTTGCCCCGTTTCGCCAGCGCCCTGACCTGGCCCTCACGCAGCGAGACCAGAGCCATCTCGGCGGCGGCGAAAAATCCGCCGATCAGGATGAAGGCAAGGACGACCAGTGCGTCCCAGCCGACGGCGTTCACGTCGCATCCTTGTTCTCGGCTGCCATCCGCGGACGGTGGCCTGCCTGATCGCTGCCGCCCGCGGCAGGAACCACGCGGTCGCGCGGTGTGCGAATCAGTCTAGGCAGTACCGGGCGGCCGGGCGACCATCCCGGGCAAGCGCCGGCGACCTGGCTATGCCGTCCTGATCCCGCTATGTCATGCTGACACGGACACGAACGACCGCTGGAGGAGTCCGGATGGCCGCTGGGATCCTGGAAGACGCCGCCGCCATCAGCAACGAGATCGCCGAGCTGCGTCACTCGATCCACGCCGAGCCGGAGATCGGGCTCGATCTGCCCAAGACGCAGCACAAGGTGCTCGCGGCACTGGAAGGGCTGCCGCTCGAGATCACCTGCGGGGAGTCGCTCAGCTCGGTGACCGCCGTGCTGCGCGGCGCCCGCCCGGGCCAGACGGTCCTGCTCCGCGGCGACATGGACGCGCTGCCCGTGACCGAGCGCACGGGGGTCTCCTACTCCTCCCAGGTTGCGGACGCGATGCACGCCTGCGGCCACGACCTGCACACGGCCATGCTGGCTGGCGCGGCGAGGCTGCTCTCCGCCAGGCGGGCGGATCTCGCGGGCAACGTGATCTTCATGTTCCAGCCCGGCGAGGAGGGCTCAGCCGGCGCCAGGATCATGATCTCCGAAGGCGTGCTGGACGCAGCGGGCGAGCGCCCGAGCGCCGCCTACGCGCTGCACGTGGCGTCCAGCGTGCTGCCGCTCGGCGTGGTCGCGAGCCGGGCCGGGACGGCCATGGCCGCTGCCGACACCCTGCACGTCACGGTGCGCGGCCGCGGCGGGCACGGCGCGCAGCCGCATCTGGCCAGCGATCCGATCCCGGTGGGGTGCGAGCTAGTCACCGCGCTGCAGACGATGGTGACCAGGCGGTTCGATGTCTTCGATCCCGTGGTGCTCACCGTCGGCACGTTCCACGCGGGCACGACCGATAATGTCATCCCCGACGACGCGGCGTTCGTCGCCACGATCCGAACGTTCTCGGCTCAGACGCGTGATCGCGTCAGGGACATGGCGCTGCGCCTGGTGCGGCAGATCGCTTCGGGGCACGGACTGAGCGCCGACGCTTCCTTCGTCGACGGGTACCCCGTCACAGTCAACGACCAGGCCGAGTTCGCGTTCGCCGAGCGGACCACCAGCGATCTGCTCGGCGACGCCAGGTTCCTGGTGGCCCCTTTCCCGCTCACCGGCTCGGAGGACTTCTCCTATGTGCTCGAGCAGGTACCTGGTGCGTTCCTCATGCTGGGTGCCTGCCCGCCAGGCGTCGACCCAGCAACGGCGGCGTACAACCACTCGGCGGAAGCCATGTTCGACGACGCGGTCCTGGCGGACGGAACGGCGCTGTACGCCGAGCTCGCGCTGCGCAGGCTCGCCGCCGCCTGACCCGGGGGCTCGCAGAGCCGGGAGGCGCTCAGCCGCCTGAGACGCTGCCGATGCCCGCGATCAGGTTGATGGTCGCCGCCAGGATCACGGTGCCGAACAGGTACGACAGCAGCGCGTGCCGGAGCGCAGTCGCCCGTATCGAGGTGGTGCGCAGGTCGGTGTCGGAGACCTGGAACGTCATGCCGACCGTCAGCGCCAGGTACGCGAAGTCCCGGTAGCAGGGTTGTTCATCCTGGTTGAAGTCCACGCCGCCTTCCGGAACCTCGTAGTACAGCAACGCGTACCGCAGCGTGAAGATCGTGTGCACGGTAAACCAGGAGATTGCGATGCCGATCAGGCCGAAGGCGGCAAGCATGTCGGCCGTCAGGCCCCGTGCGGAGTGAGCGCCAACCAGGACGATGCCGACCGCAGCGATGCTGGCCACGGCGGCCGACAGCGTGAGGACGTCGCTGGTCGCCCGGTTCGGGTCCTCTGACCTGGCCTTCGCGGCGGTATCGGCGCCATCCATGGGCCAGATCACCAGCCAGATCCAGGCGCTGAAGACGATAGCGGTCACGTCCCAGCCGATAGCCGGCGCATAGGCCCACCGCCAGAACAGGCCAGTGAGCACCGCCGCGATGACGCCGACGATCGCCGCGGCGGCGAGCCGCCAGCTAGTGCCGATGGTTCGCGCTCCCCGGACGTTCATGGACGTCCTTCTTATCACGGCTGGGCTGAATGTCGCGGGTCCCAGCCGCCCAGGGCCGGCACCTGCGCGATCAGGTACCGGGCAAGCGGGCCTTCAGCCTCGTCGCCTTCGCGGCGGCCTTGCCCGAGGTCCTCGCGGTCTTCGCGGTCCGCAGGATTTCGCGACGTGCCTCCTGCAAGCCATGGCGGCTACGCCAGGCCAGGGACGGCCGCCCCGCCGTGTCCCCGGCCGCGATCAGCAGCCCACCGAACATGGCGAGGTTCTTCAGGAAATGGATGCGCTGCATGGCGCGCTCTTCGTCATTGTCGGCTTCCCAGAAGCCGTGCCCGGCGACCGTGGTAGGCACCAGCGTCGCCGCGAGTGCCAGCGCTGACAGGCGAGGCAGCCATCCGATCGCTAGCAGTGATCCGGCGACGAACTGGACCGCCCCGTTGAGGCGCACCGCCTGCTCGGTGTCGTCTGGCACGATGGAGACGCGGCTGGCGATCGGCCGCACCACCGGTTCGGCTTTCTTGACGACCCGGTCAGGATTGCGCATCGTGTCATAGCCCTGAAGGATGAAGATCGACGCCAGCATCGGGCGCGCGACCGCTCTAAGTACAGCCATAGGCGTGAGTTGCCCGGCGAGCCGGTCTTCTAACATCGCGATCCCGCAACAGGCTGCCCGATTCGGGATGAGTTAACGCAACCCCGGCGGGTAGTTGCCTGGGCGTGCGAATCGATGACTGGTTTCTGACGGCGGCCGAGCGGGGCAACCCGGCCACGACGCTGGATAGCAGGCATCCCGAATTGCCCGCGGGACAAGCCTGGTCAACGGGGAACGAGGTAATTCCCCTGATCCACGGCGCCACCTACTTCCGCGAGCTACTCACCCGCGTCAGCGGCATGCGGGCCGGCGACCTGCTGGCATTTACGGACTGGCGCGGCGATCCCGATGAGCGGCTCAGCGCCGACGGAACGACGGTGGCCGAGTTGCTCCGCGACGCGGCCGGGCGCGGGGTGATCGTACGCGGCCTGATCTGGCGCTCGCACTGGGACCGGTTCCAGTTCAGCGGTGAGGAAAACAGGCACCTCGGGGTGGACATCAACGCCGCGGGCGGCCAGTGCCTGCTCGACATGCGGGTCAGGGCCGGCGGGTCCCACCACATGAAGATGGTCGTGCTGCGTCACGCAGGCCGGCCGTCGCTTGACGTGGCGTTCGTTGGCGGGATCGACCTGTGCCACAGCAGGCGCGACGACGCCAGCCACCGCGGTGACCCGCAGCGCCAGCCGATGGCCGCCGTCTACGGAGAGCGGCCGCCCTGGCACGACATTCAGGCCATGATCCGCGGGCCAGCCGTGGGCGACGTCGAGGCGGTCTTCAGGGAACGGTGGCAGGACCGGGTGCCGATCACGCTCAACCCGGTAGCCAGGCTGCACGACCTGGCCGGCCGGCAGGATGACACCGCGAACAGGCTGCCTGATCAGCAGCCGGACCCGCAGCCGTGCGGTACCCACGCCGTGCAGCTGCTGCGCACCTACCCGTTCCGGCGCCCAGGCTTCAGCTTCGCCCCGAAAGGGGAGCGCAGCATCGCGCGCGGTTACCTGAAGGTCCTGGCGAGGGCGGAGTCGCTGATCTATCTCGAGGACCAGTACCTATGGTCTACGGTCGTCGTCGATGCTCTCGCCCGGGCGCTGGCCGAGCGCCCCGCGCTCCGCCTGATCGCGGTCATCCCGCGCTATCCGGACACCGGCGGGCGCCTGGCCGGGCCACCGAACCTGATCGGCAGGATCGACGCAATGCGGATGCTGCGGCAGGCCGCCGGCGACCGGGTCGCCGTCTACAGCCCGGAAAACGAGGCAGGAACGCCGATCTACGTGCACGCCAAGGTCTGCGTCGTGGACGATACCTGGTCGATCATCGGATCGGATAACTTCAACCGCCGGTCCTGGACGCACGATTCCGAGCTCAGCTGCGCCGTGCTCGACCTGGGCGGCGAGGAACGCGGTGGCAGCCGCGGCGGCCGCGACACCCTCGAGCTCCCCACAGCCGACGGGCCCGTCATCCGAACGGGTGCCCGCGGTGACGTCGAGGCGGAACTGAGCGGCTTGACGGCGGGCTCCGGCTGGACAGCCGGCTCGGTGGCAGCAGCCACCCTGTCCGCGGAGCCGGTGGCCGCCGATCCTGCGGCAGCCGCACCGACGCCCGGGCCGAGCGAATTCGCGCGTGCGCTACGGCTCACGCTCAGCCAGGAGCATCTGGGTACCGAACTGGACCCAGCGGCTACTGCCGCTCAGACGTACGCGGCCTTCTGGCGGAGTGCATCGGACACCGATGCATGGCACGCGAACGGCAGGCGCGGGCCGCGGCCGCCAGGCCGGCTCAGGCACTACCACGCGCCGCATCTCACCCGCTGGCAGCGGGCCATCGCCAGGCCGCTCTACCGGTTCGTCTACGACCCTGACGGCAGGCCGCACGGCATGCGCCGCAGGGGCGAGTTCTGAGGGTGCTAGAGGCTGGCTACATCAGCCTGCTTGGCGCGGACCGCATCTGCCGCCGAACGCAGCCCGGCCAGCTCTGACTCGGTGAGCTCGCGCTCCACCACGCGGCGGATGCCGTCCGCGCCGATCTCAGCCTCGACGCCGAGGTAGACGCCGGAGATCCCGTACTGGCCATCCACCCAGGTGCACACCGGCATGACCGCTCCGGTGTCAAGCGCGACCGCGCGGGCCATCCTGGCCGCGGCCGCGGACGGCGCATAGTAGGCAGAACCGGTCTTCAGCAGGCCGACGATCTCAGCCCCGCCGTTCCTGGTGCGCTCGACCAGCGCCGCGATCTCGTCGGCGCCGAGCAGGTCAGCCAGCGGCATACCGTTGACCGTGCAAGCAGATGGGACAGGGACCATCGTGTCGCCATGCGACCCAAGTGTGAGCGTCCTGACCGAGCCGACCGGCACCCCGAGCCGTTCAGCCACGAAGTAGGTGAACCTCGCGGTGTCGAGCATGCCTGCCTGACCTATCACGCGGTTCGCGGGGAACTGCGAGACCTTGGCTGCTAGCGCGGTCATCTCGTCCAGGGGGTTGGAGACGACGATCAGCACCGCCTCGGGCGCGTGCTTGACTACCTGCTCGGTCACGCTGCGGACGATGCCAGCGTTGACCCCGATCAGGTCCATCCGGCTCATGCCTGGCTTGCGCGGCAGGCCGGCCGTGATCACCACGATTCCCGAGCCTGCGATCGCCTCATAGCCCGTTCCGTCCTGACCGGTTGTCTGCCCGGTGACCGTGGTCTCAAAGCCCTCGATCGGGCGGGACTGGCTCATGTCGAGGGCGAGCCCCTCGGGCTTGCCCGCAACGATGTCGGTCAGCACGACCTCATCGAAGATGTCGTACTCAGCCAGCCGCTGCGCGGTGGTCGAGCCGTAAAAACCAGCTCCGACGACCGTTACCTTCCCTGAACGAGCCATCGACGTTCTCTCCTTAGCTCCGGCTGTCGCGGGCGCTCCGGGGGCTCCGGGGTGCTCCCCCCGGGCCAGCCCGCTATGCCATCGCGGCTTGCAGGTTCTTGTGCAGTGCGCCGAGAAACTCCTCGGTGGTCAGGTACGGCGCGTCCGGGCCGATCAGCAGCGCAAGGTCCTTGGTCATCATCCCGCTGAGGACTGTCTCGACGCACACCCGTTCCAGCGTTTCGGCGAAAGCCGTGACCTCGGGCGTGCCGTCGAGCTTGCCG
>Ga0209131_1000375_pt1 | contig 32471 bp, 24 predicted proteins | sample GraSoi_2013_40cm_FD_185826 | JGI IMG/M metagenome (GOLD analysis project Ga0209131, IMG submission 185826) | Grasslands soil microbial communities from the Angelo Coastal Reserve, California, USA - Sample 9_17_2013_40cm (SPAdes) (version 2) | ecosystem: Environmental > Terrestrial > Soil >...
GAAGGTCGTGCTCGAGAACTACAACGAGTGCTACCACTGCGGCCCGGTCCATCCTGAGCTCTGCGAACTGGTTCCCGAGTTCGCGCGCGCCGGCGGGGACGTGGACTGGGAATCCGGCGTGCCGCATCGCGATGGCGGCTACACATTTACCGCAACGGGAACGACGTCGCGACTGCCGTTCCCTGGCTTGTCCGAGCCGCAGCGGACCCGCCATTTCGGTGAGCTCGTGCTTCCGAACCTGATGATCAGTTTGTCGGCGGATCACGTGGCCGCCTTCACCGTCTGGCCAGAGTCGGCGGGACGGACGACCGTCGTCTGCGATTTCCTGTTCCACCCGGACGAGATGGCCAAGCCGGACTTCGATCCTGGCGATGCAGTGACCTTCTGGGACATGGTGAACCGGCAGGACTGGCTGATCTGCGAGCGCGTGCAGGACGGCATGACCTCGCGCCGGTTCACAGCTGGTTACCTCGCCCCGATGGAAGAGCCGAGCGCAGACGTCGGCAGGTACGTGGCTGCTCGTCTCGACATTGATTGGCAGAGTACGGGGGCTATCACCGAGGAGGGATTAGCTCATGACGCAACGCAATCCAGGTTCTGCGGCTGACAAACCCCGCCAGCCGCACGCGATGCCGCTCGACCGGCGGGCGTTCCTGCGGCTGACCGGCGCGGCCGGAACGCTCGGCGCGGCGGGACCGCTGCTGTCCGCGTGCTCGACCAGCTCAGGGGGGCATATCTCGGGCAAGGGCACCGGCGCCAAGATCAAAGAGTATGTGCCCGGTCCGCAGCCGGTATCCGGCGGCAAGTATGGCGGCACGGTCAAGGTGGCCTGGTCCGATCCGCCCGACTCGTTCGACCCGGCGCTCGGCGAGAACCTCACCGCGTGGGACTGCCTGACCGAGCTCGTGTATTTCGGCTCGCTGATGGCCTACGACAAGCAGTTCGGCGGCCCGGTGCCGAACCTGGCCGCCGCTCCTCCCGTCATCAGCAAGGACGGCAAGACGCTGACGTTCAAGATCCGGCCCGGCGTGAAGTTCCACAACGGCCGGACGATCGTTGCGGCCGACTTCAAGTACGCGTGGGAGCGCATGCTCGACCCCAAGCTGCAGAGCTGGGGCGCGAGCTACCTGTCATCGGTGGTCGGGGCCAATGCGGTCATGGGCGGCAAGACCAAGAAGCTCGAAGGCGTCGAGACCCAGGGCGACAGCACGCTGATCATGCATCTCACCGCGCCGGATTTCACGATCCTCAATGCCCTCACCCAGCCGATCACCGCCCCGGTGCCGAGCGAGGAGGTCGCCAGGCTCGGCAAGCAGTTCGCCCAGACGCCGGTTGGCTACGGCCCGTTCAAGATCGTCTCCTATGATCAGGCGGCGCAGACCGCGCGGTTCGAGAAGAACCCTGACTACTTCTATGCGGGGCTGCCTTACCTTAACGCGGTCGAGTATCGCTGGGGGATCGACCCGCAGATCCAGCTGCTCCAGCTCCAGCACGGCGAGACCGACATCATCGGTCCTGGTTTGCCGCCCACCGAGGCGGGCCAGGTGCTCGCGACGCCGACCCTGAAGCCGCTCGCACAGTCCAGGCCATCGCCCGGCAACATCTATCTGACGATGTACCCGGAGACAGCGCCGCAGTTCCGCAGTCGCGAGGTCAGGCAGGCGATGAACTGGGCCATCGACAAGACCGCGCTCGGCAAGATCACTTACGGGACGAGCGAGCCGTGGGGAGCGCCGTTCCCCAAGGATCTCGCCAACTTCACCATGACCTTTCAGCCCTATGGCTACGACCCGCAGCGCGCGCGCGACCTGCTCGCGCAGGCAGGCTACAAGAAGGGCTTCTCGGTCACCCTGTCCGTCGCCTCGGAAGCGCCGTACCCCGCCATCGCCCAGGTCGTGCAGCAGCAGTACGCGGCGGTCGGCGTGCACGTGACGCTCAACCAGGTGGACTCGAACGCTCTGCTCAGCCTGGAGTACGCGCAGCAGGCAGGCCGCAAGAAGCTGCAGATGTCCACCGATACCTGGTACATGGTGCAGCCGACACCGGCCGACGAGGTCAACGCGCTCTACACCACGCGCGCGTCGAGCAACTACTGCGCGTACTCGAACAAGCAGGTCGACGCGCTGGCGAAACAGGCGGCTGCCGAATTCAACGTGCTGTCGCGCAACAAGCTCTACGCCCAGATCCAGCAGCTGATCGGCGCGGACGCGCCGTTCGTGTTCCTGGCCTCGACTGACTGGCTCGCCGGGGTCTCCCAGCGCGTGCGCAACTATCAGTACCGGGGCGAGACCTACAGCTACTACGACCGGATGTGGGTGTAGGCCGGTGTCCGCGGTCACCTCGGGGGGTTCTGGGGCGTCGCCCCCGGGCCTAGGCGCCGCGCCCCGGCGCAGGGCGCCGTGGCTGCGTGCCCCGGCGGCCGACGCGGCCGGGCGGCGGGCGATACGGCGCTGGCCGTGGCAGCTCGTCGCCGGGGTGGCGGTGCTCGTTGTGCTCGCGGGGCTGGCCATCGCGGCGCCGCTGTTCGGAAGCCCGACGCATCAGGACCTGATCCACGGGCTCGGCCCGACCGGGCTGCCGGTCGGGCCGGGCCCGGGGTATCCGCTCGGTGCCGACCTGCTCGGTCGCAACGAGTTGGTCAGGCTGGTCTATGGGATCAGGGTGTCGCTGATCGTGGCGATCGTCTCGAACGCGACGTCGATCGTGATCGGCGCGGCGGTCGGCCTGTTCGCTGGGTACTTCCGCGGACCGGTCGAGCAGATTCTGATGCGATTCACCGATATCGGCCTTGCGCTCCCTTACACCCTTGCTGGCCTGGTGATCGCGGCGGTGATGTCGGCGGGCATGACCCGGGTCATCGTGATCATCACGGTGCTCTTCTGGTCATACCCGGCCCGGCTGGTCTACGGCGAGGTGCTCAGGCTGCGCACGCGCGGGTTCGTCGAGGCGGGCGAGGCCATGGGAGCACGCGGGATGGCGATCGTGCGCAGGCATCTCGCCCCGCACGTGACCTCGATGATGATCGCTTACTCGCCGCTGAACGCCGCGGCGGCGGTCGCGTTCGAGGCGACCTTGTCATATCTGTCCGCTGGCATCAACCCGCCGACCGCGTCGCTCGGCAACATGATCTCGGACGGGCAGGCGGCGATCAGCTACAGGCCGCTGCTCGTGGTCGCGCCCGGACTCGCGATCATGGTGCTGACGCTGGCCTTCCTGCTCGTCGGCGAGGGCATCAAGGCTTACAACCCGGACCTGCGGAGACTCTCGTGGCTCGGGGGCTGATCCGCAGGCTCGTTTTCGGCCTGATCGCGATAGCGGGCGTCATCGTGCTCGCTTTCCTGCTCGAGTTCGTGGTGCCGGGAGATCCGGCACGGGCGATCGCGCCGCGCGCGACGAGCCTCCAGGTGCTTGCGAACATCCGGGCCCAGCTGCACCTGAACCAGCCGCTGATCGTGCAATTCGCCGGCTACTTCGGCAACCTGCTGCGCGGCAACCTGGGCACCTCCTATATCCAGCATCAGCCGGTCGCCGCGGTGATCGGGCCGCGTCTGCTCACCACCGGGGTACTCGCGCTGGCGGGAGTCGTCGCCGAGGTCATCATCGGCGGCTCGCTCGGCATCCTGGCAGCCCTGTACAGCCGGGTCAGGGCGCTGATCGGCGCCGTCAACCTGACCCTGCTGGCGGTGCCGATCTTCGTGCTCGGCCTGCTCCTGCTGTTGCTCTTCGGCTTCAAACTCGGCATCGCGCCGGTGAGCGGCGGCGCGGGCCCCGCGGAGCTTGTGCTGCCCGCGCTGACGCTCGGCCTGATCGGCGCGCCCTGGTACGCCCAGATCGTGGCCGACCAGATGCAGGAGTCGCTCGCCTCGTCTTATGTCAGGACCGCCGTGTCGAAGGGCCTGCCGGACTCTTACATCCTGCGCAGGCACGTGCTGCGCAACGTGCTGTCCCCGGCCATTACGATGGTCGGCCTCGACCTCGGGTCTTACCTGTCCGGCGTGGTCACGGTCGAGGTCGTGTTCGTATGGCCGGGAATCGGACTGCTCGCGGTTAACTCGCTGCACAACCTCGACCGGCCGATCGTAATGGGCACCGTGATCGTCGGGGCAGTCGCCGTCGTCTTCTTCAACCTGGTCGCCGACGTGCTGCGGATGTTCGTGGATCCGCGGACCAGGGAGGAACCGTGACTGCGGAGCTAGCCGAGCGCGAGCCGGCGCTGGAGGTTACTGACCTGAACGTCCGGTATGGCCGAATGCATGCGGTCAGGGACGCCTGCCTGATCGTGCCCGCCGGCCGGGTCGTGACGCTGATCGGCGAGACAGGGAGCGGGAAGAGCTCGCTAGCGCTCGCCGCCGCCCGGCTGCTGCCGAGCTCGGCGACGATTACCGGCCGGGTCGCCATCGCCGGCCGGGACACCTCTGGCCTGGGCAGCGGTGAGTTCCGGCGGGTGCGGGCCAGCTTGCTCGGCTGTATCGCGCAGGATGCGATGGCCGCGCTCAACCCCGTCGTGCCGGTGGGCCGGCAGGTCGGCGAGCTGTTTACCCAGCACGCCGGGATGAGCAGGCAGCAGGCGAGGGAGGCAGCGGTGGCAGCGCTTGCCCAGGTGGAGATCCGGCATCCGGCCGCCGTAGCCAGGCTCTACCCGCATCAGCTCTCCGGCGGAATGCGGCAGCGGGTCATGATCGCGATGGCAGTAGCACTCAGTCCGCCGCTAATCGTCGCGGACGAGCCGACCACGGCCCTGGACGTCTCGACGCAGGCGGAGATCCTGGCGCTGATCGGTGAGCTACGCGGGAGGATGCGTTCGGGGTTCCTATGGATCACCCACGACATGGGCGTGGTCGCTGAGCTTGCCGACTGGGCGGCGGTCATGTACGCGGGGCGGATCGTCGAGCAGGGCCCGGTCGAGACGATCTTCGACGCTCCCGCCCACCCGTATACCGAGGGGCTGCTGCGGACCAGGCGAGATCTGCGGTCCGGGCCGGTCGGTGCGCCGCTATTTCAGATCCCAGGCTCGCCGCCATCGCCAGGGGAGGAGCCAGCGGGATGCGCGTTCGCGCCGAGATGTTCGCGGGCCACGCAGGTATGCGCGGAGGTCGATCCCGGCCTGGAGCCGGTCCGCCGCGATGTCGGCGAAGGCGGGAGCTTCGGGCATGTGGCCGCCTGCCATCATCCGGTCGGCCGGTCGGCTGGAGCATCATCCGGCTTGGCGCAGGGGCGCAGCGTCGAGGGACAGCGGCCATGATCGGATTCGAGGGAGTGAGCAAGCACTACCGCGGCGGCAGGCTGGCGCTCGATGACGTCACGCTGAGCCTGCCGGCGGGCGGCAGCCTGGGGCTGGTCGGCGAGTCAGGCTCGGGCAAGACCACGTGCGTCAGGCTCGCGCTCGGGCTGGCGCGGCCAACCTCCGGGCGTCTGACCTTCGACGGCGCCACCTATCCCGCCAGCAGGCGCGGGCTGCGCGGCATGCGCAGGCAGATCGGGTTCGTGCTGCAGGATCCTTACGATTCGCTCGACCCGCGGATGACGATCAGGGATATCATCTCCGAGCCGTTGCGCATCCACGGGCTTCCCGGCCGCAGCGGGGCGAAGGGCGACGCTCTGGTGTCCGAGCAGCTGGCCGCGGTTGGCCTGGCGGGCGCGGACCTGCGCAGCTACCCGTCGCGCTACTCCGGTGGCGGCCGGCAGCGGATCGCGATCGCGCGGGCCCTGATCAGCGCGCCGTCGGTGCTGATCTGCGACGAGCCTACGTCGAGCCTGGACGTCTCGGTCCAGTCGCAGATCGTCAACCTGCTCCTCGACGCGGGTCGCCAGCGCGACCTGTCGATGCTGTTCGTCACTCACGACCTGGACCTGATCGGCCGGGTCGTGGACACAGTCGCCGTCATGTACGGCGGCCGGGTGGTCGAGACCGGGCCAGCCGAGCTGATCCGCCGGTCGCCACGGCACCACTACACCAAGGCTCTGCACGACGCGGTTCCCTCGGACCACCCGAGGCACCGCAGGCTCGCGGCCACGGCGGTCTCCGTCGGCGCCGGTTCGGTGGCCGGCATCGCGGGCGACGTCGAAGCTGGCACCGCGCTGGTCCCTGAGGCAGGAACCCCCGACCAGATCGGCGCTGATCAATCCCGGCGAGCCTGGGTCGGCGCAGGCGCCCGAGACAGCTGTGTGTTCGCCAGCCGGTGTCCCCGCGCCGAGCCGCGATGCCGCCAGGAGCGCCCGCCGATGACCGCGGAGGCCGACGGCAGATCGTACGCTTGCTTTTACCCGATATGAGGTATTCGCTCGCTCACTAGTGCACGAGGTATCCGTTCTGATGGAGAACACGATTGATGACGGCTGAGTTCGACGCGGTGATCGTCGGCGGCGGCCATAACGGCCTGGTAGCCGCCGCGTATCTAGCGCGCAGCGGGCTGCGCACGCTGGTCTGCGAGCGACGGGACGTGGCAGGCGGGGCGGCCGTCAGCGAGCATCCGTTCGGCCCCGACTACACAGTCACTTCGCTGTCCTACGTTGTCTCCCTGCTGCCGGCCGATCTTGTCAGCGACCTGCGCCTTGACCGGCACGGCTATCACGTATACCCGCAGGGCCCCTACTTCGCGCCGCGCGCCGACGGCCGGTACCTCCGGCTGCCTGCCGATGCCGCGCAACGGCACGCCGAGATCGCGAAGTTCTCCTGCCGGGACGCCGACAACTACGCCAGCTACGAGGCACGTCTGGCCAGGATCGCCGCGATCCTGGGTCCGCTGCTCAGCGAGATCCCGCCGAAACTGGGGTCGCGGCGGCCCAGTGATCTGCTCGGGCAGGGCATGCTGTTGTGGCATCTGCGCAAGGTCGACACCAGGATGGCCGTCGACATCACCAGGCTGCTCACCGGCAGCATCGCCGACCTGCTCGATCAGTACTTCACCAGCGACGCGCTGCGCGGGCTGCTCTCGGTCTCTGGCGTGATCGGCATGTGGGCAGGGCCGCGGTCGGCCGGCACTGGCTATGTGACTCTGCACCACCACATCGGTGACACCGCCGGCCAGGCGGGGGCGTGGGGCTTCCCGCGCGGCGGGATGGGAGCGGTCACGGCGGCGCTCGCCGGCGCGGCGCGCGGCTTCGGGGCACAGATCCGGACCGGCACCGAGGTGGCAGCGATCACGACGTCCGGTGACCGGGTGACTGGCGTGGACCTGGTCTCCGGTGCGCACGTGCCGGCATCAACCGTGGTCACCACGGTGCATCCGAGGCTCTCGTTTCTCAAACTGATCGATCCTACGGTGCTGCCGGCCGAGTTCGTCGCCGATATCCGCGGCTGGCAGAGCAGGAGCGGGACGGTGAAGGTGAACCTGGCGCTCGACAGGCTGCCAAAATTCGCCAGTCATCCCGCCTTCGACCCGCAGGTGCACGGTGGGACCATCGTGCTGGCCGAGAGCCTCGACGAGATCGAGACGTCCTTCCAGCAGGCGGTCGCCGGGTGCCCGTCGGCGACGCCGTTCGCTGACATCTGCATTCCGAGCGTCTTCGACGACTCGCTCGCGCCGGCCGGCCAGCACATCATGTCAATGTTCACCCAGTGGGTGCCGCACACCTACGCCGACCAGCCGCGAGAGCCGGAACTCGAACGCTACGCCGACCGGGTGATCGCCAGGATGGACGATGTCGCGCCCGGCTTCGCGGGCTCGGTCCTGCACCGCCAGGTGATCGGCCCGCATCAGATGCAGGATGAGTACGGCCTGGTCGGCGGCAACATCTTCCACGGCGAGCTGACGATGGGGCAGATGTTTCACGCCAGGCCGGCCGCCGGGTATGCGGATCTGCGCACCCCGCTTCGCGGGCTGTATCAGGCCGGCTCGTCGACGCACGGTGGCGGCGGCGTCACCGGCATCCCAGGGCGCAATGTGGTCCGCCAGATTCTCGCCGACCGCCGGGCAGCCCGCTGGCGGCGCTGGCGCTAGTGCCGGCGGAATCTCAGGCCGGGACCGGCGCCTGCTGCGCTCGTTCGCCGCCCAGGCCGTCGTCACCCGCCGGGGCCAGGGTCGCCCGCCGGAGCGCCGGGTTGACTGCCCCCAGAATGAGCGCACCGGCAACGCAGGCCAGCCCGCCGCTGACCACGGATACGGTCACCGTGAATAGCTGGGCCACGAGCCCGGCTTCGACATTGCCGACCGATGGCGCCGTCGTGACCTGTGCCAGGTACAGGCTCGAGACCCGGCCGCGGAGCGAATCGGGCGTGTAGCGCTGCAGCAGGGCGTTGCGCAGCACTTCGGAGATCAGATCAGCCATTCCGGCCAGCGCAAGGAACACCAGCGCGACCGCCAGGCTGCCGCTGAGGCCGAAGCCGACGACCGCCGCGCCCCAGGCCAGGCCGGCGCCGATCACAACGACACCTGGCCGCCTGAGCCGGCCGGTCCATCCACTGGTCGCGGCACCGAGCAGGGCACCGAATCCAGGTGCTGCGGCGAGCAGCCCGAAGGTGGCCGACCCGCCGTGGAAGTGCTCCGTGGCCAGCGCCGGGAACAGCGCAGACGGCATCCCGAAGATCATCGCGCTGGTGTCGACGGCGAGCATGCCGCCGACCACCGCGTTGCGCCTGACGTGCCGCAGGCCCTCGGTCATTGACCGCAGCCCTGGACGCCCGGCCCGTACCGTCGGCGGCAGCGGCCTGATGAACCACAGCGTCAAGCCAAAGACCGCGAAGCAGGCCGCATCGATCCCGTAGCACCAGGCCAAGCCTGGCCCGGCAATCAGCGCGCCGGCCAACGCAGGGCCGCCCAGGTTGCCGAGCTGGCCGCCCATGGCGTTGAGCGCCGCGGCGGCGGCGAGCTGGTCCGGCTTGACCAGCGCGGGTACGGCCGCAGTCGACGCGGGAGAACCGATCCCCGACAGGGCGCCCACCGCTGTCACGAGCACGTAGACCGCCCAGAGCGCCGGCCGCGCGAGCAGGCTGTTGAGCATCAGGAGTGCGCCACCCGCAGCGAGCGGCGCCCGGGTCGTGAGCATCAGCATCCGCCGGTCGTGCCGGTCGGCCAGCATCCCGCCGGCCAGCAGCCCGGCGAACATGCCCGCGCTGCTGGCGAGGGTCAGCATGCCGACCGCGAGCGATGACCTGGTGAGGGCGTATACCTGCCAGCTCGCAGCTGTGGTCGCGATGGCGTTGCCTGCCATCGACACAAAGCGCCCGGTGAAAAGCAGCCGGAAGTCGCGGCCTTCGCGCAGCGGCGTCACGTCGATGACGATCTCGCCGATCCGCATCCCGCTCCGTCCGGTTTGCCGCATCCTGGCGGCAACAGACCGGCCGCACGGCTACCGGCCAGGGTAACCGCCCGGCGCACTACCGCAGAAACCGGGCATAGCGGCAGCGCCGCCGCCCCCTGTCCGCTCGCGCCGCCCGGACATTCCATGATCCCGGACGATTTACTACCGATACCGTCGAAAAGTGTCCGTGATCATGTGCGGGTCGTGCTGCGGGTCGTGCTGCGGGTCGTGCTAGGCGGGGTCGGTGGGCGGGTGGGCAGGTGGGCAGGTGCCGCACTGTTCCGGCATCATGAAGGCACGGCCGTGCGGCAGCAACGGCTTGCGCGCTTCCGGCCCGCCGGCCGCCCGGCAGGGTCGTGACCAGGGAGGGAAACTATGCATCAGCCGCCAATCCCGCACGTCGCGAGCACCGACCCGCAGATCGCCGACCTAATTCAGGCCGAGGCCGAGCGCCAGTTCGAGAAGCTGCGCATGATCGCGTCGGAGAACTACGTCTCGCTTGCGGTACTCGAGGCAAGCGGTTCGGTGCTGACCAACAAGTACTCAGAGGGATATCCCGGCCGGCGGTACTACGAGGGCCAGCAGTTCATCGACCCGATCGAGACGATCGCGGTGCAGCGGGCCGAGGACCTATTCGGCGTGGACCACGCCAACGTCCAGCCGTACTCTGGCTCGCCCGCGAATCTCGCGGTCTACCTCGCTTTCTGCAGCCCGGGTGACACGGTCATGGGAATGTCGCTGCCGATGGGCGGGCACCTCACCCATGGCTGGTCGGTCTCGGTGACCGGCAAGTGGTTCCGCCCCGTGCGGTACGGCGTGCGCGCCGACACCGGGCGGCTGGACATCGACGAAGTGCGCGACCTGGCCAGGAAAGAACGTCCGAAGATCATCTTCTGCGGCGGCACGGCGATACCGCGGACCATCGACTTCCCTGCTTTCGCCGAGATCGCGGCCGAGACTGGCGCCGTGCTAGTGGCCGACATCGCGCACATCGCTGGTCTCGTCGCGGGCGGCGCACACCCGTCGCCGGTTGGCTACGCGGACGTGATCACGACGACCACGCACAAGACGCTGCGCGGTCCGCGCGGAGCCATGATCATGTCGACTGCGGAGCACGCGTCGGCGATCGACAAGGCCGTATTCCCCGGCCTGCAGGGCGGCCCGCACGATCACACCACCGCGGCCATCGCGGTCGCGCTGAAAGAGGCGGCGGCGCCAGATTTCCGCACGTACGCCCACCAGATCGTGGCGAACTCCAGGGCGCTCGCGGCGGCGCTGACTGAGCGTGGCTACAGCCTCGTCTCCGGCGGCACCGACAATCACCTGATCCTGATCGACCTGACGCCGCAGGAAATCGGCGGCAAGCCGGCGGCCAGAGCGCTCGATCGGGCCGGCATCGAGGTGAATTACAACACCGTGCCATTTGACACCCGCAAGCCATTCGATCCGTCCGGGCTCCGGATCGGTACCTCGTCGATCACCACGCGCGGACTCACCGAGCAGCACATGCCCCAGGTCGCGGCGTGGATGGACGAGTCAATCAGGGCAGCGACCAAGCAGGATGACGCCGTCATCGACCGGATCGCAGGTCAGGTACGCGAGCTACTCGCCGGGTTCCCCATGCCTGGCTTCGCACCGCAGCCCTGAGGGCACCCAGCCCAGAACTTACCGAAAGCCATTTCCCCGATTGGCTCTTGTCTTTATCTTGGATCGAATATAGTTTCGAACTAAGCGCAGCTGCCTGTCTTCCCCTGGGTAGCCGACGGAGCGAGGAGTCCGCAAGGGCGCCTGCGGCGCTCGGCTTGGACCGGCCACGGTACCTGGCCGGCGGACTGTTGCTCGCCCGGACCGCTGGGAAGCGCAGGCAGGTGAGCAGTGAGCGGGGTCCGATCGGAACCGGTTGAGGTATGGCTTATCGACGGTCGGCCAGCCAGATTCGTGTGGCGGGAGCGGCTCTACACGGTCCTGTCGATCCTCGAACGTCCGGCGGTCGAGTCGGAGCCTCGTCCGCCTGATGGCCACGAACGCGAACGGAACCACGATGAGGCGCCCGCTGCCTGGCGGTGCTGGAAGGTAACGGCATCGTCCGGGCGGAACATACCGGCGAACGTGTACCGGCTGTGCCACGACGCTGCCGCCGACCGGTGGCAGCTCACCAGGGACGGCCGCTAGCGGACGGGCCAGCGCGGCTCTTCTTACCGGCCAGGCACCGTGCCGAAATAGCCGCTTGCCACCGCGGCTGCCAGCGTCGAGGTGCTGTGGCGAGCGTCCGGGCGCAGGCCGACCCACATCAGGTACCGGTCGGCGCGGAAGTGGGACGTCGCCGAATGGAACGGCCCTGTGCCGCTACAGCACAGCTTGCTGGGCTGGACAGCGGCCCCTCACCCGCGGTATCTGCACCAGTCCAGCCCGGATCGCCCGCGTAGGCCAACAGCTATGGCCCATCGACGTTCAAAGAAGACGGTCGATGGGCCATGGCTGTTCAATGAGAGCGGGGCAAGGGCTCCCGGGCTGACGGTGCCCGCTGCTGAGAAAAGTCTCGTTACAGCCCGATCAGGCTCGACGCCCTGCGCCAGTCGATCGTGGGGATCATGGCCTCCCGCCTGACCCGGTGCGCGAAGCGCTTGGTGATCTCGAACAGTGATTCGATCAAGGTGTCAGAAAGCAGGTGCGGTTCCAGGCCGAGCTCGACCATGCCGGAGTGCACCACGTTGTAGTGGTGGCCCTCCTCTTCCACCCGCGGGTTGGCCAGGTGCTCGATCGTTACTTTCTCCGGACTCACTCGCGCGATCGTCTCGGCCATCTGGGTGATAGAGAGCGACTGAGTCATCTGGTTAAAGACCCGGAACTCGCCCCGGTCGGCCGGATTCTCGCAGGCGAGCTGCAGGCAGCGGACGGTGTCCCTGATCTCGATGATGCCGCGAACCTGGCTGCCGTTGCCGTAGATCATCAGCGGCTCGCCGAGCACGGACTGGATCACGAACCTGTTCAGCACCGTGCCGAAGACCGCGTCGTAGTCATACCTGGTGGCGAGGCGGTCGTCCCTGGCCGTCTCGGGAGTCTGCTGCCCGTACACGACTCCCTGGTTTAGGTCGGTTGCCCTGATTCCCCAGATCCGGCACGCGAACTCGATGTTGTGACTGTCGTGCACCTTCGACAGGTGGTAGTACGAGCCCGGGCGTTTGGGGTAAAGGACGCGGTCCTTGCGCCCCTTGTGCTCGATCTCGATCCAGCCTTCCTCGATGTCGATGTTCGGCGTGCCGTAGGCACCCATGGTCCCGAGCTTGACCAGGTGAATCTCCGGATCGATCTCGGCGATGGCGTACAGCACGTTCATCGTGCCGACCACGTTGTTGACCTGGGTATAGACAGCGTGCTTGCGATCTACCATCGAATACGGCGCGGCCCGCTGCTCGGCGAAGTGGACGATCGTGTCCGGCCGGAAGTCGCGCACGACGTGGTAGGTGAAGTCCGCGTCAGTGAGGTCGCCGATGTAGCAGCCGATCTCCTTGCCGGTCAGCTCATGCCAGACGCGGATCCTGGTCTGCAGCGTCTCGATCGGCACGAGGCTGTCGACGCCCATCTCGAAGTCGTAGCCGCGGCGGGCGAAGTTGTCGAGCACGGCCACGTGGTGTCCGACCCCAGACAGGTGCAGCGCGGTCGGCCAGCCGAGATAGCCGTCGCCGCCGAGAACCAAGATCTTCACTGTTACTCCTGCTGGTGCTGGCTGCGAGGCCAGCGAGCTTCTTGCATCAACCATCGCACACGGGGTAATAACTACTGCCAGGCAACCAGTAATGATGAGCGACCGCGGCGAGGTCAGCGCACCCATTTTAGATGCGTTCTCGCTTCCGACCTGTCCTGTTCCCGTACTGTAGACGTGTCCGTTGACCAGCATGCCTTCGCGCAGCAAGGACATCAATGCGAAACCTCATCGACAAGCTGCCTGCCGCGCTCGCCGGTCGCCTCAAGACGAGCCTCGTCCGGCAGTTCACCCGGTTCGCGCTGGTCGCGATCGTCTCGCTGGGGGCCAGCGAGCTGACGCTCAGCGTCGCGTACCTGGCCGGCGCCACGGGGGGAGTGGCCGGGTTGTGCGGCTGGCTAGTCGGTGCGGCAACGAGTTACCTGCTGAGCCGGTGGGCATGGCGGCGCAAGGGCATGCCGCAGCTGCTCAAAGAGACACTGCCCTTCTGGGCCATCTCGATCGGCACCGCCGCGGTGCTGACGCTGACGTCGCACTTCGCCGCCAGCTACGCCAAGCACCATGGCATGCCCAAGCGCGAGGCGGTCGTCGTGGTCGCCCTTGCCTACCTGGTCGCTAACTTCGTTACCTTCGTGACCAGGTTCTTGATCTTCCATTACGTGCTCTTCGCCGACCGCAGCGTGAAGGCAGGCGTGCCCGGGTCAGGCAGCGTGGCCGGAATCGAAGGCGAGTCCTTGTCGCCGATCGCGGCGATGGTCCCCAGCTCCGACGAGAACGACTAGCGGCGCTAGCTGGCTGAGCGGGTCCGGCGGCGCTCACGCCACCAGGTGCCGCCGATAACCCGGGCGAAGTAGACGCCGTAGAGCGCGTTGTGGCCCTTCTTGCTGTGCCCGACCTTGCGCTTGTGGATCGTTGCCGGGCGCTCGGTCACCCGGTAGCCATGCGCGAGTACGCCGATCAGCAACTCGGCCGCCTGATATTGCGGCTGCTCTAGCCGGACCGCCCCGGTCACCTCGGCACGCATCGCACGGAGCCCGAAAGATGGGTCGGTAATCCGCTGGCCAGTCAGCATGCTGATCGTGAGGGCGAACACCCGCACGCCGAGCTTGCGGACAGGGTCCTTGGTCTCCTCGCTGCCCTGGGTCCGCGAGCCGGAGACGAAATCGGCCTCGCCGGCAAGGATCGGCGCGAGCAGGTCACCGATCTCGGCCGGGTTGTACTGGCCGTCAGCGTCGGTAGTGACGATGTACTGTGCACCGCCCTCGCGCGCCAGCCGGTAGCCGAGCCGCAGCGCCGCGCCCTGGCCCCGGTTGACCGGCACGTCGCAGACCAGCGCTCCCGCGGTGTCGGCTTCCTTCACTGTCGCGTCAGCCGACCCGTCCGACACCACGATCTTGGCGACCTCGAGCCCGGAGACGACCGGCGGCAATGCCTCGAGGACGGGCCCGATCGCACCCTCCTCGTTGTAGGCGGCGATCACGATGGCCAGCGGCGGCAATGCCGTCGCGCGGGCGCCGTACTGGCTCGAGAACGCCGCGATCGCCGCGGCGTCGACGGCTGCATGGTCGATAACCTCGCTGCCGGCGGCGCGGCTCTGACGGGATGTCACTTGGCTGTCTCCGAGAATTCTGGCCACACAGTGGCGATGCCTGCCTTGAGGTCGAAACGGGGCGCGTACCCGAGGGATCTCGCCGCCGAGATATCGATGATGACGGCCGGCATCTCCCCCGGTTTGGGCGGGACATGCTCGGTCGGCAGCTCGGCACCTGTGACGGACCGCGCGGCCTCCACGATATCGTTCACGGTCACTGACTCGCCCGATCCTAGGATCAGCGGGCCGTTGTGGCCGGCCCGCCAGGCAGCGAGGATGCCGGCGACGACGTCATCAACGTGGACCAGGTCGCGCAGTTGCGTGCCGTCGCCGTAAATCTGCACGCTCTTGGCGTCCCGTGCGGCGCGCATCAGCCGCGGCACGAAAGAGTCTTTAGCCTCCATGCCGGGTCCGTAGACGTTGGAGAACCGCAGCGCCGCGCAGTTCATGCCGTAGCTGGCCGAGTAAGCGGCCAGGAGCATCTCGCCCGCGGCCTTCGTCGCGCTATAAGGGGTCAGCGGGCGGAGCGGCACCTGTTCGGTCATCGTCTGGCGCCCCACATCTCCCGCTACCGCGTTCGTCGAGGCAAGCAGGAAGGCGCTCACTCCGCGCTGCCTGGCCTGTTCGAGCAGCGCGGCGGTGGCCTCGACGTTGAGCTGGTAGGTGCCGACCGGATCCTGCACTGAGCGCAGCACCGAAGTCACGGCGGCGAGGTGCACGATGACATCGGTGCCAGGCCGGACGGCCTCAGCGGTAATGGCCGGGTCGCGCAGGTCGCCGACGACGGATCGGACCCGCCCGTCGGGACACGCGTGCCTGTCTGCGGAGATGACCTCGTGACCTTGCCCCAGCAGCGCACGCACAAGCCGCCGCCCGATGAACCCGGCGGCGCCGGTTACGAGCAGCCGGGACGTCCTGTCTGTCATGAACGCTCCTGGTGCGGACCCGAACCTTAACCAATGACGGCGTCCGGCCGGATTGTCAGTTCTGAGGTTGAACGAAACGCTCCGCTCGATCGTCACCCGAAGCGAAGATCACCCGCGGGTCCATGACGCAGCCGCCGGAGGTGCCAACCACTGTATCTGCCGCGCGTCAGCTCCGTGTGGATGCCGGGCGCGGCGGCCAAGGTTGTGCCATGCTGAGTCAACGCACAGTGTCCGATCGCGTACGCTACGCGATCATGCGAGGGGGACCGTGACCTGGCAGGGTGGGCTGTCCGGGCAATCCGGCAGCGATGAAGCGAACGCGGACGGCCTGGACGCCGAGGAACTGCAGGTCCTGCGATCGCGGGTTGACCTCGCGGCGCTCCCTCCCATCACCAGGGCGGTGACCGAGCGGATTATCGGCAGCAGCGCTGAGCTGTGTTATGCGAATGATCTTGTGTGCTCCGAACCCTGGCTCGAGGCGGCGGTCGGCGCGCTGGCTGGCGGAGCCCCGGTGGTGGTCGACGGGCCCATGGTCGCGGCCGGGCTCCCGGACGGGGTGACGATCTGCAAAGCCCGCGAGTCCCTGACCGAGCGCCTGGCGCGGACGGCCGGAATCGCCATGGCGGCGGCCGCGGTTCGGCTGGCCTTCGGCGAGGCAGGACCCGGCGCTGTCTGGGTGGTGGGCAGCGAACCTGTGGCGATCTACGAGATCTTGGCCAGGGACACTGAGCCTGCCCTGGTGATCGGGCTGCCGGCCGGTTTCGTCGCAGCTGTCGCGGCGAAGAAGCTGCTTATTGCCAGCGGCCTCCCGGCCGTGACTAACGTCAGCGAGAGGGGCGGCCCGGCGGCCGCTGTTGCCGCGTGCCACGCGCTTCTCGCCGCTGCCCGGCCGCCTGACCGGCAGCCCGCCACGCCCCCCATCGCTCGTTTTGCTCATTGCCGGCGGTAACCTGCGTCTGCGGCGCACAATTAAGGCCATGGCCCGTTATTTCATCGCAGTGGTTGCATCTGCCATGTCATCGCCCGACAAGCCGGTGACCTGGTTGGATGGGTGTTTCGACCATTAGTTTTGACGCGGAGGCCCGGCGGCATGAAAGAGGGACAGGGAGCGGCTCCCGTATCGGTGCCCTGGGGCAGCACCGACGCGGCCGCACGGAGTCCTGCGCGGCCACAGGTCCCCGGGCAGGAGGCCGAACCACACGTCCGCGTCGATGCGCGCAAGCTGGAGTCCGCGCTGCTGGAGCTCCGCGATGCGGTCGGCAGGACACAGCTGCTTCTTGACTTCCCCGGTATCGAGGCGGCCAGGGCGGAACGCCAGCAGGTGATCAGCCAGGTCGACGACTATCTGCTCCCGCGCCTCAGGCAGTCCGGCTCGCCCATCCTGATCGCCATGGTGGGCTCGACCGGGGCTGGCAAGTCCACGCTGCTGAACAGCATCGTCGGCGGCCAGGTCAGCGCGACGGGCATCCGCCGGCCAACCACGAACAGCCCGGTGCTCGCCTGTCACCCGGACGACGTCGGCTGGTTCGCCGAGAACGTGTTCCTGCCTACGCTGCCCAGAGTCCGCCAGCAGGGCCTGGCGATGCCCGGCCGCGACGGCTTGCTCGTGCTCGCGACGAGCCAGGGCATGCCGCACGGGATCGCCTTGCTCGACACTCCCGATATCGATTCGGTGGTCGCTGCGCACCGGCAGTTCGCGCGCCAGTTCCTCGACGCCTCTGACTTGTGGCTGTTCGTGACCACCGCGCGCAGGTATGCGGACGCGGTGGTCTGGGACCTGCTGAAGGACGCACGGGACCGCGGCGCTTCTCTCGGCATCGTCTTGTCCAGAGTGCCGCCGGGTGCCAGCCAGCAGCTCACCACCCACTTCGGCGCGATGCTCGAGGCGAACGGGCTTGGCGAAGTCCAGCGGTTTGTCATTCCTGAGACGGTGGTGACGGACGCGCAGCTTCCGCCCGAGGTGGCCGCCCCGGTCCGGGCATGGCTGGAGGACACCTCACGCCGGGACGACCGCCGGATCGCCATCCTGACCCAGACGATGTCGGGGGTTCTTGATTCCTTCGAGGTCCGGGTGCCGGCCCTGGCGGCCCAGGCACAGACGCAGGCTGCGCTCAGCGCCGAGCTCCGCTCCGCCGCCGACGCGGCCTACGCGGCGGCGCTGGCTGAGCACGACGAGGCGATCAGGAGCGGCTCGCTGCTCAGCGGCGGCGAGGTCGTCGCCCGCTGGCAGGATTTCGCCGGCACCGGGGATCTGATGCGCACGCTGGAGATCCGCAAAGCCAAGCTCGGGTCGCAGCGCTCGAAGCGGCACGGAACGATCACGGCCCGGGCGCAGGCACTGAAGTTTGCACTGCGGATGAGCCTGGAGGCGCTGACAACCTCGCTGGCCGACCGCGCGGCCGAGGATGCGATGGAACGCTGGCAATCCAGTCCCGCCGGCGCCGGCTTGCTTGCCGAGGCGCGGCAAGCGCAGCAACTGCCGCTCGGCTCTGACCTGTCCTACGCCTCGCTGCGGAAATGGGAAGGCGAACTGCAATGGGGATTTCCCGGCGTGGCGTCCGAGCTCGCCGCACGCCTGCCGCGAGGCGGCGTCGATGCGCTGAGCCGCTCCTCGGCCGATCTGCCGGGCCGGGTGACGCAGGCGATATCGGCCTGGCAGGATCATCTGCTGCATCTGGTGCAGACCGAGAAGATCACCAGGCGGTCAATCGCCCGCGTCGCCTCGTTTGATCCTGAGTCCCTCGCCCTGGTTCTGACCATCGGGGTTCTTGGCTATGGTGCTGGTGATGTCGTTGTCAGCGAGGGCGCGAGCGCGGCCCCGCAGCGGCTGCTGACCTCGCTGTTCGGGGCCGGGCAGCTGCGCGATATCGGCGGCCAGGCCCGGCAGGACCTGCATGAAAGGATCGACCTGCTGTACTCGGAAGAGGCTCTGCGGTTCACGGCGCTGATCGATGCCGTCGGCGCTCCCGATGAGTCCGCGCCGGCCGACCTGTACCAGGCCGGTTACTCACTGGAGTCCGCGCGTTGAGCCCGCGACGGCAGGCGACGGCCGACCGGGCTGGCCCGGAGGCTGCTCCGGCGGGTCCCGAGGCCGTCGCGGCCCAGGCGGTCGATGAAGCGGCGCAGATAGTCGCCGCTCCGGCTGGCCAATCAGCGGCCACGCGCACGGCGGCCGCCGTAACGCCGGACGGGGGAGCGGGGGGTGACGGCACCGGCGGGGCAAGGCCCGCCTGGAAGAGGCTGCCTATCCGGGTCCCAGCCAGCCAGCCCCGCGCGCAGCGAGGTCCGCGGCGAGGATCGCAGCCCAGTGATCGGTCCGCCGCGGATCTGCCGGTCAGGAAGCCGGAGCCGCCGCCGCAAGAGTCGGCACCCGGTCTCTCGGCGCGGCTGATGGCCCTGGCGAGAATGATCCAGATCGGGTCAGCCCGCACCGGCAGGGACGGCTTCGGCGACAAGCTGCTGGCCGATGCCGAAGAAACTCTTGCCCGGGCTGGCGAGCGGATGCGGCTCTCGTCGAGTCACACCGTCGTGGTCCTGGCCGGGGGTACCGGCAGCGGGAAGTCGTCGCTGTTCAACCGGGTCGCGGGTGCGGAATTCTCCACGGTGGGCGTGACCAGGCCGGTGACCAGGAACGCCCATGCCTGCGTGTGGGGTGACGAGGGATCGGGCGCGATCCTGGAATGGCTGGCCGTGCCGCCGAGGTACCGGTATTCGCGCGCGAGCGAGCTCGACCGCGGTGAGGACGACCTCGCCGGGCTCGTCCTCGTCGATCTGCCCGACCACGACTCGGTCATGAATCATGCCGGCGATTTGGTGCACCGGCTGGTCAGCATGGCCGACGTCATGATCTGGGTGCTTGACCCCCAGAAGTACGCCGATGCTGCCGTGCACCAGCGGTTCCTCGTCCCGATGGCTGGCCACTCGACAGTGCTCGCTGTCGTCCTGAACCAGTCCGACCTGCTCGATCAGGCGCTGGTTGATGAATGTGTCGCCGACCTGCGCAGGCTGCTCGATTCTGAGAACCTGCACGACGTGCCGATCCTGGTGACGTCGGCGGTCAGCGGCGATGGCCTCGAAGATCTGCGCAAGCTCCTAGCCGACGGCGTCACCGCCCGGCGGGCAGCTGCAGCCAGGATCTCCGCCGATGTCGACGCTGTCGTCTCGCGGTTCGAGCCCTTTGCGGGCGACGTGGCCGCGCCGGCTGGCCGTGTTCCTCTGACCAGCAAGTCGCGCCTTGCGGACCGGTTCGACGCGGCAGCCGGGATCGCAGCCGTCGGCGACGGGCTGCGCAGCGCGAGGGAGCTCCGGGCGGCCGATTTCGTCGGCTGGCCGGTCGCATGGTTCGCCCGGCGCATGGCCGGCCGCGATCCGATCCGCAAGGTCCGGCTCGGCATGCTGTGGAACGACCTTCGATCCGTGACGGCCGGGCCGGCCGGGGCTCAGCAGGCTGAGATCGACAACGCGCTCACCGACCTCGGCAACGAGCTAGGTGAGCCCTTGCCCACGCCGTGGTCGCACACGGTCAGGGGGGCCGTCAGGTCCCGTGCTGATGAGATCCCCGGCGCCCTTGGAACGGCGATCGGGGAGGTCCTGCCCGATGAGGACAGCGTTGTCTGGTGGTGGCGCCTTGCGGGCGTATGGCAGGGGCTGCTGCTGGGTGCCGCCGCGGTAGCGGTCGCCTGGATTGCGCTCATCGTCGTCTTCGGGGTCTTCCATGCGGCGACAGGTGCTCCCACCCTGCTCAGCCGGACCAGCGCACTGCCGTGGATAGCGGCGCTGGCGATAGTGACACTCGTCCTCGGGGCGATGACGTCGTCAATCTGCATGCGGCTGGTGGTTTCGAGCGCGGAGCGCGAGAAGGCGCATGTGACCTTGGCTATGCAGGAGCGGATCGTCGGCGTGGCTGCGGATATGGTGATCAGCCCGGCCGAGCAGGAACTTTCCGAGCTCGAGCGTTTCCGCGAGGAGACCAGGATCGCGGCGCGCGGCATCGAGCAAGCCGCCGGTGAGCACCGGCCGGAGTCTCCGGCGGGCTGACGCGTCGCCGTGCCGTTCCCCGGCACGGTCGCCCGCAGGCTTGAAACGGTCATCATCCCAGGACGCGCTTTGCTTTCGCCCGGCTCGTCCACAGATACGCGGCCCGTCGGGGTCCGCATCCACAGCCAGAGTCTGGTCTGCCCGCCGCAGCCGTCGTTAGCGCGATCGTAGGGCCAGCAACGATGCCGGCCCCCACCGCCGGCGGGCAGTCCCTGCGCGAGAGGCGCGCTGCTGCCGAACAGCTCTGGGAGGATTCCGATGAACGAGGCCCAGATCAGCCTGACCGGTTACGTGGCTACTCAGCCGCTCTCGAGGACGCTAAAGAACGGCGTCACGACCCTCTCCATGCGGGTCGCCTGGACGCCGCGCAGGCAGGACAGGGTTACCGGGGAATGGGTCGACGGCCAGACGTCGTACGTCACGGTGAACTGCTGGCGCCGGCTCGCCACCAACGTGGCCGTCTGCGTGCGCAAAGGCGACCCGGTCGCGATCCAGGGCCGCGTCACGGTGCGGCCCTTCGATGACAGGGAGGGCAGGCCGAGGATCTCGGTAGAGATCGAAGCAAGCTCGGTGGCGCACGACCTCAACCACGGCGTCTCGCAGTTCAACCGGATCAGGCCGCAGACCGGGATGACCGCGTCGGAGTTCGCGGCATCCCAGAACGGGGCGGGCGATGGCAATGTCAGCGCTGCCAGTGGTGCCGGCGACAACGGCTCTGGTGCTGACCGCAACGCCAGCGGTGCCGGGGGCGATGGACAGGGAACCGGCGGATTCGGCGGGGATCGCCAGGCGCCTGACCTCGCCGCGGACGGCGGGGACTCAGCCGCAGACTCAGCGGCGCTGGCGGCAGTCGGCAGCTGGACCGACGGGGAGAACGGGATTCCGATGCCCGATGAACCGGCGTTCTTCAATAGCTCAGCACCCAGCGAAGACTCAGTCACCGGTGCGGACACCGAGCGTGCGCCAGAAGCGCTAGCGTCGTGATGCCCGGCGGTGCGACAGGTCGGCAGCGGCCGGCCTAACGGACTGGCGAGGTCCGGGCGTACCTGCCGTCGTGCGAAGTGCGCGCCCGCTGCCCCTACCCTTGATGACATGCCCGAGTTCATCTATCAGATGCAGGCTGTACGCAAGGCGCACGGCGACAAAGTCATCCTGGATAACGTCACGCTCGCGTTCCTCCCAGGAGCCAAGATCGGCGTCCTGGGACCGAACGGCACCGGCAAGTCGACCCTGCTGCGGATGATGGCGGGCGTCGAGCAGCCGTCCAACGGCGAGGCACGGCTCATGCCTGGATTCTCGGTCGGGATCCTCGAGCAGGAGCCGCAGCTCGATGAGACGAAGACGGTGCTCGGGAACGTCGAGGAAGGCGTCGCGGAGACCAAGGCGCTGCTCGACAGGTACAACGAGATCGCCGAGCAGATGGCGACGGACTACTCCGACGACCTGCTCGATGAGATGGGCAAGCTGCAAGAGCAGCTTGACCACAGGAACGCGTGGGACCTGGAGAGCCAGCTTGACCAGGCGATGGACGCCCTGCGCTGCCCACCTCCGGACGCCGAGGTCAGCCTGCTTTCCGGCGGTGAGAAGCGCCGGGTGGCGTTGTGCAGGCTGCTGCTGTCCCAGCCGGACTTGCTGCTGCTCGACGAGCCGACGAACCACCTGGACGCCGAGAGCGTGCAATGGCTCGAGCAGCATCTGGAGAAGTACCCGGGCACGGTCGTCGCCGTCACGCACGACAGGTACTTCCTGGATAACGTGGCCGGCTGGATCCTCGAGCTCGACCGCGGTCATGCCTATCCCTATGAGGGCAACTACTCGACTTATCTGGAGACCAAGGCGGCCAGGATCAAGGTCGAGGGCCAGAAGGACGTGAAGCGGCGCAGGCGGCTCGAGGAAGAGCTTGAGTGGGTGCGGTCCAGCCCGCGGGCACGCCAGGCCAAGAGCCGGGCCAGGCTGCAGCGGTACGAGGAGATGGCAGCCGAGGCTGACCAGAATAAGAAGCTCGACTTCGAGGAGATCCAGATCCCGCCGGGCCCGCGGCTCGGCTCGCAGGTCGTCGAGGTCGAGGCGCTATCCAAGGGGTTCGGCGACCGGATGCTGATCGACGACCTCAGCTTCTCGCTGCCGCCGAACGGCATCGTCGGCATTATCGGCCCGAACGGCGTCGGCAAGACCACCCTGTTCAAGATGATCTTGGGCGAGGAGCAGCCGGACAGCGGCACGATCAAGATCGGCGACACCGTCCAGATCGCGTATGTCGACCAGAACAGGGCCCGGATCGACCCGGGCAAGAACGTCTGGGAGGTGATCTCCGACGGCGAGTCCTACATCAGTGCGGGCAGGTCGGAGATCCCCAGCCGCGCCTATGTCGCGGCGTTCGGGTTCAAGGGCGGTGACCAGCAGAAGCTGGCCGGCGTCATGTCGGGCGGCGAGCGGAACAGGGTGAACCTGGCGCTCACCCTCAAGCAGGGCGGCAACCTGCTCCTGCTCGACGAGCCGACCAACGACTTGGACGTCGAGACCCTCTCGTCGCTGGAGAATGCGCTGCTTGAGTTCCCGGGCTGCGCGGTGATCACCAGCCACGACCGCTGGTTCCTTGACCGTATCGCGACCCACATCCTGGCCTGGGAGGGCGGTTCGAGCTGGTTCTGGTTCGAGGGCAACTTCGAGGCGTACGAGAAGAACAAGATCGACCGGCTGGGCGCCGAGGCAGCGCGGCCGCACCGCGTCACCTACCGCAAGCTGACCCGAGGCTGATCGCCCCGGGGGGCTTAGCCGAGCTTCCGCAGCGCTGGTAGCAGTTTCCCGTTCGCTCCGCGGCTCGGGCGGTTCTGCCATGACATGCCAGCCTTGCGTCCCCCAGCGCCGATATGCTCATCCATCGACCGGATCGACTCCGTCGCCAAAGAACCCAGCCGCCAGAGAACCCAGCCGCCACAGAACCCAGCCGCCACAGAACCCGGGGGCAGCCGCCAGATGACCGCACAGCCACGCGAACGAGCAACTGACGAACAGGCCGCGTCCGTCCGGCCGGCGCACAGCGTGCGCGGACTCCCCGACCGGGCCCAGGTCGTCGTCGTGGGCGGCGGGATCATCGGCACATCGGTCGCCTACCACCTCGCCCGCATGGGGATGAAAGATGTTCTGCTGCTCGAGCGCGACCGGCTCACCTCAGGAACGACTTGGCATGCAGCCGGGTTGATGGCGACCTTTGGGTCAACCTCCCAGACATCGACCGAGCTGCGGCAGTACACCAGGGACCTGTACGGGCGGCTGGAGGCCGAGACCGGCCTGGCCACTGGCCTGAAGCAATGCGGACTCATCGAGCTGGCGGTCGAACCAGGCCGGCTGGAGGAGTACCGGCGGGTGGCGGCGTTCAACCGGCACCTGGGCGTGCAGGTGCACGAGATCACGCCGCGTGAGGTCGCTGAGCTGTGGCCGCTGGCCAGGACCGACGATGTTCTGGCCGGCTTCTACATCCCTGACGACGGCCGGGTCAACCCGGTCGACGTCACCATGTCGCTGGCCAGGGGCGCGCGGATGGGGGGCGTCACGATCATCGAGGGCGTCCCGGTGACCGGGTTCCAGCGCGACCGCGGCACCGTGACCGGGGTGCGGACCGACCAGGGCGACATCGAGGCCGAGTACGTGGTCAACTGCGCGGGCATGTGGGCACGCCAGCTCGGCGAGCTCGCCGGGGTGTCCATCCCGCTGCAGGCGGCCGAGCATTACTACCTGCTGACCGAACCGATCGAGGGAGTCGACGGCTCCTGGCCAGTGCTGGAGGACCCGGCCTCCTACGGTTACTACCGAGAGGAGGGCGGCGGGCTGATGCTCGGCCTGTTCGAGCCGGTCTGCGCGCCGTGGCGGGTCGACGGCATCCCGCCCGACTTCTCCTTCGGTGAGCTGCCGCCGGACTGGGACCGGATGAGTCCCTACCTGGAAACCACCATGGCGAGGGTCCCGATCACCGAGCAGATCGGAATCAGGAAGTTCTTCTGCGGGCCGGAGAGCTTCACCCCCGACCTGCTGCCCATCATCGGCGAGGCGCCCGAGCTCAGGAACTACTTCGTCGCCGCCGGCCTGAACTCGATCGGCATCCTGACCGGCGGCGGAATCGGCCGGACCATCGCGCAGTGGATCATCGAAGGCAGCCCGGACATCGATGTCACTGCGATGAACATCGACCGGCTCCATCCCTACCAGGCCAACCCGGAATACCGGGCCACCAGGACCGTCGAGTCACTCGGCCTGGTCTATGCGACGCACTATCCGTACCGCCCGGCCAGGACCGCGCGGGGCGCGCGACTGTCGCCACTCCATGACAGGCTCGCGGCCCGGCGGGCCTGCTTCAGGGATGTCAGCGGCTGGGAGGGCGCCGACTGGTACGCACCTGACGGCGTCGAGCCCGAGGCCGGCGAGCTCACCTGGGGACGGCCGCACTGGTTCGGCTACTGGGAGGCTGAGCATCACGCCACCCGCGACGGTGTGATCGTGATGGACATGTCGTTCATGGCGAAGTTCGTTGTCCAGGGCAGGGATGCTGGCCGCGAGCTTGAGCGGATCTCCGCGAACCAGGTGGCGGCCGAGCCAGGCCGGATTACCTATACCCAGTGGCTGAACGACAGGGGCAGGCTGGAGGCCGACCTGACCGTGACGATGCTGGACGACGACCAGTTCTTCGTCGTGGCCTCGGACACCGCACACCGCCACGCGCTGACCTGGATGCGCCGCCATTTCGGCGATGCGCACGCCAACGCGGCGGACGTTACCTCGGGATACGCGCAGCTCAACGTCCAGGGGCCGCTGTCGCGCGACCTCATGGCGGCCGTCACCAGCGCGGACATGTCCAACGACGCGTTCGGCTTCCGTGCCGCGCGCTACATCGATATCGGGTTCGCGCGAGCGCTGTGCATCAGGATCACCTATCTCGGCGAGCTCGGCTACGAACTGCACATCCCCGCCGAACAGGCGGCGGCCGTCTACGACCGGCTGATTGCCGCCGGCGAGCCGCTCGGCCTGCGGCACGCTGGCCTGAAGGCGCTAGCCAGCCTGCGGATGGAAAAGGCCTACCGGGACTACGGGCACGACATCGACAATACCGACTCGGCGCTCGAAGCCGGGCTCGGTTTCGCCGTGGCCCTGGACAAGCCGGGCGGGTTCATCGGCCGCGAGGCCGTTCTCGCGCAGAAGGCCGCAGGTCCGCTAACCCGCAGGCTAGTGCAGGTGCTGCTGGGCGATCCCGAGCCGCTGATGCACCACGCGGAAGTCGTGTGCAGGAACGGGCGCCCCGCTGGGTATATCCGCGCTGCTTCGTACGGATTCACCCTCGGCGGCGCGGTCGGCCTGGCGATGATCGACGCGGATGAGCCGGTCAACCAGAAATACCTGGACTCCGGTGAATGGACGGTCAGGATTGGCGATGCGGTATACCCCGCACGGATGTCGCTCCGGCCGATGTATGACCCGTCAAGCAAGCGGGTGCACATGTAGCAGCAGCCGTCGCGTCCAGGGCTGGCAGGTCGCGCGCCGCGCAGGAGGCTGGCCCGCAGGCCGGCGAATTAGAGGAGGGATGAAATGGCCGATCTCGCCGATTTCGAGGCGCTCGTGCCGGCCGATCATGGCCTGGTGGTAATGACAGTGCTCGGCCCCGACGGCCGGATGCGCCCGTCCGTGGTCAACGCCGGCGTGATCGATCATCCGATCACGGGAAACAGGGTGGTCGCGGTCGTCATCCACGGCCAGGCCCGCAAGCTGGTCCATCTGCGGGCGAGGCCGCGAGCGTCGGTGGCGCTGCGGGCCGGATGGCAGTGGGCCGCCGTCGAAGGCCCCGCCCAGATCGCCGGCCCGGACGATCCTGTGGACGGCATCGGCCGCGAGCGGCTCAGGCTGCTACTGAGGGAGATTTTCACCGCGGCCGGCGGAACGCACGATGACTTCGAGGAGTACGACCGGGTCATGGCCGCCGAGCGCCGGGCCGCCGTGCTGATCACGCCAGAGCGGGTCTTCGGCTAGCTTCGCCTCCGGCGGCTGCCTGGCCGCTCAGGCGGGGGAGAGTCCGAGGTCGCGCCGACCGCCACCCGGTCCGCCATCGGCCTGGTCTGGCTGCTCCGGGGGCCCCGAGGGCACGTCCTCGGGCGCCCGGTTCACCAGGCTGTGCGCGGCCATCACCAGGTATTGCCACAGTTCCTCGTCATGGGCCGGGTCGAGGGCGAGCTCATCGAGTGCGGTCCGCATGTGCCGCAACCACGCGTCGCGCTCGGCCTCGCCGATCGAGAAGCGGGCGTGCCGCATCCGCAGCCGCGGGTGGCCGCGCCGCTCGCTGTAAGTGCCTGGCCCGCCCCAGTACTGGATCAGGAACAGCCGGAGATGCTCGGCCGCGGGCCCCAGGTCCCTGCTCGGGTACACCGGCCGCAGCAGCGGGTCGGACTCGACCTCGGCGTAGAACCTGCTGACCAGACGGGTGAAGGTTTCCTCGCCGCCGACGGCTTCGTAGAAGCTCCGCTCGGGCTCGGCGGCCTCGCTCGGCATAGTGCTCTCCATGACGGACTCCAGCGTACTGTCTGCCCGGCAGGCGACCGGCCAGCCTACGGGCGGCTTGGGCGCGTATTGCCTGCCTGAGACGCTTGCCAGCTTTGAGGCGCCCGGTCACGCGGAATTCACGGCGCCTTCGCGACCTTGAACTCCACTGGGCGGCAATTTGGTATTGGCGGTTCGGCCGTGGTGCGGTCACACTGGTCACGGGTGCCCCGGCAGCCAGCGGGCGGCCCAGCCTGGGAGGTGGCATTGCGCAGGGTATTGCTGCTCAACATAACGTATGAACCGCTGACCACCGTCGGCCTGCACCGCGCAGTCGGTCTTGTCCTCGGCGAGAAGGCGGAGATCGTGCATAACGAAATCTCCGGGCTCGTGTTGCACTCTGCCTCGGTCAAGCTGGCGGTTCCTTCGGTCATCAGGCTCTGCCGGTACGTCAGGATCCCGCATCGCAACCGGGTCCCGCTGACCAGGGCCGCGCTGATGCGCAGGGACAACTACCTATGTGGCTACTGCGGATCTGCCGCTGACACCATCGACCACGTCGTACCCCGCAGCCGGGGTGGCGCTCACATATGGGAGAACTGCGTCGCGTCTTGCACGCGGTGCAATCATCGCAAAGCGGACCGGCTGATCGAGGAACTGGGGTGGAAGCTGCGCTGGGATCCGCACGCGCCGCGAGGGATGCACTGGCGGCTGATCGGCGCCGCGCGCGACGGTGACCCGCAATGGGCTACTTATCTGGCGGCGACGACTGCCGCCTGACCAGCGCCTGGCATGGTTTTCGCGCCGAAATCGCGGAACTCGCGCACCGTCATGGCCAGCAGGACAGACAGCGAGAGGTCAGCACCCGCAGCGGGGAAGAAGGGCGCGGGTCCCAAAGCGTGCACGATCACGCCGGATAGCGCCACCGAGGCGGGAAACGCCCCGATACTGGCGAGCATTACCAGGCTCATCACCCGGCCGAGCAGATGGGCAGGCGCCCAGCGCTGGAGCAGGGTAATGATGATGACGTTGCCAAAGCTACCCGTCGCGCCGAAGACCAAGGCCGCCGCCGCGGCTCCCGGCAGGCCGCCGAGGAAGGGCACGAACGAGATCGCGACGCCACCGATTAGGAAACTCGCGCACGCGCCCAGCGCAGGGCGCCGCAGGCCGAGCCTGGCCGCTGTCAGCGTTCCCGCCAGCGATCCGGCGCCGAAGCACGCGATCAGGGCGCCGTCACCGGGGGCGCCGAATCTGGCGTGCGCGAGCGCCGGAAGGGCGACGTCGAACGCCCCTGCGATGACGAAGTTCGCGGGCCGGTCGGGATCTTGCCCCACGGACATGGCTATGACCCGGGCCCGCCACGGCCGGTGCCTGCGGTCCAGGCCGACGGACGGCACCTCCTCGACAAAGCCATATTTAGCGAGGGCCCGCAGGTGGTAGCTGCACGCCGATGGCGACATGCCGGCAATGTCCGCGCACTCGGTGGCCGTGGCCGGACGTTGTGAAAGAAAGCCTTTACAATTTTTCCTGGGTCACAGATCCCTGATGATCTCCATCGCCGGCTCGCGGGCTGACCTGATGACGGTGGCCCCGGCGGCGATGACCGCGACAGCTGTCACTGCTGCCAGGGCACCAAGATAAGCCCAGGGCGTGAACAGGTGCGGCGGAGGCGGGTCGAAGACGCCCGTCAGGATCTTGACGATGATGAAGGACAGGCCCCAGCCGGACAGGATTCCGAGCACCGCGCCGCCAAGCGTGACGAAGAACGCCTCGGCCCACACGAAGGAAGCCAGCTGGCGGGTTCTGGCGCCGAGCGCGGCGGTGATGGCGAACATTCGCCGCCGCTCGACAAGTCCGAGGATCAGCACCAGCCCGGACGCTGCCACGGAGAGTATGAACGCGAAGGTCAGTTCCAGCCTGGTGAGCCCGGACAGGTCGATGGTCGTCAGCCCGGACAAAGTGATCTTGAGCTGGGAGGCGATGTCCTGGACAACGGCTCCCGATGCCGGGCCAAGCAACTGCCTGACCCGACCGGCGATCGCCGGGGGAGACCCGCTCACCTTGGTGAGCATTACCTGATACGCCGGGGAGCCAGTCATCTTGGCGATGTAGGACGCATTGGCGACGAAGAATGAGTCCCGCGGAGCGGTTGGGAATTCCCGGACAATCCCGACATAGTGGAACCGCACTAGGTGGTAAGCGTGATCGCTGGCGAATTGCAGCCTGAGCCTGATCAGCCCGCCGGGCTGCAGTTGGTAGTCGCGTACCGTCTCGTCTGACACCAGCACGGCGTCGGGACGGGCGGCCAGCCTGGCGAGCACCGACTGCGCGTTTCCGCCCTGGAAGAACGCGTCGGAGACAGATGTAGCCTGGCCGATCGTCCGCGGGTTGATCCCGAACATGTCCTGCAAGTCATTGCCGACATAGGCGAACCTGTGCATCATCGGCTGGACGGCCACCACGCCGGGAAGCTGCCTGGTGGCACCGAAGATCCGGGGCGGAAGACCGGTTGCGGCCGTTGTGGCGGCCGTGACGTCCGAGCCGTTGCTCAGCTGGGCGTCGACCCGGGACTGCGCCGCGTAGGTCTGGTTGAAGATGGCCGTGGAGACCGCGAACGAAGCCGTCAGCGCCATGATCAGCAGTCCTCGCGACAGCAGCCGGCGCTGGCGCGACATCGACGCTGCCACCACTCCCGCCAGGCCGCCGGCGAGCGGCCTGGCGGCCCTGGCCACGGCGGCCCTGCCGCGGCCGAGCGCCGCGTTGGACAGCCGCCAGGACAGCAGCGCTGCTCCGATCCAGAACAGCAGTGGTGCCAGGAACGTGGAGTAGCTCACCGAGATCGTGGCCACCCCTTCGGGCGCCAGCACGACCTGGTAGCCGCTTTGCACCGAGCGCCAGAAAACGATGCCGGCCGCCGCGAGCAGCCAGATATCGACGTAGAGCGTCGCCCATAGCGGCTTGCTGGCGGGGCCGACGATGTCTCTGGCCTGGCGCACGGTGATGGTGCGGGCGTCCCTGGCCGCCGGGACAAGCTCGGTGACGATCGCGAGGCCGAACCCGGCGATTGCGGCCAGCGCGCCCCAGAACACGGCCTGGCTAGTCGTCGCGCCGAACCTGGTCACGCCGAAAGCGAGCCGCCCGGCCAGCATCGCGCCGATGAGGCCGATGCCAGCGCCGAGGATGCCGACGAGCAGGGCCTCGGTCGCGGCAAACCAGATGATCCGGCGCGGGCTCGCGCCGCGGATGCGCAGCAGGGCCTGCTCGCGACGTCGGCGGTCGCCTCCCGCGGCCGCGATGATCGCTGTCAGAAGCGCGGCGAGCACTGCACCAGGCACGCCGAGGAACAGGAACAGCAGCTGCGCGTACAGCGCGTCCTTCCTGGCGGCGTCAAGCTGGGCGGCCAGGTTGTCGCCGACCGCCCCGGCGCCTGCCAGCCGGACCTCCAGGTTCTTCGCGCGCGCCGTGACGTCGGTGAAGGCGGCCGCCGGATCAGGCGCGAGCCTGGGGGAAAGGGCAACGTGATACTGCTGGTACACCGCGCCTGGCTGGGTGTTCCCTAGCTGGGTGAAGTCGCGCTGCCAGACAGCCTGGGGCAGCAGAACCACATTGTCCGGCGGTGCTTGCAGTGAGACGCCAGGGGGGGCTCCGACAGCCTGGAACATCGAATCGGCCGCGGGGAGGTCCACGATTCCCCGCACAACCACCTTCGCGGGCGGCAGGCCCTTGCGCCCGATCGCCACGAGGGTCCCGACGCTGGCATGCAGGTTGGCCGCCGTCTGCTGGGCGAGCAGCACGCCGCTACGCGCGCCGACCAGGTACCGGATCTCACCGGGGAAGGCGGCCGAGTAGCTGGGCGGAAGGCCGAGGACCTTTCCCGGACCCGTTACCTGGGTCGTGCCTCCGGCGGTCGCGGTCAGGCCAGTCGTGCTCGCGTAGCCGACCGGCAGGCTCTTGACCACACCAGGTGCTCCGGCGATGGCCCGGCCAGCGCTCGCCGCGGCAGCGCCTGGTGCAAGCTGGACCTGCCAGTCCACCACCACGCCGGCCAGCGCCTGCCTGGTCATCTGGGCCTTGCTGGCAGCGAAGAAGACACCCAGTGACCCAAGCAGGGCGACGGTCATGGCCACGCCGAGTACCGAGCCGGCCAGCCGTGCGGCGCGGTGCCTGAGCAGGCCGGTCAGCCAGGTCAGGATGAACATGAAAGCTCAGCCCCCGTCTGCATACGCCGGTCAATCAGCTGCCAGCGGAGCGGGAGCCGGCCGGCCACTGCGGTGTCGTGAGTCGCGACGATCAGTGCCGCCTGGGTGGCTCTGACCTGCTCAAGGAGCACGGTCATCAGGCCATCTGCCGTGGTGCTGTCGAGCTGGCCGGTCGGCTCGTCGGCAAGGATCAGGCGAGGCTGGCCTGCCAGGGCCCTGGCGAGCCCGGCGCGCTGCGCCTGCCCGCCGGAGATCTCCTCGGGCAGCTTGGCCGCGATATCGGACAGTCCGAGCCGCTCGATCAGCGGCTCAGCGGCGGCAGCGGCTTCGACTTCGGTCCCCCCGGCGAGCAGGACAGGAAGCCCGATGTTCTCGGCGACCGTCAGCGGCGGCAGCAGGCTCGGCCCCTGGAAGGCGATCGCCACGGGGCCCGGCCTGAGGTCTCTTTGACCGCCCAGGGCCGGCCATTCGATCTGTCCTTCTGTCGGCCGGTCGATAGCCGCTATCAGGTGCAGCAGGGTGCTCTTCCCGCTGCCTGACGGGCCGACCAGGGCGATCTGGTCGCCGGCCGCGACCTCGAAGGTGGCTTCCGCGATGGCTGTCACGGCGCCAAAGGCCTTGGTCAGTCCCTTGGCGCGGACCAGAATGTCATTCATTGGCAACCCTGCCGTCGACTATGTGGACGATCCGGTCGGCAGCGGCCGCGACGTCCTGGCTATGGGTCACGACGAGGACTGCGTTGCCGTCAGCGGCGCGCTGGCGCAGCAGATCGAGGATCCTGACTTGGGCCTCCCGGTCGACCTCGCCGGTTGGCTCATCGGCCAGCAGGACGGGCGGATCGTTGGCGAGGGCGACGGCCAAGGCTGCCCGCGCCGACTCTCCGCCGGATAGCGTGCTAGGCCGCGCACCGCCACGGTCGGCCAGGCCAACATCGGCCAGCAGCGCCGCTGGCGACTGCCTGGGCGCGGTCCCGCGTTTCACCAGCGACTGCGCGGCCTGGATGTTCTGCGCGACCGTGAGATGGTTCACCAGGTTGTTGGTCTGCAGCAGCATGCCGATCCAGCGCGCTCGCAAACCCGCCCTCATAGCCTCATGCCGCCGGGTGATCCGCTGGCCGGCCACCGTAACGTAGCCGCCATCCGGTTCGTCCAGGCCGGCCAGGCAGGAGAGCAGGGTGGATTTCCCGCTGCCCGACGGACCCACGACCGCGACAATCTCGCGAGCGTTGACGCTGACCGACACTCCGCGCAGTGCGA
>Ga0209131_1000376_pt1 | contig 32437 bp, 27 predicted proteins | sample GraSoi_2013_40cm_FD_185826 | JGI IMG/M metagenome (GOLD analysis project Ga0209131, IMG submission 185826) | Grasslands soil microbial communities from the Angelo Coastal Reserve, California, USA - Sample 9_17_2013_40cm (SPAdes) (version 2) | ecosystem: Environmental > Terrestrial > Soil >...
AGCCGAGTTGCACAGAGAACACCATGATCAGCACAAGGGCCACCCAGAACGTTGGCAGGCTGAAGCCGAGGATGGAACCGGCCATGATGGCCCGGCCGATGGGCGAATCGGGCTTCAGGCCCGCGAGGAGCCCGAGCGGGATTCCGAGGACGACCGCGATCACCATCGCCGCGCCCGCAAGCTCCAGCGTGGCCGGAAGCCGGTCGAAGATGAGCTGGATCGCGGGAACGTTGAAGACGAAGGAGCGACCGAGGTCGCCGCGCACGGCGCCCGCCAGGAACGAAATGAATTGCTCCGCGAAAGGTTTGTCCAGGCCAAGCGCCGCAGTGGCGCGAGCGCGCTCCGCCGTGTCCGCCTGGGGATTTACCAGGAGCTCGATCGGATCGCCGATCGCGTATACGCCGACGAACACGATGAACGCCATCACCACGAGCACGAAAGCGCTCTGGCCGAGACGGCGGATCGTGAACGCCAGCATGGGAGGCTACTTCGCGGGTTTCAGGTCCATCGCCAGCGTGTACTGGTCCGTCCGCGGCGTGTACCTGTATCCCTTCGCGGTCGCCCACGTGCTCACTTCGAAGTGGATCGGGATGAGCCCCGTGTCGTTCATCACGGTCTCCGCGGCCTGCTGCAGCATCCCTTCTCGCTTCGTGTCGTCCATGGTGAAGAGGGCGTCGGCGAGCTGCTTGTCGAAGGCGGGATTCGAGTAGCGCCCGCGATTGTTCACACCCATCCCCTTGTCCAGATCGCGGGTCGCGAGCAGCGAGCGCATCGCCGAGCCCTGCTCGCCCGATTCGGTGCCCCAGCCGAGCAGCATGTAGCCGAAGTCACCCGCGGTGGCCTTGTTGAAGTACACCGCCGAGGGCAACGTTTCCACCTTCGCCTGGATGCCGACGCGGGAATAGAACTGCGCGATCGCCTGCGCGATCTTGTCGTCGTTGATGTAGCGGTTGTTGGGACCGTGGATCGTGATGGCGAATCCGTTCGGGTAGCCCGCTTCGGCGAGCAGCTTTTTCGCGCCTTCCGGATCGTACTTCGCGGGCTTGAGCTTGCGGCTGGTGCCGTAGAAGGAGTCGGCGAGGAGCTGCGCGGCGGGAATCGCGCGCTTCTCCATGACCCGGTCGGCGATGGCGTCCCGGTTGATCGCGATCGACAGGGCCTTGCGCACGCGTGCATCGCGAAACGGGTTCTTGCCGAGCGGGCTTGCGTCCTTCGCCGTCACGAACGGCGCCGACTTGTCGCTCCACTGGTTCAGGTGCACGTAAATCACGCGGTTGGACACCTTGTCGGCGACGTTGAAGCTCTTGTCCGCCGCGATCTTGGCGATGTCGGAAGTGGGCACCGTCTCGATCAACTGCACGTCGCCGGAGAGCAACGCCGCCACGCGCGCAGCGGAATTGCTGAGGATCTTGAACGTGAGCTTGTCCCAGGGCTCCTCGCCGCCCCAGTAGCCGTAGTTCGCCTTCAGGACGATGCGCGAGTTGTGGACGAATTCAACGAGCTTGTACGGCCCCGTGCCGATCGCCGCCCTGCCCGAATTGAAATCCTCGGTGGCGGCCTTCTCAGCAATCGCCTTCGGAATGATGTAGACCGCGGCCAGGTCGCTCGGAAGCAGCACGTGCGGCGCCGCCGTCTTGAAGACGATCGTATACGGATCGACGACCTTCGTTTCCACGATGGGTTTCACGAACGTCGCATAGGACGAAGGGCTGTTGGGCACATTGGGCACGCGCTTGTAAGTCGCGACGACGTCCTCCGCGCTGAAGGGCGTGCCGTCGTGGAACTTCACGTTGCGCCGCAGCTTGAATTCCCACGTGAGATCGTCGATCGCGCGCCACGAAACCGCGAGCCCCGGCTTCAACTTCATGTTCGCGTCGCGCAGGATGAGCGGCTCGTACACGTGCAGCAGGAGGCTGTTGTTCGGCGAGAGGTTGTGATAGTGCGGATCCATCGACGTGACCGGCGATTGCAGGCCGATGGAAACCTCGCGTTGCTTCGCCCCGACCAGGGGAACCGCGAAAGCAAGGAGCGCGGCCGCTGCGAACCGGAGCATGCGCAACATGAACCCTCCAGATGGGATTTTTTCCGCGCGGCCGCGAGGGGCGCGCGTGTCGGGCCATGATACCGTGATTGCCATGGATCAGGCCCAGCGCTTCGAGGCCCTCCTCGCCTCCGGAAAGGACAGCGCGCTGCTGCGGTTCAGCCTCGGCATGCACTACCTCGGGGCCGGCGACGCGGCGCGCGCCGCGAGCCACCTGCGCCGAGCAGTCGAGCAGGATCCAGACTATTCGGCGGCCTGGAAGCTGCTCGGGAGAGCCCTCGCGGAGAGCGGAAACCCGTCGGACGCCATCGCCGCCTATCGCGACGGCATCGCCGCCGCCGGGCGGCGCGGCGACAAGCAGGCGGGCAAGGAGATGGCGGTGTTTCTCAAGCGCCTGGAAAAGGGCGCAGCAAGCTAGGTCGCGGAGAGGAACGCGCGCAGATCCTCGGGTGGCGTGTCCTTCACGATGGCGCCTCGCCCGAGCGCGTCAAGGAGGATCAGCGTGATGCGCCCTGCCTCGTTCTTCTTGTCGCGTCCCATGTACGAGAGCCAGACGTCGGGCGCGAAGCGCGGCGCCGCGACATCGAGGCCGAGCTTTTGCAGCACACCCACCAAGCGGGAAGCGTCGGCTTCGCTGATGCGCCCCGCGCGCGCGGAGAATCGCGCGGCGAGCGCCATGCCGACCGCGACTGCTTCGCCGTGCACCCGGCCGTAGCCGCTCGCCGATTCGATGGCATGACCGAAGGTGTGCCCGAAGTTGAGGAGCGCCCGCATTCCCGACTCGCGTTCGTCCTGCGCCACGATGAGCGCCTTGATCTCGCATGAGCGGCGGATCGCGTGCGCCAGCGCTCCGGGTTCACGCGCACGCAACGCGCCCGCATTTGCTTCGAGCCAGGCGAGGAACGGCTCGTCGAAGATGGCGCCGTACTTGACGACCTCCGCAAGACCCGCGGCGTATTCGCGTGGCGGGAGCGTCTGCAGCGTGGCGATGTCGGCGATCACCGCGAGCGGCTGGTGGAATGCGCCGACCATGTTCTTGCCGAGCGGATGGTTGATGGCGGTCTTGCCGCCCACCGAGGAGTCCACCTGCGCGAGCAGCGTCGTGGGCACCTGGAGGTACGGCACGCCGCGCTGGTAGGTCGCGGCCGCAAAGCCCGCCATGTCGCCCACCACGCCACCGCCCAACGCCACGATGACCGTCTTGCGGTCTGCCTGCGCCTCCAGTAACGCGCCGAACACTTGATTCAGCGTGCGCCAATCCTTGTACGCCTCGCCGTCGGGCAACTCGATGCGCTGGCACGTGGCGCCGGCGGCAACCAACGCCGCCTCGAGTTGCTTCGCGTAGAGGGGTGCGACCGTGACATTGGTGACAATCGCCGCGCGCCGGTTGCGTACGTAGGGCGCGTAGAGGTCCGCGCGGCCGATGAGATCCGCCCCGATGTGGATCGGATAGCTGCGTTCGCCCAGCGCGACCTGGAGTGTGGAAAGGCTCATGAAGCGCTCGCAGCGCCTGCAGATCGGGCGCGCAACGCCGCGAGCACGCGGTTCACGAGCGTGGCGGCGCTCTGGGGGCCGCTGTCCACGACGATGTGGGCCGCGGCGCGGTAGAGCGGCTCGCGTTGCTTGAGCAGCTCCGAGAGCCGCTCGCGCGGATTGGGCGTGGCGAGCAGGGGCCGGCTCGAATCGTGCCGCGTGCGCTCCCAGAGGCTTTCCAGGCGCGCGCGCAGGTACACCACGGTGCCCGACTCGCGCATCACCTGCAGGTTCTCCTCGGCAAGGACGATGCCTCCGCCCGTAGCGACGACGCGCTCGTCCTGCGCGCAGACCTCGCGCAGGATCGCGGACTCCCGCCGGCGGAAGCCTTCTTCGCCCTCGATCTCGAACACGATGGCCACGGCCACGCCGGTGCGGTCCACCAGCAGGCGATCGGTATCCACGAACTCGCGCTTCATCCGGGTCGCGAGCGCGCGCCCGACGGTCGTTTTTCCGGCGCCCATCATGCCCACGAGGAAGATGTTCGAATGGCCCATGGCCTCCATTGCCCCTGCGGCCGAGGATAGCGAAAAAAAAGCCCGGCTTGCGCCGGGCCCTTTCGAGACTGCGAGCCCTACCGGACGGTCAGCGTGTCCTTCACGATCTTCGGCGTCACGAAGATCAGCAATTCCGTCTTGTCGTCCTGCTTGACCGTGCGCTTGAACATGTAGCCCACCAGCGGCAGGTCGCCGAGGAACGGAACCTTGTCCACCGTCGTGCGCGTGGTCTGCTCGAAGATGCCGCCCAGCACGATCGTGTCGCCGTTGTCGACGAGCACCTGGGTCGAGACCTTCTTCGTGTCGATGGAAGGGATCGTGCCGCCGGCGTTGCCGCTCGGGATCAGGGCGCCCACGGAATCCTTCTTCACTTCGAGGTCCATGATGATGCGGTCGTCCGGCGTGATGCGCGGGGTGACCGCGAGCTCGAGCGTGGCGGCCTTGAACGACACGGTGGTCGCGCCGCTCGCCGCCGCGGTGAGGTACGGAATTTCCGTGCCCTGCGAGATGACCGCGCGCTTCTTGTCGGCGGTGATCACGCGCGGGCTGGAAACCACCTTGCCGCGGTTGTCGGCTTCGAGCGCGGACAGCTCGATGTTCACGAGGTTGCCGCTGCCGAGGTTGAGGATCGAAAGCGCGAGCTGCCCGGCCGCTCCGGCCACCGGCAGGTTCACGTTGAGCTGCTCGGGCTGGGCGCCGATCGGCAGGTTGCCCGCGCCGATCCCTCCGCCGAACGGCGAGGTGAGCGACGAGGAGCCGCGCGAGATCGGGTTGTTCGCGAGCGGTCCGATCGTGTCGAGCGCCGAGCCCGAGACTCCGAAGTTGTAGTTGTTGGTGTTGAAAGCGCTCTGCGTGCCGAAGCGCACACCCAGCTGGCGACCCCACTTGTCGTCGGCGATCACGATGCGCGCCTCGATCAGCACCTGGCGGACGGGGACGTCGAGCTGCAGGATCAGGCGGCGGGCCTCCTCGAGGCGTCCACCGGTGTCCTGCACGAAGATCGTGTTGGTGCGCTCGTCGACGCTGGCGGCGCCGCGCTTGGACAGGATGCGCTGGTCCTTGCTTGTGAGGAGCGTCTGGATGTCGGCGGCCTTTGCATACGACAGCGCGAACGACTCCGTGCGCACCGGCTCGAGGTCGGAAACCGAGGCCTGCGCTTCGAGGGCGAGCTTCTCCTTGGCGGCGAGCTCGTCCGTGGGCGCGATCAGCACCACGTTGCCGTTCTTGCGCTTCGACAGCCCCTTCGCCTGCAGGATGATGTCCAGGGCCTGGTCCCACGGCACGTCCTTCAGGCGCAGCGTGAGGTTTCCCCCTACGGTGTCGCTGGTGATGATGTTCAGGCCCGTGAAGTCGGCGATCACCTGCAGCACCGCGCGCACTTCGACGTTCTGGAAGTTGAGCGAGAGCTTCTCGCCGGCGTACCCGGGCGTAGCGCTCTGCACAAGGCGGTTGGGGTCTTCCTTGACCGGTTTCACCTCGACGATGAACTGCGTGTCCGTCTGGTAGGCCGAGTATTCCCACAGCCCGCGCGGCTCGATCACCATGCGCGCGTTGCCGCCCTGCTCGAACGTGTCGACGAAGCGCACCGGCGTCCCGAAGTCGCCGACGTCGAGGCGGCGCACCAGGTTGCGCGGCACGTTGGTGTTGATGAAGTCGAGCACCAGCTGGCGGCCCTGCTGGCGGATGTCGATGCCGATGTTCGCCGAGGAGAGGTCCACCACCACGCGGCCTTCGGAGCTTGGCCCGCGACGGAAGTCCACGTCGCGCAGGTTGTAGCGCGTCCCGCCGGCTGGCGTTTCGGCGAACACGGTCGGCGCAGCCGACGGCGTGGTTGCCACTGTGGAGCCCGAGGTCTGGGCTTGGGAGGCGTCGATCGTCACAATGAGCTGCTTGCCGTCCAGCGCCTGCGTGTAGGTGAGGTTGCGCGTGAGGTTCATCACCAGCCGCGTGCGGTTGGCGGTCTGGACGATGGAGACGCTGCGCAGGTCGCCTTCGCCCGCTTCGATCTGGTTGCGGTTGAGCGCGTTGACCGTGTTCGGCAGGTCGATCGCGATCCTCGGTGGATTGGTCACGGCGAAGCCCTGGGGCGTCGCGGCAAGTGCCTCGCGCATGCCGACCTTGACGATGATCTTCCCGCCCTGGACCTGGGAGAAGTTGATCGACTCGACGGCGTTGGCGGCGCCCTGGGCCCACGCGAGCGGCGCGGCCGCTAGCGCGAGGATGAGCGCCGCGATAGCGGTGCCGATCCTGCCGATGGTTGGGAAGCGGAGCATCGTGGTCACTTTTTGTCCCCTTTTCCGGTTTCCTCAAGCAGCGGCAGAACGCTTTGCCGCTCGGCCCAATCGCCGGCGCTGTCTTGAACGATTTCCTTGAGCTTGATCTCGCTTTCGGTCACATCCGTGATCAGCCCGAAGTTCTGGCCCATGTAGTTGCCCTTCTTGACGCGGTACAGCGTCTTGTCCGCGCGGACCAGCGCGTACGTGTCCTTGCCCTGCGAAAGCGTGCCCACCATCTTCAGCTGCTCGAGCGGGAAGGCCTCGAGCGGCTCCTTGCGCCGGTTCAGGTCCGGGGCGAGGCCGCTTTGCGACGCGTCCTTGCGGTCCTGGAGCTTGCGCGGCTTGAACGGATCCGGAAGGTCGAAACCTTCGTAGGTGAACGGCTCGAACGGCTTCACCGGCGGGAGCGGCTCGATGCGGCGCGGCAAACCCTTCTCCGACTCCCGCACGAACTGCTTGAGCTCGTCCATCTCCCCGCCGCAACCGGCAAGGGTGAGGAGCGCCGCCGAGATGACGATTCGCTTCATCACTTGCCTCCCGGCTTCTTGGCTTTGGTGGCCTGGCGCTGCTTGGACACCTCTTCTTCGTCGAGATAGCGGTAGGTCTTGGCGACCGCCTCCATCGTGAGGACCCCTTCCTTCGGGGGATCAAGCTTGAGGTCCGTGAGGAGAACGATGCGCGGCATCTTGGCGACGTCGCTCGCGAAGGCGCCCAGGTCGTGATACTGGCCGGTCACCTTGATGCTGACCGGCAGCTCCGCGTAGAACTCGGTGAAGTTCTCCTTCTCGGCGGGCTTGAACAGCTCGAAGGCGAGGCCGCGTCCGAGGCCCGCCTGGTTGATGTCGATCAGGAGCGCGTCCATCTCGCTCTTGTTGGGCAGCTGCTTGAGCAGCGCGCCGAAGGCCTGCTCGATCTCCGCGCGCTGCTGCTTGTAAGCGTCGAGGTTGACGGCGAGCTTCTTCTTCTCGAGGAAGACTTCCTTCTGCTTGGCGACGTCGGCGCGGCCCTTCTCGATCGCCTCCATCTGCCCCTGCCAGAAGAGAAAATACGCGCCGATCTGAAGCGCCACGAAAATGATGACGAGCGCGGTGGCCTTGATGGGCCAGGGCCAGTTGCCCGGCTGCTTCGTATCGAGGCTTCGAATATCGTCGATGAAGCTCATTTCGCACCCGCCTTCGCGGCGCCGCCCTTGCCTGCGCCCTTCGCGTCCTCGGCCTGCGCGCGCTTGATCGAGATGTTCATGTTGAATTCGTTGATACGGCTGCCCGACTTGTCGGGCGAGGGCACGGCCTTGATCTCCACCAGCTCGGGGTTCTCCAGATACGGCGAGGCTCCGAGGTTGCGCATGAGGGTGGACACGCGCGCATTCGACTGCGCGTAACCGGCCAGGTTGACCTTGGCGCCGGCCTGCTTGACCGCCTTCAGGTACACGCCTTCGGGAAGCTGGCGCAGCAACTGGTCGAGCAGCTGAACGGGTTCGGAGCGGTTGCTCTGCAGGGCCTCAACCACCTGTTTCTTGGCGAGCAGGGAGGCCGTTTCCTCGCGGATCTTGCGGATCTCCTCGATCTGCTTGTCCAGCTTGTCGATTTCGGCCTTCATGTAGGCCACGTTCGCCTGTTGCTGGCTCACCTGCTGGTCGAGGAATACCCAGACGGCCGCCGCCACGAGCAGGCCCGCGACCAAGGCAATGCCGGCGAGGACGCCGAACTGCTGCTGTCGGCGCTTTCGCTTTTCTTCGCGGTGGGGAAGTAGGTTGACGCGGATCATGACGGGTCGAACCTCCGCATCGCGAGCCCGCAGGCCACCATCAGCGACGGAGCGTCGATCGTGAGCTGCCGCGGCTTGATCTTGGAGGACAACGCCATGTTCGCGAACGGGTTCGCGACCACCGTGTGGACCTGGGTGCGCTGCGCCACCATCTCCTCGAGCCCGTCGAGCATCGCCGAGCCGCCGGTGAGGAGGATGTGGTCGACCTTGTTGTACTGGGTCGACGTGAAGAAGAACTGCAGGGCGCGCTGGATCTCGAGCACGATCTTTTCGTTGAACGGCTGCAGCACGTCGGGCCCGAAGTTCTCGGGCAGGTTGCCGACGCGCTTTGCGGCCTCTGCCTCTTCCACCGGCATGTCGAACTGTCGCGCGATGTCCTGGGTCAGGGTGTTCCCGCCGATCTGCTGCTCGCGGGTGTAGACGGTGGTGGCGTTCTGTACGACCGTCACGCGAGTCACGGTGGCGCCGATGTCGACGATGACGGTGACATCCCCCTCGCTGATGCCGGAGTTGCCGCCGCAGATGAGCTCGAACGCCGTCTGCGCGGCATAGGACTCCACGTCCATCACAATGGTTTTCAGGCCCGCGGCTTCGGCGGCGGCCACGCGATCTTCGATCTTCTCCTTGCGTGACGCCGCGATGAGCACTTCCACCTCGTCATCGCCCGAGGGCGCGGGGCCCAGGACCTGGAAGTCGAGGTTCACCTCGTCGAGGGAGAACGGAATGTACTGGTTGGCCTCGCCCTGGACCTGGACTTCCATGTCCTCGTCACGCTGGTTGCCCGGAAGGATCACTTTCTTCGTGATCACCGCGGCGGCGGGGAGGGCGAGGGCGACGTTCTTGATGCGGGAGCCGAGGGCCTTGTGGGCGCGCTTCATCGCCTCGCCCGCAGCCTCGATGTTGGCGATATTGCCGTCCACCACCGTGTCCTTCGGCAGCGGCTCGATCGCATACCGCTCGACGCGGTAAACGTTACGGCCGGCCTCGGCGATCTCCACCATCTTGATCGAGGACGAGCTGATGTCGCAGCCCACGAGCGGCGGCGCTTTTGCTTTCAGGAAGTCGAACTGGGCGGCTAATTTTTCTTTAATCATGGTGGAAGGTTAGCACCCAAACGAAGAATCTACTTTAGATGCTAGCAACAAGTCCTAGGCCTGTAAAGCATTTTGTAGCCAAGGTGTTAGCGCAGCTACAGCGACTATAATGGCTGCGTAATTGAACCGCGGCCGATCGCGGCGGCCAATACTCCCATCTTCCGGTCCGCAGCTTCATGACATCCCGTTGGTGGTTCTATCCGGCGCTGATCGCCGTCTCATTGGTGCTTGTCGCCATGGGAGTCGGAGCGCTCACGGTCGTGCTGCTCTGGCCGAACCTCCCCAGCCTGGAAGTCCTCACTGACTACCGACCCAAGATCCCGCTTCGCATCTACAGCGCCGAGAACGAGCTCATCGGCGAGTTCGGCGAGGAAAAGCGGGCCGTGGTGAAGATAAAGGATGTGCCTCAGGTCATGAAAGCCGCCATCCTGGCAGCCGAGGACGACCGTTTCTACCAGCACGGCGGGGTCGATTACATGGGGGTCGTGCGCGCCGCGGCCGCCAACCTCCAGGGGCGCCGGGAAGGCGCCTCCACCATCACGATGCAGGTGGCGCGGACCTTCTTCCTCACCCGGGAGAAAACCTTCGCCCGCAAGCTCTCCGAGGTGCTGCTCGCCTTCAAGATCGAGGCGAATCTCACCAAGGACCAGATCCTCGAGCTCTACATCAACCAGATTTTCCTGGGCCAGCGGGCTTACGGTTTCGGCTCCGCGGCCAACGTCTATTTTGGCAAGAACCTGCAGGAGCTGACTCCCGGCGAGGCCGCCCTTCTCGCGGGGCTGCCCCAGGCCCCCTCGCGCCAGAATCCGTTCGTGAACCCCAAGCGCGCGAAGGAGCGCCAGCAGTATGTGCTGCGGCGCATGCGTGACGTCGGCTGGCTCTCGGACGACCAGTACCGCAAGGCGGTGGCAGAGCCCCTGCGGCTCAACCCGAACCAGCGCGAGACCTTCGCGCTCAAGGCCGACTACGTGGCGGAGATGGCGCGGGTTACGATCTTCGAGCAGTTCGGCGAACCCGCCTATGTGAGCGGCATGCGGGTCTACACGACGATCAAGCGAAAGGACCAGGAAGCCGCCCATGAGTCGCTGCGGGCGGGCGTGCTCGAGTACGACCGCCGCCACGGCTACCGGGGACCTGAGGGATTCCATGCCCTGCCGGAGGCGGAGTCCGAGGTCGAGGATGCGGTGGAAGAGGCGCTGCAGGACCGCGAGACCGTGAACGAGCTTGTGTCGGCCGTCGTCCTGGATGCATCGCCGCGAGAGGTCCGCGCGATGATGCGCCGTGGCGACGAGGTGAAGATTTCCGGCGACGGACTCAAGTTCGCCGCGCCATCGCTCGCGACGAAGAACCCGGATCGCGCCATCCGTCGCGGCTCCATCATCCGGCTGCAGGCCGGCGAGAAGGGCGTGTGGTCCATCGCGCAGGTCCCCCGTGTCGAGGCCGCGCTCGTGGCCCTCGACCCCTCCAACGGCGCGGTCCAGGCGCTGGCGGGCGGATTCGACTATGCGGCCAACAAGTTCAACCACGCGACGCAGGCCTGGCGCCAGCCGGGTTCGAGCTTCAAGCCGTTCATCTACTCGGCGGCGCTCGAGAAGGGATTCACTCCGGCGACGGTCCTGAACGACGCTCCGTTCGTGATCGACGCGGCGAAGACCGGCGGCCAGCTATGGGAGCCGAAGAACTACGACGGCAAGTACGACGGTCCCATGCGCCTTCGCACCGCGCTCGCGAAGTCGAAGAACATGGTGTCCATCCGCCTGTTGCAGGCGATCGGCCCGGGGTACGCACAGGACTATATCCAGCGTTTCGGCTTCGATCCGAAGATGCACCCCGCGTACCTCACGATGGCGCTGGGCGCGGGCTCCGCGACTCCGCTGCAGATGGCGAGCGCCTACTCGATCTTCGCCAACGGGGGCTATCGCGTGAAGCCGTGGTTCATCTCCCGCGTCGAGGACAACAGGGGTGAAGTGATCTACCGCGCGCGTCCCGAGACCGCGGGTGCCGACGCCGAGCGGGTGCTCGACGAGCGCAACGCCTTTCTCATGACCACGCTCATGCGCGACGTGGTGCGCTATGGGACCGCGGCGAAGGCGATGTCCCTTGGGCGCAACGACCTCGCGGGCAAGACCGGCACCACCAACGACCACGTCGATGCCTGGTTCGCGGGCTTCAACGGCAAGCTCGTCGCCGTGGCGTGGATCGGATTCGACACGCCGGCGAATCTCGGTCCGAACGAGACCGGCAGCCAGGCGGCGCTGCCCATCTGGATGGGTTATGCGGGCAAGGCCCTGAAGGGCGTGCCCGAGACCGAGATCTCGCCGCCGGCAGGCGTAGTGACCGTCGCGATCAATCCAACGACCGGGCTTCGCGAGCGCGATGGCGCGAGCAAGACCTCCGAGTACTTCTATTCGGAATCGACTCCGCCGTTCGGCGACGAAAGCGCATTCGCGCGCGATGGGACCCGTCCCCCGGAAGAAGTGCGCAACCAGATCTTCTGATGCCCAAGCCGCGCTCGCGCCGCGACAGCAACCTGCGACGCCACATCGCGTACATCGCCGCGCGCATGATCGCCGAGGACGGCGTCGGTGACTACGCGACGGCCAAGCAGAAGGCGGCGCGCCAGGCGGGCCTCGCGGACATGAATCTGCTTCCGGACAACCAGGAAATCGAGGAGGCGCTGCGCGAATACCAGGGCCTCTACCAGAAGGAAGAGCAACCCGCGCACCTGAGGCGACTGCGCGAAATCGCGGTGAAGGTGATGCGGGAATTCGACGCATTCCGTCCCGCGCTCGTGGGATCGGTCCTGTCGGGCACCGCGGGCCAGCTCTCCGACGTGAACCTGCAGATCTTCACCGACGATCCGAAGGCCCTCAGCATGTTCCTGCTGAACCGCCGCTACCGCTTCGAGGAAGGATCGCGGCGCGTTGCGCGCGGCGGACGCATCGACGAGGTCCCCCAGATCAGCCTGGACTTCGAGGACGTCACCGTCACGATGACCGTGCTCGACTTCGACGACGAGCGGTCGGCCTCCAGGGTGCGCGCCTCCGATGAGCCTTCGCGGGCGCGCCTCGCGGACGTCGAGGCCCTGCTCTCGCGCTAGCCCTTGAGGCGCCGCGCAGCCTCGATCGCGTAGTACGTGAGGATCGCGTCGGCCCCGGCGCGCTTGAATCCCAGGAGGGCCTCCATCATGCAGGCATCGCCATCGATCCAGCCCTGCTGGCCCGCTGCCTTGAGCATGGCGTACTCGCCGCTCACCTGGTAGACGAAGGTCGGCACGCCAAACTTCTCCTTCACGCGGCGGACGATGTCGAGGTAGGGCATCGCGGGCTTCACCATCACGTAATCGGCGCCTTCCTCGAGATCCAGCGCCACCTCGTGCAGCGCCTCGTCTGCGTTGCCGGGGTCCATCTGGTAGGTCTTCTTGTCGCCCTTGCCCAGGTTCGATCCGGAGCCAACGGCATCGCGGAACGGCCCGTAGAAGGCGGAGGCGTATTTCGCGGAGTAGGCGAGGATGCGCACATGTATGAATTTGCGCGCATCGAGCCCACGACGGATCGCGCCAATGCGACCGTCCATCATGTCCGACGGCGCCACGATGTCCGCGCCGGCTTCCGCGTGAGAGATCGCCTGTTTTTCCAGCACGACGAGGGTCTCGTCATTGACTACATAGCCGGCCTTATCCACAAGGCCGTCCTGTCCGTGGACCGTGTACGGGTCCAGGGCGATGTCCGTGATGACGCCCATCTCGGGGAAGCGCTTCTTCACCTCGCGGATGCAGCGCTGGACGAGCCCCTTCGGGTTGTAAGCCTCCTCGGCCCCTGCCGTCTTGAGCTTCGGTTCCGTGACCGGGAACAGCGTGATTGCCGGCACGCCCAAGGTGAGCGCTTGCTCCACGACCTTCAGCAGCTTGTCGATGCTGCGCCGGGACACCTCCGGCATGGAGGGAACGGCTTCCACGACGCCGCGGCCCTCGCGAACGAACACGGGAAGGATGAGGTCTTCCGGGGCGAGACGCGATTCGCGCACCAGGCGGCGCGAGAAGTCGTCGCGGCGCGATCGGCGCATGCGCCGGTCCGGGAAGCGACCGAGGCTTGAAGTCATTTCAGGGCACCGAAAAAGGCGGGAACTTTAGCACGGGGTACGACTCCTATTCGCAGAAGGGTTACTCCTTCCCCGCTTCTCCTCCCTGAGCGGGTGCCTTAATCCCAATTAAGGCTTTTTTTGCCCCGGCTTTACTCCCCTTTAGCCGGGGCTTTGTTTTTTGCAGCCGCCAAACGCGCGAGCGTGCCGGCCGCCTCATCGACACCGTCGCCCTTCAAGCTCGAGAAGAGTTGTGCCGTGGATTGCGGTACCAGGTGCGCTAGCTCGCGCCGCACGCGATCGAGGGTCACCCGCCCCGCCTGCTTCGAGAGTTTGTCGGCCTTGGTGAGCAGAACGTGGGCCGGCCGCCCGGCCCCGCGAAGCCACGCCAGCAACTGCCGGTCGAGCGGCGTGAGGGGGTGGCGCGCATCCATCACGACCACGACCGCGGCCAGCGATTCCCGATTCGCGATGTACTCGCCTACCAGCACCTCCCAGTGCTTGCGCACCTCGGCCGGAACGCCTGAATAGCCGTATCCGGGCAGGTCGACGAGGAATGCCCGCCCATCGAGCGAGAAGAAATTGATGAGCTGCGTACGCCCCGGCGTCTTGCTCACATACGCAAGGCGCTTGCGGCCGGTGAGCGTGTTGATCGCGCTCGATTTGCCGGCGTTCGAGCGACCCGCGAAGGCGATTTCGGCGGCGCCCGGCGCGGGAAGCTCGCGCGGATCGTGCACCGAGAGCGTGTATGCGGCCTTGGAAAGTGCAAGTGCGGTAAAATCGCCGACTTTCTTGCGGGGTTTCTCGATGCGCCTGTCCCTCGGTTTCGCCGGTTTCATGTCGCTAGTCTACGCAGGCGCGCTCTGCGCGGCCGATGCGCCGGCCAAGCCTGACCTCGAGCGCGGCAAGCAGCTCGGGACGACCGTATGCTCCGCATGCCACGGCGCCGACGGACGCGGTACCGCAGCCACGAACCCGAACCTCGCGGGCCAGCACGCCGATTACATCGCCGCGCAGCTCGCCGCATTCAAGGCGGGCACGCGCCCGAGCCCGATCATGCAGGGCATGGCCGCGGGACTCTCGCCCGAGGACATGAAGAGCGTCGGCGAGTACTACTCGTCCCAGAAGCCCGTGGAATCGATGGCGCGTGACAAGGCGCTCGCCCAGCGCGGCGAGAAGCTCTGGCGGGCCGGCATCAAGGGCATGAACGCGCCGGCGTGCGCCGGCTGTCACGGCGCAGCGGGCCATGGAATTCCCGCGCAATACCCGCGCCTGGCGGGACAAAGCGCGGATCTCGTGGAAGGTTGGCTCAAGGCCTATGCGACCGGCGCTCGCCCGCATCAAGTGATGTCGCCGATCGCGGCGAAGCTCTCCGAGAACGACACGAAGGCGCTCGCCCAGTACATCTCCGGGCTGCGCTAGGTCACGCGGCGGTTTTCGCGCCCGACTCGCGCGGCGTGCGCGCCACCGAGATCCGGTTTTTTCCTTCGCGCTTCGAGTGATAGAGCGCACCGTCGGCGGCGCGCTGCAGATCCTCGGCGTCCGTCCCGTGCTGCGGGAACACCGCGATGCCCACGCTCGCGCCCACGTTGGCTGTCGTCTCCTTCGCGACTTCGTACGGCTCCCGAAGCGCGGCGCGTAGCTTCTCCGCCACGCCCTGCGCGCCCTCGAGCGTCGTCTCCGGGAGGATCGCGAGGAATTCGTCGCCGCCCAATCTCCCCACGGTGTCCGAGGCGCGCACGCAGGCGCGCGCGCGCGTGCCGACCTGCCGGAGCACCTGGTCGCCTGCCCCATGGCCCCACGTGTCGTTTACCTTCTTGAAGCCATCCAGGTCGAACATCAGCACCGCGAAGGGGCGCGCGCCACGCTTGGCGCGGGCCGATTCCTGATTGAGCCGGTCGATCAGCAGCGCGCGATTGGGCAATCCCGTGAGCATGTCGAAATGGGCGAGCCGCTCGATGCGGCTTTGCGCGGCACGCTCGCGGATCTGCACGCGGCGATATGCGATGAACAGTCCCGTGAGGCCGCCCACGGATCCCACCAGGAGCCAGGTCACGTAGCGGCGCAGGCGCTCGGCCGTCTGGATCTGCGCGAGTGTGCGGTCGTTGATGCGCGCGGTGACGGCGGCATCGGAGCGCTCCAGCGCCTCGATCGCATCGGCTTCGACGCGCTCGGCTTCGCGCGCGAGGTTCGCCGCCGAAAGGGATCCGCGCGTGGACCGGGCGGCGGAGATGGATCGCGCATGAACGACGAGCAGGCGCGCCGCGGGCGCGAGCGCCTCGAACGTGGGCAGCGGGGTGTCCGCCGAGACCTGCTTGGCGAGATACTCGAGCTCCCTTTCGACTTCGCTCGCGCGGCGGTCGATCTCCCCGAATGCCTCGGAATCGCCGGTCATCGCGCCCAGGCGCGAGGCCGCGCGCAACTCGTTCAGGTGCGTGCGCAGCTTGTCGAGGCTGTCCTTCACCTGCTGCGCGACCATGACGCTGCGATGCAGCTCCAGCTCGCGGTCCAGGTCGGAGATGATCATCAATCCCAGCAGCGCGATCGTGACCGCGGCCACCAGCAGGCCCGCGGCGGCGAGGCGGGCGCGACTGGGCAGTATGCGCACGGCGCTACGCGGCCACGGCGGAAAAGCACTCGCGCGCCGCGGCGAGCGTCTCCTCCACTTCGCGCCCGCCGTGCGCGGCCGAGACGAACCCCGCCTCGTATGCCGACGGCGCGAAATACACGCCGCGCTCCAGCATCGCGTGGAAGAAACGCTTGAACTGCTCCGCGTCCGCCTGCATCACCTGGGCGAACGATCGCGGCAGCTCGCCCCTGAAATAGAAACCGAACATTCCGCCCAGGCTCGCGGCGCTGAATGGGACCGAAGCGGCGCGCGCTTCGCGCGCAAGGCCGTCGACGAGAGCCGTGGTGGTGGCGCCGAGCCGGTCGAAGAAGCCCGGCTGCAGCACGAGCTTCAGCGTCGCGAGCCCCGCCGAAACCGCGACCGGGTTTCCCGACAGCGTTCCTGCCTGGTAAACGGGCCCCACGGGCGCGAGCTTCTGCATGATGTCGCGCCGTCCGCCGAATGCGCCGACGGGCATGCCACCGCCGATCACCTTGCCGAGCGTCGTGAGATCCGGCCGCACGCCGAAGATGCCCTGCGCGCCTTGTGGGCCCACGCGAAAACCGGTCATCACCTCGTCGAAGATCAGCACGGCGCCGTGCCGGGTCGTGATTGTGCGAAGCGCGCGGATGAACTCGTCCGAGGGACGGACGAAGTTCATGTTCCCGGCGACGGGCTCGAGCACGACGGCGGCGATGTCGTCGCCGAATTTCGCGAACGCGTCCTCGACCTGCTGCGCGTCGTTGTAGTCGAGCACCAGCGTGTGCGCCGTGAACTCGGCGGGGACGCCTGCGGAGGTGGGATTGCCGAACGTGAGCGCGCCCGAGCCCGCCTTCACGAGGAGGAAATCGCTGTGGCCGTGGTAGCAGCCTTCGAACTTGACGATGACGCGCCGGCCGGTGAATCCGCGCGCGAGGCGAAGCGCGCTCATCACCGCCTCGGTGCCCGAGCTCACGAGGCGAACCTGCTCGAGCGACGGCAGGCTCGAGGTGAGGAGCTCCGCCATCTCCAGCTCGAGCGCGGTGGGGGCGCCGAAGGAAAGCCCGCGCGAGGCAGCGCCGGCCACGGCCGCGACCACGTCGTCCGGCGCGTGGCCGAGGATGAGCGGACCCCACGAGCCAACGTAGTCGATGTAGCGCCGGCCGTCCTCGTCGAAAAGGTGCGGCCCGCGGCCTTCGCGGAAGAAGATGGGCGTTCCGCCGACGGCGCGGAAGGCACGTACCGGCGAGTTCACGCCGCCCGGAATGAGCGCCTGTGAACGGTCAAACAGCGCGCGGCTGCGTTCGTGCATCGGAAGTTCTTGTGATTTGACCGTAGAGGCCGGCGAGGGCACGCGCGGCCGCGGCGACATCGGGCGCGTCGAAGACGGCCGAGATCACGGCGAGCATGTCGGCCCCGGCGTCGCGCGCAAGGCGCGCGTTGTGAAGGTCGATGCCACCGATCGCTGCCACGGGTAGCCCGCTGATGCGCGAGGCCCGCGCGATGGCCTCGAGCGGCGCGCGCGGCGCGCCCGGCTTGGTGCCCGATGCGAACACGCTGCCGATCGCAACATAGTCCGCGCCTTCGCGAGCGGCGATTTCGGCGCGCTTCGGGTCGTCGTAGCACGAAACGCCTACGATGGCGCGCGGCAACGCGCGTCGCGCTTCGGCCACGCCCACGTCCCCGCGGCCCACGTGCACGCCATCGGCGCCGCTCTCGAATGCGAGCTCGATGGAGTCGTTGACGATGAACAAGGCGCCCGCCGCGCGGCAAAGCGCGCCGACGCGCCGCGCCTGCTCGAGCGCGAGCCCGCTATCGATGTCCTTGGCGCGGTACTGGACGAGCGATGCACCGCCCGCCACCGCCCGGGCGACGCGATCGCAAAGGACGCCCGTGTCCGCGAGCCCGGGCGTGATCGCGTACAGACCGCGCAGCCGAGCCGCGCGCTCACTTGTCATCGCCGCCTTCGGCGTTTTCGCGGGCCCAGAAGAGCCGGTCGGGAAGATACTGGCCCATGCCCGGGCGGAACGCATTCGCAAGCGCCTGCCACGTGTAATCCTGTGCCTCGTAGACCGCATCGCCGATGTCCAGGCCGCGGGCGAGATTCGCCGCCAGGGCCGATGCGAGCGTGCAGCCGGAGCCGTGGTAGCTGCCCGGAAGGCGCTGCCAGGTGTCGGCGCGGAGGACGCCGCCGCGGTGATAGAGCGTGTTCACGACGTCGGCGGTGGAGTCATGGGTCCCGGTCACGAGCACGTATTCGCAACCGCTGTCGAGCAGGGCCTGTGCGCACTCGGCGAGGCTGGCATCGTCGTCGTCCCCGCCGGCGAGCCGGCGCAGCTCCGGAATGTTGGGAGTGACGACCGTGCTCTGGGGCACGAGGAGTTCCCGGATCGCCGAGATCATGTCCTCGCCGGCGAACTCGTCGCCGCGGCCGGATGTGAACACGGGGTCGAGGACAAGCGGCACGTCCGGGTAATCGGAGACCACTTCGGCCACCACGGTGACGATCTCCGTGGATCCCAGCATGCCGACCTTGAAAGCAGCGACCGGCATGTCCTCCAGGATGCAGCGCGCCTGGTCCGCGACCCAGTCCGAATCGATGGCGAGGAAGGACTCGACTCCGGCAGTGTCCTGCACGGTGAGCGCCGTGACCACCGACAGGGGATAGCAACCCATGCTGGCCAAAGCGAGCAGGTCGGCCTGCAGGCCCGCCCCGCTCGTGGGGTCTGTCGCAGCGAAAGTGAGAACTGCGGGGAGCGACGGAATCGATTCGTTCATGGGGAAAACGCCGGGCTGGTGGGGGGTTACACTTGAAACCCGGCTCGCGTTGCGCGCGCCAACCGGGGGTCGCTACGATGCTTAAGGGAGCGCGCGCGTCCTCGTCATTCTACTCAACGGACTCCGCGTTCGCCTATGCCTTCCACTGCACCCGCAGCGCAACAACGACCGTTCAGGATGTGGCGTTGCCTCGCGTGCGGCCTCGTCTACGACGAAGCGGAAGGCTGGCCTGAAGACGGTATCGCGGCGGGCACGCGCTGGGAGGACATACCGGCCGGCTGGTGCTGCCCCGAATGCGGGGCGCGGAAAGACGATTTCGAGATGGTGGAATTCTGACGAGACGACTGTCGCGCTTTTTCGGATAATGTTCCGAAAGAGGATTGAAAGAGTCAGGTTAGCATCTGTTCCACAAATAAAATAACCTGAAGACCGCGTAGAACGCGGCTGCGGATTTCAGGGAGGAGGTCGGCGCCGGTCACGGGCGGCTCTTTCCATCCGCAGCCCATGACATCGAGGGGAAGTTTGGCCGACTCCAAGAACCTCACGGGCGTGCGCGTGATGGTGATCGACGACAGCAACACCATCCGTCGTAGCGCGGAGATCTTCCTCATGCAGGCGGGGTGCCAGGTCATCCTCGCCGACAATGGCTTCGACGCGCTCGCGAAGATCGCCGACCACCAGCCCGACCTGATCTTCGTCGACATCATGATGCCGCGCCTGGACGGCTACCAGACGTGCGCGCTGATCAAGAAGAGCGGCAAGCACAAGGCCACGCCGGTCATCATGCTTTCGTCCAAGGACAGCCTCTTCGACCGCGCGCGGGGGCGCATGGTGGGCTCGGACGAATACCTCACCAAGCCCTTCACCAAGGAAAGCCTGCTGAAAGCGGTCGAGGCCCACCTCGCGCAGAAGAGTCCCGCCTGAACAAGGAACAACAGGAGTCACGCAAAATGGCAATCAAGAAAATCATGGTGGTGGACGACTCGCCGACGGAGCGCGCGTTCATGGAGGGCCTGCTGCGCAAGCGCGGCTACGAGGTGCTGCTGGTCGACAGCGGGGAGATCGCCATCGAGCGCGCGAAGAGCGAGCAGCCCGACCTCATCCTCATGGACGTCGTGATGCCGGGGCTGAACGGCTTCCAGGCCACGCGCGCCATCACGCGCGAGGAGAAGACCAAGCACATCCCGGTCATAATCTGCACCACCAAGGACCAGGAGACCGACAAGATCTGGGGGCTGCGCCAGGGCGCGAAGGATTACGTGACCAAGCCCATCGGCGAGAGCGACCTCATCGAGAAGATCAAGGCCCTCGGTTAGCACATGGCGCGACGCACCGGCCTTCGCGAGTTCCAGCTCTCCGTCGCCGAGCGCATCCGCACGGCGTCGTCGCGCGCGGCGCTATCGTCGAAGCTGGGGTTCCAGGTGGGCGCGGACAACTGGTTCGTGGCGCTGCACCAGGTGAACGAGGTGATCCCGGTGCCCCCGTCGGTGCCGGTGCCCCTCACGCACTCGTGGTTCCGGGGCGTGGCGAACATCCGCGGCAACCTGTACAGCATGGTGGACTTCTCAGCTTTCCAGGGCGGCGAGCCGATCGCGCCCGGCGTGGAGCGGCGCGTGATCCTCATCTCGGACCGGCTGGTGGGCGGAGCGGGGCTGCTGGTCTCGCGCATGCTGGGCCTTCGCAATCCCGAGCAGTTCGCGCCATCGCCGCGGCCTGCCGGTGCGCCGCCGTGGATGGGCGGCGCATTTACCGACGCCGGCGCAACTCGCTGGCTCGAGCTGGACCTTCCCGCGCTCGTTCGCGAGCAGCGGTTTCTCGAAGTTGGAGCGTAGGAGACAAGGAAAATGGCGAAAGCACAGGCGGTGAAACCCAAATCGTCGTTTGCGGACTGGTTCAAGCCGAAGGCCAGGGCCGCCGCGCGCCCGGGCGCATCGTCGTCCTCATCGACGCTCACGAACATTCCCGCCGGCGCCGGCGCGGTGAAAGGCGCCAAGGATGCGAAGCAGGCGGCGCCCGCGCGCGCGAAGCCCGAAGAGCGCGCCGCATTCCAGATGCCCGGGCTCGCCGGCAAGTCGATCGCCAAGCAGCTGCAGGTGCTGGGCCTCGTCGCCGCGATCCTGATGCTGTTGCTGGCGACCGCGGTGTTCATGGACACGCGCGCGCGCACGCAGAGCGCCACGCAGATCTCGATCCTTTCGCAGATGCAGTTCCACACGCAGCGGCTGGCGAAGGCGGCGGGTCTCGCCGCGCGCGGCCAGCCCACCGCGTTCCCGCAGCTCTCGGACAGCCGCGACCAGTTCGCCGAGTACCTGACGGTGCTTCGCGACGGAGGCAGCGCCCTGGGCGTCGACGTGCCGAGCGCGACCACCAACGAGGAGCTCGCAAGCCGGATCGACGAGCTCGCCAAGCGCTGGCCCGCGAGCTCCAACGCGGCCTCGGCCATCCTCTCGGCGCAAAAGGACCTGATCGCGCTCGCCCAGAACGTGGAGCAGGTGCGCGTCGGAGCCGAGGACATGGCCTCGCAATCGCAGGAGCTGATCGGGCTCATGTCGCAGTCGGGATCGCCCGCGGGCCAGGTGCTGAAGGCCAACCGCATCACGGCGCTGTCGGAGCGCCTGGGCCGCGGTGCCGCGCAGATCCTGGGCGCGGAGATCATCGACCCCGAGGTCCCGTTCCTCCTGGGCAAGGACACCAACGAAGTGCGTTCCATCCTGCAGGCGCTCGAGACCGGCAACGCGCAGATGGAGATGAGCGCGCTGCGCGACGCCGAAGCGCGCGCCAAGCTCGCGGAGCTGAAGAAGACCTTCGGGACGTTCGAGCAGAACGCGAGCCCCATCCTTCGCGAGCTCTCCAAGCTCATCACCGCGCGCCAGGCATCGGCGCAGCTCGTGTCCGGCAGCGAGCAGCTGCAGGCCGCCGTGCGAGCGATCCAGGATTCGATGCAGTCGACCGGGCGCTCGGCGCTGTCGCTGGTTGCGATCCTCGTGCTCGGCGTGCTCTTCGTTGCCGTGCTGGTGCTCATGGTGTTCGCGTTCGTGGGCGACTCGCGTCGCAGTGCGCTGGACGCCGAGCGCGAGAACAAGCGCAACCAGGAGGCGATCCTGAGGCTCCTGAACGAGATGGGAGACCTCGCCGACGGCGACCTCACGATCCGCGCGAAAGTGACCGAGGACATCACGGGCGCCATCGCCGATTCGATGAACTACACGATCGACGAGCTGCGAAACCTGGTGACGGGCGTGAACAACGCCGCGATCCAGGTGACCCAGAAGACCGCGCAGGCGCAGTCGATCTCGGCCGAGCTCCTCGGCGCCGCGGAGAAGCAGTCGCGCGAGATCGAGGAGACCACGGCGCAGGTGTTGCAGGTCTCGCGCTCGATCGCGGACGTGTCCTCCACCGCGGAGGAGAGCGCGCGAGTCGCGCAGCGCTCGCTGGCCGCCGCCGACAAGGGGCGCGCGGCGGTGCAGAACTCGATCTCCGGCATGAACGACATCCGCGAGCAGATCCAGGAGACTTCCAAGCGCATCAAGCGCCTGGGCGAGAGCTCGCAGGAGATCGGCGAGATCGTGGAACTCATCTCGGACATCACCGAGCAGACGAACGTGCTCGCGTTGAACGCGGCGATCCAGGCGGCGTCCGCGGGCGAGGCAGGGCGTGGATTCTCGGTGGTCGCCGAGGAGGTGCAGCGGCTGGCCGAACGCTCGGGTGAGGCGACCAAGCAGATCGGCGCCATCGTGAAGACGATTCAGGCCGACACGCAGGACGCGGTCGCGGCCATGGAGAAATCGACGCAGGGCGTGGTCGAGGGCGCAAAGCTCTCCGACGCCGCGGGCCAGGCGCTCTCCGAGATCGACGCGGTGACGAAGAACCTCGCCACGCTCATCGCGCAGATCACCTCGGCCACGCAGACGCAGGCCAACGCCACCAACAAGGTCGCGCAGAACATGCAGGACATCCTCGAGATCACGCGGCAGACGACGCGCGGCACGCAACAGGCGGCCGGATCGATCCGCGACCTCGCGACGGTGGCGCAGGAGCTGAAGAGCTCCGTGTCGGGATTCAAGCTGTAAGGGGACGGGACGAAGGAAAAAAGAGTCGCCAGAGGCGCTGAGGAGCGAGCGAAGAGATGATGGCAGCCAATCCAGTCACCGATTTCGACCTGGGCCCGCTTTCCTGGGTCAAGACCGAGATCGAGCACTCGCTCAACCAGGCGCGCGAGTCGCTCGACAAGCTGGTCGCGAATCCCGGCGATCGCTCGGTGGTCAAGTACATCCTCACGCACCTGCACCAGGCCACCGGAGCGCTCGCGATGGTGGGCCTGGGCGCGGCCACGCGATTCAACGAGGAGCTCGAGAAGCTCGTCACCACCTTCGAGAAGGAAGATGCGGCGCAGCTGCCGGGGGCGATCGCCACCGCGAAGAAGGGCATCTCCGCGCTTTCGGCCTACCTCGACACGCTGCTCGCCGGGCATCCCGACCAGCCGCTTCGCATGCTCGCTCCGTTCATCGAGCTGAACCGCGCGCGTGGCGCCTCCGACGCCAACGAGGGCGATCTCTTCTTCCCGAACCTCTCGGCCGAGCTGCCCGCGCTTCCCGCCGGGGAGAAACTCGACGAAGCGGTGCTCGCCAAGGCCCTCGCGCACCAGCGCTCGCAGTACCAGCAGGGGCTGCTGAAGATGCTGAAAGGCGCGGACGCGGCCGAGTCGTTGCGCCAGATGCACGCCGCGATCATGTCGATCGAGTCGCTGCAGGCCGCCACCGACAATCGCCCGTTCTGGTCGGCCGCCACGGGTTTCTTCGACGCGCTCGTCTTCTCCGGCATCGAGGCGAACGGCGCCGCCAAGCCCCTCTACGCCAAGCTCGACCAGCAGATCAAGCAGCTCATCGACGGCTCGACCCGGGTGGCCGAGCGCCTCTTCCGCGATCTGTTGCTCGCCGTGGCGCGCTCGCGTCCCGTATCGGAGCGCGTCGTGATGCTGAAGGACGCCTTCCGCCTCGAACAGCTCGTGGCCGTTCCCGATCGCGGGCTGCACGGCCCCGACGCCGACGACGAGCACCTGAATGGCATGATCCGCGAGGTGCGCGAGCTCACGGCCCAGCAGAAGGACACCTGGCTCAAGTACACGTCCGGCAACCGCGCCGCGCTGGAGCCTTTCGGCAAGCAGGCAGTCGTGCTCTCGGAGCGCGCCGGGCGCCTGCCCAATCGCGACATCCACACGGTGCTGTTCACGCTCACCGAGATCGCGCCGATGCTGAAGGCGAAGGCCATCCCGCCGTCGGAGGCGCAATCGCTCGAGGTCGCCACGGCGATGCTGTTCCTGGAATCGGCGCTCGAGAATTACTTCCGCCTCGGCGCCGACTTCGCGCGCCAGGCGAAAACCGTCACGTCGCGCCTGAAGAGCGCCATGGCGGGCGAGGCACTGGCTCCCGTGGACCGCATCGAAGGCGGCCTGCTGGACGAGATGACGCGCCGCGCGCAGGAAAAGCTGCTCATCTTCCAGGTGGGCCAGGAAGTGCAGGTGAACCTGCAGAACATCGAGCAGTCGCTTGATGCCTTCTTCCGCGACCCGTCGAAGCGCGGCGAGCTGGCACCCCTGCCGGCGCAGTTCGCGCAGGTGCAGGGCGCGCTCATGATCATGGAGCTGCACGACGCCGCCTCGCTCAATGCCGCTGTGATGTCGCGCGTGCAGCAGTTCTCGGAGGGCTCTGTCGACGGCGCGGGCGAAGCGGCCGATATGGTGGCCGACGGGTTGTCCGCGCTGGGCCTGTACATCACCGCCCTGCAGCAGGGATCGGCGGGCGCGAAGGAGACGCTGGTCCCGGCGCTGCTGCGCTTCGGATTGCTGCAGCCGGAGCCCATCGGCCTCGAGACCGTCGTGCGCCGTTCGGCCACCGTATCCCCGCTGGACATCGAGCTTCAGAAGCAGAAAGTCGCCGCCGCCTACGAGAACTGGAAGGAGACGCCCGCCGAGACCACGCGCGCCAGGCTGGAGAGGACGCTCGACGATCTCAAGCGCGATGCCGCGGTGGTCGCCGATTCCGCGGTCACGAAGCAGAGCGAGGCCGCGCTGCAGGCGATCCAGGATGCGGGCGACCCGCAGATGTCCGGGGTCTTCAAGGCGCTCGCCCCCGAGAAGGCGCCCGAGGAACCGGCGCCGCAGGTGGTGCAGCTGGTCGACGCGCCCGGCGCGGAGATCGACAAGGAACTGCTCGACATTTTCCTCGAGGAAGCCGTCGAGGTGGTGGGGACGATCGAATCGAGCCTCGCGGTGTGCCGCGACGCACCGCACGACCGCGAATCGCTCACGACGATCCGGCGCGGCTTCCACACGCTGAAGGGCAGCGGGCGCATGGTCGGCCTGAACGAGCTGGGCGAAATGGCGTGGCAATGCGAGCAGGTGATGAACAAGTGGCTGAAGGACGAGAAGCCCGCGAGCGGGAGCGTCCTCGCCTTCATCGACCTCGCGCGGAGCTCGTTCGCCCGCTGGGTCGATGAGCTGCGCGAAGGCGCGGCCGCGCACATCGATGGCGCCGAGATCACTCGCCAGGCCGAGGCATTGAAGACGGGCGAAGCGATCGTGCCCGCGCCGGTGGCGGCCGTCTCCATGGCACCGCTCGAAGCGCTCGTGACCGAGCCGGCTGCGCAAGCGTCCGGGCCCGCCGGTTTCACATTCGAGTCCCTGGAGCTCGCGGCGCACGCCGCTCCCGCCGAACCTGCCCTGACGGTCGAGCCGCAAGCGCCCGCCGCCGAGCCGATGGAGCTCACGTTCGACGCTGAGCCGGCCGTGCAGGCGCAGGAGCCGGCACCGGTGACCGAGCCCGCGACCGAAATCATCGAGCCGGCTACGCCGGTTGAAGTCGCGGCCCCGATCGAGGCCGCTGCACCGGTCGAAGACGACGTCGTGGTGGGCGATGCGCGCGTCGCGCGTTCCCTCTTCAACATCTATCTGGGCGAGGCCGAGCAACACATCGCCTCGATGCAGCGCGAGATGGCCTTGATCGAATCCGATCCGGTGCACCCGGTGTCGCCCGATTTCATGCGCGCCGCGCACACGCTCGCGAGCAGCTCGCGCACGACGGGCTTCGAGGGCGTGGCGGAAGCCGCGCATGCGCTGGAGAAATGGCTGCAGGACGCGATCGAGCTGCCGCCCGAATTCGACGCGAAGCGGCTCGCCGGAACTCGCGGCGCCGTGGATGCGCTCGACGCGATGGTGACGTCGGTGCGCGGCCAGGCGCTGCCGCATCCGCGCGAGGACGTGATCGCAACGCTTGCCGGGCTGCGCGAAGGCCTGAAGGAGTCGCGCCGGACGGGCGAGGGCACGCACCTGCGCATGCCCGGCCTCATGCGCGAGGAGCACGCGGCGCCGATCGTCATCGAGACGCCGGCGCTGGTTGCCAAGGTGGCGCCCGCGCCCGAGACCAAGCCGGCGCAAGAGCCCGGCGTCGTTTCGTCACCCTCGCCTGCCGCGCCGCAGTTCGAGGCCGGCAAGGACCAGCGCAAGATCAAGGACGACGTCGACCGCGACCTGCTGCCGGTATTCCTCGAGGAGGCGCGCGAGATCATCCCGCGGGTCGCCGAGGACGTGCGCCGCTGGCGCTCGAGCCCCGCGGACCATGCGCCCGCCGCGAGCCTGCATCGCCACCTGCACACCCTGAAGGGCAGCGCCCGCATGGCGGGCCTCATGCGCCTGGGCGAGCTCGCCCACGTGCTGGAAGCGAAAATCATCGCGCTCGACGGGGCGGCCAAACCCGAAGCGCTCGCCTTCGACGAGATCGAGGAGCGCGTGGACCGCTTCTCGATCTCGCTCGAGCGCCTGGCGCGCGGCGAAGACATCGTCGAGGCGGAGCCGGTGCAGGTTCCGGTTTCCGCGGTGTTCGAGCACCAGAAGGACAAGCCCGGCGCGCTCGCGGTGATCGCCGCGGCCGCGCAGGAAATGGCGACCCGCGACGCGCTGGCGCCTGAGATGCGCGAATCGCGGGTGGCGCTGCTGCGCGTGAACGCGGAGATGATCGACCGCTTCGTGAACGAGGCCGGCGAGCTTTCGATCGCGCGCTCGCGCATCGAGGGCGAGATGGCGGCGTTCCGGCGCGCGATGGTGGACCTCACCGACAACATCGGCCGCATGCGCGCGCAGCTTCGCGAGATCGAGCTCGCCTCCGAAGGCCAGATGCAGAGCACGATCAAGCTGAAGGAAGAGCACGGCGAGCACTTCGACCCGCTCGAGCTCGACCGCTTTTCGCGGATGCAGGAGCTCACGCGGTTCCTCGCCGAGTCGCTGGGCGACGTGATCACGCTGCACCAGGGCCTGCAGAAGAACCTCGACGAGAGCGATCTCGCGATCCACGCGCAGGCCCGCCTCAACCGCGAGCTGCAGCAGGGACTCATGGGCGTGCGGCTCGTCCCGCTCGGAAACCTCGCCGACCGCTTCTACCGGATCGTGCGCCAGACGGCCAAGGAGCTGGACAAGAAGGCGAACCTCGAATTGAAGGGCACGCGCACGGAACTGGACCGCTCGGTTCTGGAGAAGATCACCGCACCCTTCGAGCACCTGCTGCGAAACGCCATCGCGCACGGGCTCGAGACGCCGGCGCAGCGCCTTGCCGCGGGCAAGCCCGAGATCGGCGAAGTGCAGATTGACGCGGTGCAGCGCGGCAACGAGGTCGTGCTCACCGTGACCGACGACGGCGCGGGACTCGACTTCAGGCGCATCCGCGAGAAGGCGGTTGCATCGGGCCTGCTCGCCGCCGACGTTGAGCTGCCGCAGTCGCAGCTTGCGCAGTTCATCTTCATCACCGGGTTCACCACCGCGACGCAAGTGAGCCAGGTGGCCGGCCGCGGCGTCGGCCTCGACGTGGTGAAGAACGAGATCACCTCGCTGGGAGGCCGCGTCGAGATCCTTTCCACGTCCGGCCGCGGCACGGCCTTCACGATCACCCTGCCGCTCACGCTCGCGGTCACGCAGGCGGTGATGGTGCGAGCGGGCACGACCATCCACGCGGTCCCCTCGGTGATGATCGAGCAGGTCCAGGAATACAAGGCGCAGCCCTACGCCGAGGTCGTGGCGAAGGGCGAGATCCTCTGGAAGGAGAACCGCTACGCGCTGCGCTCGCTGTTGCCCTTGCTCGGACAGGCGGATACGCCGACGCCCGCGCGCCAGATCCCGGTGCTGCTGCTGAAGAGCGGCGTGCAGCGCGCGGCGATCCGCGTGGACGAGATCATCGGCAACCGCGAGGTCGTGGTGAAGACCATCGGCCCGCAGCTCGCGCGGCTGGCGGGAATCTCGGGCGCCACCGTGCTCGGAAACGGCCAGGTCGTGCTGATCTTGAACCCCGTCCAGCTCGTGCATCGCGACGGCGCGGCAACCGCGGCCATCGCACCGGCACCCGCGGCTCCCGTGCCCCAGCCCGAGCCTGTCGCGGCAGCCCGGGGAACGTCGCGGCTGGTGATGGTGGTGGACGATTCCCTCACCGTGCGCAAGATTACCGGCCGCATGCTCGCGCGCGAAGGCTACGAGGTAGCCACGGCGAAGGACGGCGTGGACGCGCTGCAGCAGCTGCAGGACCTGAAGCCCGACTGCATCCTGCTCGACGTCGAGATGCCGCGCATGGACGGCTTCGAGTTCACGCGCAACGTGCGGGCGGACGACGGCACGCGGACGATCCCGATCATCATGATCACCTCGCGCACCGCCGACAAGCACCGCAACCACGCGATCGAGCTGGGGGTGAACGAATACATGGGCAAGCCCTACCAGGAAGAGCAGCTTCTCGCGCTCGTCAAGCGCTACACCTCGAAGGAGGCGGCGCTGGCATAAGGAGCGGCCCCGGCCCCGCGATCGCGGTCATCCTGCGCAGGCAGGGCTGCGGTCACCGGAAATACCAGAGCACCACGAGCCCGAGCACGATCCGGTACCACGCGAACACCTTGAAGTCGTGGTGGGCGACGTAGCGGATGAGCGCCTTCACCGCGAGTAGCGCGAAGACGAAGCTCACCACGAATCCCACCGCGAACACGCCGATGTCGTCCGCCGTGAGGAGCGAGCGGTACTTCACGAGCTGGTAGCCCGTCGCGGCGAACATGATCGGCACCGCGAGGAAGAACGAGAACTCGGTGGCCACCTGTCGCGAGAGCCCGAAGACCATCCCGCCCATGATCGTGGCGCCCGAGCGCGAGGTGCCGGGGATCAGCGAGAGGCATTGCGCAAAGCCCACCTTCAGCGCGTCCTGCCATGTCATCGAGTCCACGCTCGTCACGCGCGCCGCGCCATGGCGCTTGTACCAGTACTCCACCGCGAAGATCACCAATGCGCCCACGATGAGCGCGCAGGCGACGGGCCGCGGATAGAACAGGTGCTCCTTGATGAGCTTCTGGAATGCGAGGCCCACGATCGCCGCCGGAAGGAAGGCGACGAAGAGATTCAGCGCGAAGCGCTGTTGCACGCGGTCGCCTGCAAGTCCCGAGAAGGCCTTCGCGAACCGGGCGCGGTATTCCCAGCAGACGGCAAGGATCGCGCCCAGCTGGATCACGATGTCGAAGACCTTGCCCTTCTCGTCGTTCAGGCCGAGGAGGTCCGATACCAGGATCAGGTGACCTGTCGAGGAAACCGGCAGGAACTCGGTGAGGCCCTCGACGATCCCCTGGATGACGGCGTCGAGAAGTGGCGGAAGATCCATCGCGGCGTAGTCTAAACGGGTGGAAGGAGAAAGGGTCATGGACCGGCGGCAGTCACTCGGGTTCCTTGCGGGAGCAGGCGCGGCGCTCGTGCTTCCTCACGCAGTCGCGCAGGTGCCGCCGATGGCGCGCGCGATCCCCGCCACGGGCGAGAGTCTTGCCCCGATCGGCCTGGGCACCTGGCTCACCTTCGACGTGACGAGCGCCGCGGATCGCGCCGCGCGAAGCGAGGTGATGCGCGCGTTTTTCGAGGGCGGCGGGCGCCTGGTCGATTCCTCGCCCATGTATGGCGCGTCGGAGGAGACCATCGGCGCCGCCTTGCCGGCCAACGGCAGGTCGATGTTCTCCGCGACGAAGGTATGGACCGTGGGCGCGCTCGCCGGGCGCCGCCAGATCGAGAATTCGTACAGGCTCTGGAAGTTGCAGCGCTTCGACCTGCTTCAGGTCCACAACTTCCTCGACTACGAGGCGCACCTCGCGACGTTGAGGCGCCTCAAGTCCGAAGGCCGCGTGCGCTACATCGGGGTCACCACGTCGCACGGACGCCGCCACGACCTGGCGGAGAAGATCATGCGCGAGGAGCCGATCGACTTCATCCAGTTCACCTACAACTTGAACGACCGCGAGGCCGAGGAGCGGTTGCTGCCGATGGCGGCCGAACGGAAGGTCGCCGTGATCATCAACCGCCCGTTCGACGGCGGGAATCTCTTCGGCTCGAAGACAGGTAAACCCCTGCCGGGCTGGGCGAAGGACATCGACTGCGCGAGCTGGGCCGAGGCGTTCCTCAAGTGGGTCGTGGCGCACCCCGCGGTCACTTGCGCGATTCCGGCGACGTCACAAGTGGCGCACGTGCGCGAGAACGTGCGCGCGTTGAAAGAGCCGCTGCCCGACGCGGCCCTGCGAAAGCGAATCGCGGAGGATTACGCACGCGCGTAGCGCAGGAGCTCTCGCGAGCGTAGCCGTGGAGTCGAGGCCATCATGCGCATGCAATTGCATATTTATGCCGCAAGCTCCGCGGGCTTCATCAATTCCGGCACGGTGTCAGTCCAGTCCTATACCGCCCCGTTGCGGCAAGGGACACACTCCTCGACTACTACGCCAGCGCGTCATGGGCCGGCAAGCGGGGTGATCACGAAATGACCCAAGGCACGAAGCTCCTGCACAGCCTGCATTCCGCGCTCATGCCCGACTACAATCGCGCGGCCGCGACCTACTGGTGGGGCTTGATCCTCCTGGGTGTCTCGGTGATCGCCATGGCGATTCACGAGGCGTCGCTCCGTCCCCTTCCGTCGCAGCTCCAGATCGTTGCCGTATGCATCGCCTCCATGCTGGCGGGCGGCTTCCCTGTTCCCCTGCGCGGCACGAAGAGCTCATTTTCCGCCGCCGAAATCTTCATCTTCCTGGCGCTGCTCTACGTCGGTCTCGATGCGGCGTGCCTCGCCGCCGCGGCCGAAGCGTTTGTCGCCTCGGCCCGCACATCGAAGCGATGGACGAGCCGCCTCGTGAGTCCCGCAGTCGCTGCATTGTCGATCGGCGTGACCGGATGGATCTTCCTCGAGGTCGCGAATGCGCTGCAATCGCGCGAGCTTTACGGCGAAGGCACGCTCCTCGGCCTGCTGCCGGCGACCGCCGTCGTTTACTTCCTGCTGACGGGCTTGCTGGTGAGGATGGTCCTTCACCTGAAGGCGGAAAAACCGCTGCGCCTGGGGGTCCTGCTCGGAAGCTTCGGATGGATCGGCAGCACCTATGCGGCCAGCGCGTTCATCGCCGCGTTGCTCTACCTGACTGCGCGCCACGCGGGCGCGATCGTGCTGCTCGCCGCCGGCCCCATGATCGCGCTTCTGCTCGCGACGCTGCATTTCCACTTTCGCCAGCGGGAGGCCGAGGCCGCCGAAGCCCGGGCGCGCGTGGAAGCCGCCGAGCAGGCAGCCGCCCAGACCGAGCGCCACAACGCGGAGTTGCGGCGAATCGCCGGCGACGGCCGTACCTCTCTCGTCGATCGCCGGCACTTTGTCGAGCGCCTCGCCGGAGCCCTCGGGCGTGAAGGCCGTATTCATCGCGGCTTCGCGGTGGTCTATCTGGATGTCGATCGCTTCAGGCATATCAATGACACGCTCGGGTACGCCGCCGGCGAGGAATTCCTGGTGCACGTTGCCAACCGCATCCAGCGGTGCCTGCGCAGGTGCGACCTGGTCGGAAGCCTGGACGGCGACGAGTTCGCCGTGCTCCTGAGGGACCTGGACCGCGACCAGGTGGTCGAGCTGGCGAAGCGATTTCTCGAGGCCCTTGCGAGGCCATACGCGGTCGGCGGTGTCACGGTGGAAAGCAGCGCGAGCATCGGCGTCACCTTCAGCGACTATGGCTACGAGGGGTCGGACGAGATGCTGCGCGACGCGCACGCGGCCATGCACCGGGCGAAGTCCCAGGGCGGCGCGCGATATGCCGTGCACCACCCCGATGTGCTGCAGCGAACGGCAGCCCCGGAAAGAAACGCCCTTCTCGATGTGTAACCACCCGCTTCGCATCGCGCGCGCGGCGCTTTTCTCCTTCACCCTGTGCCTTCTTGCTTCCGGCGCCTGGGCCCAGGCTTCGGATGCCGAGGCTCAATCGAAGATCGCGCCCGACCTGCTCGCCGCGATCTCCGCCTCGAGCGCGCCGCTGTTGCCCTGGCTCAAGGCCGTCAATGGCGAGCCGATGGTCAAGGTGTTGGTGACTTCGAACAGCGGCGATGCGTCCCTCGCGGATTTGCGCGGTTTCGTGTTGTCCCTGGGCGGCTCGGTGTTCTACAACTATGCATCCCTGCGCATGGTCGCCGTAATGGTGCCCGCCTCCCGCGTGATGGACCTCGCGCGACGCGCGGACGTGGTGACCCTGTCGCCCAACCGCGCGGTTGCCCGCGCTTCGAGCCAGTTGCAATTGACGACGGGCGCGGCGAACGCGGCGTCGCCGAATGGCGGCCAGCTCGACGGCAACGGTGTGGGCATCGCCATCGTCGACTCGGGCATCGGCTACAGCCACCAGAGTGTCTCGACGACTCTGGCGTTGAATCTCAAGGGGCCGACTCGCGTGCAGCAGGCCCTCGACTGGGTGCAGATCGGGCGCGACGTAGGCGG
>Ga0209131_1000378_pt1 | contig 32385 bp, 31 predicted proteins | sample GraSoi_2013_40cm_FD_185826 | JGI IMG/M metagenome (GOLD analysis project Ga0209131, IMG submission 185826) | Grasslands soil microbial communities from the Angelo Coastal Reserve, California, USA - Sample 9_17_2013_40cm (SPAdes) (version 2) | ecosystem: Environmental > Terrestrial > Soil >...
CCCAAAGTCCACGGCGGCCTGCTCTTTCGCCGCAATCTCGCCGAAGATCAAAAGCAAGCCGCGGAGCACGGCATCGCTCCGATCGACCTCGTAGTCGTGAATCTCTATCCCTTCGAAGCCACCGCAATAAAAAAAGATCTCACCGCCGAGGAGCTCATCGAAAATATCGACATCGGCGGCCCCACCATGCTGCGCTCCGCAGCAAAGAATTTCGAAAGCGTCACGGTAATTACCGACCCCGCCGATTACAATCGCGTAGCGCAAGAGCTAGAGAGTTCCCAAGACACATCGCTGGCAACGCGCCTCGATCTCACCCGCAAAGTTTTTGCAACCACCGCCCGCTATGACGGCATGATCGCCACGGAACTCGAGCGCCTTTCCGCCGCCAATCATGTCGCGCTAAGCGAAAAACCAATTCTTCCCGAACGTCTGCACCTAGCTCTCCGCCGTCAGCAGGAACTCCGCTACGGCGAAAACCCGCACCAAGCGGCCGCGCTCTACATTCCCGCCGGCCGCCCCCCGCAAGGCCTCGCCGCCGCCAAGCAGCTCCAAGGCAAGGAGCTTTCCTACAATAATTTCGTCGACCTCGAAGCCGCCCGCAGTCTCGCCGCCGAATTTCGCCAACCCGCCGCGGTCATCATCAAGCACAACAACCCCTGCGGCACCGCCGAGCAAGAATCCCTGCGTGATGCATACGTGAAAGCCTTCGTCTGCGATCCCATTTCCGCCTTTGGTGGCGTTTTAGCCTTCAATCGCCCCGTCGACGCCGCCACCGCCGAAGAAGTCGCCAAGCTCTTCGCCGAATGCATCGCCGCCCCCGCCTTCGACGAAAAAGCAAAATCCATCTTCGCCGCCAAGAAAAATCTTCGCCTACTCGAATTGCCCCCCGGCGGTCTCGAACCCGACCGCGAGCTTCAGCTCAAGCGCATCCTCGGCGGCATGCTCGTGCAGCAACCCGACCTCGGCGAAATAAACGACGCGGAACTGCGCACCGTCACGAAGCGTGTCCCCACCCAGGAAGAAATGCGCAACATGCGCTTCGCTTGGAAAGTCTGCAAACACGTAAAATCCAACGCCATCGTCTTCGCGCGCGACGGCGCCACGCTCGGCGTCGGCGCCGGCCAGATGAGCCGCGTCGACTCCGTCAAACTCGCCGTGATGAAAGCGCAATCGCCTCTGCAGGGCAGCGTCGTCGCCTCCGACGCGTTCTTCCCGTTTCCCGACGGCGTGGAGGAAGCCGCCAAAGCCGGCGCCACGGCCGTCATTCAGCCCGGCGGCTCCGTGCGCGACAACGACGTCATCGCCGCCGCCGACCGCCTCGGCCTCGCCATGGTCTTCACCGGCATGCGCCATTTCCTGCACTAATACGCGCAACATTACCCGACGTGAAAAGCACATTGCGCCGTTCCGCAGCCTCGCTGCATCAAAATTTTAGCAATCGCACAAACGAGGAGGCGTCATGGCCGCAAGCGAGGAAATGAAAATCGTTCTGCAGGTAGGCAGCGAGCTTCGCGTCAACAATAAAGGCGAAATCGTGGTAAGCAATCCGGAACTAGAGCTCGCGCGAGAGGACCGCGCAGCCGACGCCGTTCTTCTCTACCGATTTGAGCCAAATCGCGGCGAGCACGTCTTCCGCCTCGTCACTCCGGTAGCCGACCACAAGCACATGAAAGTGCACCGCGCCAACGATTAATCACGGAGCGCGCTACAAAATCACGCGCAGCAGCTTGGCCCGCAGCGAGCCGCCTTACGCGCCGGTTTCACAGCATGCACGAACGCGCTGATAAATTTCCCATCGATCTGCGGCCCCACCACTTCCGGATCAAGCCCCGCAGCGCCCAGAAACTCGCGAGCCTCCTCCGCCTTGTAAACCCGCGTAGGCTCCACATCAATCGATTCGAATCCCGCCCGCGCCAGTTTCTCCTGATATTCCTTCTCCTCCAGCGCCCCCGCAATGCACCCGACCCACAATTCCATGCTCCGCCGAATTTCCGCCGGCACGTCGCCGCGCACCACCACGTCCGAAACCGCCAGCCGCCCGCCCGGTTTCAGCACGCGAAACGCTTCCGCCAGCACGCGATCCTTGTCGCCCGAAAGATTGATCACGCAATTCGAAATAATCACGTCCACCGTATTCTCCGGCAGCGGAATATTTTCGATCGCGCCCTTCAGAAACTCCACGTTCTCGACGCCCGCCTTCTTCTGATTCTCTCGCGCCAGCGCCAGCATTTCGTCCGTCATATCGAGCCCATAAGCCTTGCCGGTCGGTCCCACGCGCCTAGCCGAAAGCAGCACATCAATTCCTCCGCCCGACCCCAAATCCAGCACCACTTCGCCAGCCTGCAATTTCGCCAGAGCCGTAGGATTCCCGCATCCGAGCGAAGCCGCGACCGCCGCCGCAGGGAGCCCGGCCTTCTGCGCCTCGTCATACAAATTCTTAGTGATGGGATCGCACCCGCTCAGTTCCCCTCCGCCGCCACAACACGCCGTCCCACCCGCTGTCACCTGTTTCGCCGCTTCGCCATACTTCTGCTTCACCACTTCCTGAATGCTTGCCTCGCTCATCTGTTTTCTCCTTAGTTCACCATCAATATCTTCATCGATCTTCATCGCGAAATTTGAATCACCGCCTCCGGCGCCACCGCACGGCTGCGCGTGCAGCATTCCTCGTACAGAAACGTCAGTACTTCCCTCAGCGCGTCCGTATCCGCCGCGTACCACAAAAATGTGCCCTCGCGCCGCACCTTCACCAAGCCCACCTGCTTGAGCTTTTCCAAGTGGTGCGAAAGTGTCGAAGCTGGTATGCCCATCTCCTCTTGCACTTCCCCTGCGACCATCCCCTCCGGATGGGCCGCCAACAGCAACCGCAAAATCTGCAGGCGCGGCTCCGCTCCCAGCGCCGAAAATCGCAAAGCGCTCCGTGTCACCAAAGCCGGATCAGCTTTCTTCATATTTCGATGATTGCAGAATTACGGTAGAAATGCAACCCCTTCTTTCTACCTGAAAATCGCCCTGGAACGCTTCGCTTCCTTGCTGCATCCTACTCCCAGTAACTCTTCGGCCCTGGAAACCGCGCCAATTTGCTTTTGACCGCGTTTGGGTCGCATGGGATAATTTTTGGTTTCGGGGCACCGATGAAACTTTATCGATTCACCTTATCCATACTATTTGCCTCTGCTACCGCGCTCGCCGCGCAAGCGCAGGCACAAATCCCGGCGAAACCCGCCGATGCCGCGTGCCACCGCCTATTTCGACTTCACCATGGGTCACATCTACGAGCAGCAGTACGAGAACACCAGCAAACCCGAATACGCCTCCCAATCCATTGATTTTTACAAGAAGGCCTACGCGCTCGACCCCAAGTCCCCGGTCATCGGGGAACGCCTGGCCGAAATGTATTGGAAAGGGCAGCGCACCCATGACGCTGTCGCCGAAGCCCAGGAAATCCTGAAGCACGATCCCGATGATGTCCCCACCCGCCGCCTACTGGCCAGAATCTACCTTCGCAGCCTCGGCGACCTGAGCGCCGGCGTTGGCCAGTCCGAAGTTGCCGGCAAAGCCATCGACCAGTACAAGGAAATTTATCGTCTGGAACCTTCTGACACCGAATCCGCGCTCTGGCTAAGCCGCCTCTATCGCCTGCGCAACGAGCATGACAAGGCCGAAGCCATCCTGCGCGGCATCTTGAAAGACGACCCGGAAAACGAAGCTGCCGTCGAGCAGCTCACGCAGCTCCTTCTGGACGAAGGCAAATCCACCGAAGCCGTCTCTCTGCTGGAAGGCATGACCAATCGCGCGCCGTCCGCGCCGCTGCTGGACCTCCTCGGCGACGCCTACACGCAAACCAAAGATCTCCCCAAAGCCGAACAGGCCTACCGCAAAGCCGTCGAGTTGGATCCCTCGGAGCTGAGCCACCAGCGCGGCCTCGGCCAAACTTTGATGGCCGAAGAGAAATATTCTGACGCGCTTGCCGTCTACCAAAAACTCGCTGACCTCATGCCCGATGACGCCGATATCTATCTGCGCATCGCGCAAATCTACCGCGAGATGCACCAGCTCGACCGCGCCGAAGAAAGCCTCCTGAAAGCTCGCCAGTACGCTCCGGGCAGCCTCGAAGTCATGTACAACGAGGCCATGCTTTACCAGGCGCAGGGGCGTTACGATGACGCCATTCGCGTCCTCTCCGACGCAATTACCGGTGTGAAGGGCCAGTCCGCCGTGCTCCCATCGCGCCGCCGTTCCCTGGCGATTCTGTATCAGGAACTCGGTCAACTTTACAAAGAACGCCAGAACTACCAGGCCGCCGTTTTCACCTTTAATGAGTTGGGCCATCTCGGTGACGACGAAGACCGCCGTGCTCGTCTCCTCATCATGGACACCTATCGCTCGGCAAAAGATCTGTCGAAGGCTTTGCAGGCGGGCAGGGAAGCGCTGGCCAAATATCCCAACGATCCCGGAATTCGCGCCAGTCAAGCCTTGCTCCTCGGCGAAAACGAGCAAACCGAAGAAGCCGTGAAGATGCTTCGCCTTCAGCTAACCAAATCCGAAGCCGACCGCGACACCTATCTCAACATTGCGCAGGTCTATGAACGTGCAAAACGCTTCAAGGAAGCGGAAGACGCAGCTCACGCCGCGGAAGTCTTGCCCGGCCGCCCTCGCGATAATGAAATGGTGTGGTTTGTTCTCGGCGCCATCTATGAGCGCCAGAAGTTTTTCGATCGCGCTGAGACGGAATTCAAGAAGGCTCTCGCTGTTAATCCCAAGAGCGGGTCTGTCCTCAACTACTACGGCTACATGCTCGGCGACCTCGGTCAGCGTCTCGATGAAGCGGCCAATCTTGTCCAACGCGCGTTGAAAGAAGAGCCATACAATGGCGCGTATCTCGACAGCATGGGCTGGATCTATTACAAGCAGAACAAGCTCGGCGAGGCCGAAGCTACTTTGCGCCAAGCTGTTGAGCGCGACAGTCACGACCCCACCATTCACTCTCACCTGGGTGACGTTTACGCCAAGCTGGGCCGCAACGAACTTGCCGCCTCCGAGTGGGAAAAATCCCTATCCGAATGGCGTCATGCTTTGCCCGCCGATGTCGAAAACGACAAAATCGTTGAAATCGAGAAGAAGCTCGGCCAAACCAAGCATCGTGTAGCCCAAAAATCGTCTGTGCAAGAAGCTAAGCCGCAATAGCGCATGCGCGAAATCCGAATCCCAGCCTTTGCGAAAGTCAATCTGCGGCTGGACATTCTCGGCAAGCGCCCGGACACCTATCACGAACTCCGCACGATCTTTCAGACTATTTCGCTGCATGACGACCTGACGCTGCACGACTCGAAATCTTCCGGCATTTGTCTCAATATTCAGGGAAACGATCCCCTCTCACTAGAGCCCGTCCGTAAGAATCTGGTCTATGCCGCCGTGGACACCTTGCGTCGCGAGCTTGAGATCCGCTCCGGCGTCGAAATCGACCTGCGCAAGAAAATCCCCGCGGGTCGCGGCCTCGGTGGCGGTTCAAGCGATGCGGCGGCCGCGCTGCGCGGATATCTCCGGCTCACCCGTCGCAATATCCCTCAACCAAGGTTGATGGAAATTGCTGCGTCTCTCGGTGCCGATGTCCCATTTTTCCTTTTCGGTGGCCGCGCCCTGGGTATCGGTCGCGGCGACGAAATCTACCCTTTGCCCGACGTCCCAAAGCTCACCCTATTGGTAGTCTCGCCAAAAGACATTCACGTTCCGACGCCCGACGCCTACCGCTGGCTAAAGGCTCCTGCATTGACAAAAACTCGCTCTGCCTCTAAACTTTGGAAGTTCTGTTCTCTATGTTGGAGCTTGCCTGCTGTGGCAGGCGCGCAGGGAAGCGGCCTTTCCAATGATTTTGAGAGGCCGGTTTTTCAGCGTCACCCTCAACTAGCTCAAATCAAGAGGGCTTTGCTTCAACGAGGAGCTACAGAAGCCTCGCTGGCGGGTAGCGGTTCGGCGGTGTTTGGAGTTTTCCCGAGCCCAGCGTTGGCGCGCCGAGCCGCTGTCGGGTTTCAGGACGAACAAACCTTCGTTTGCGAAACAGTTTCGCGCGACAGGTATCTTCGCAAGGTCCAAAGCGCGCCCTAAAGGTGCGCAAGCCTCTGAACCGCAGCGTCTCCACACAGTTGTAGGGGCGTGCTTTAGCCTGCCTGCGCAGGCAGGCGCGTCCCAGCGGCTTTAGCCGCCGGGCCCCACCAATCATAACTATTGCTGTTTTGATGGGCATGGAGCTAACGCGACTTGCACGACGATCGCTTCAAAATTTTTTCGGGAACGGCCAATCTGCCGCTTGCGCAAAGCATCTGCAAGCATTTGGATGTTCCGTTGGGCGAAGCCAAGCTTGACCGCTTTAGCGATGGAGAAATTTACTTTCAGATTCTCGAAAACGTGCGCGGTGCCGATGTTTTCGTCGTGCAGCCGTGCAGTTATCCGGTGGATAGCCACCTTGTCGAGCTATTGCTGATGATTGACGCATTCAAACGCGCGTCCGCTTGGCGCATCACCGCTGTGCTGCCCTACTACTGCTACGCCCGGCAGGACCGTAAAGACAAGCCGCGCGTTCCGATCTCCGCGAAGCTCGTCGCTGACCTCCTCGAAACCGCCGGCGCTAGCCGCGCTCTCACTCTTGATTTGCACGCGCCTCAGATCCAGGGCTATTTTGACGTTCCAGTCGATCACCTCTATGGTTCGCCCGTGCTCATTGAGCATTTCCGGCATCTTAAGCTGCCAAACTTGACTGTCGTTTCGCCGGACGCTGGCGGCGTGGAGCGCGCCCGTTCCTTCGCGAAGCGCCTTGATGCGCCTTTGGCCATCGTAGACAAGCGCCGAATCGATATTGACGTGAGCGAAGTCATGAACCTCATCGGCGAGGTTCGCGGCCGCAGCACTTTGATTGTTGACGACATCATCGATACCGCCGGCACCCTCGTGAAAACCGCCGAAGCACTCCTTCGCGAAGGCGCTACGCAGGTATACGCTGCGTGCACGCATGCCGTGCTCTCCGGCCCGGCCATCGACCGTATCGCCAAGTCGCAGATCAAGGAAGTCGTCGCCACCGATTCCGTACCCATATCCGAAGCGGCACTGAAAATGGGTAAGATCAAAATTTTGAGCGTGGCCGGCTTGCTCGCACGCGGCATCCGCTCGATTCACGAGGAAACGTCAATCAGCGAGCTCTTCATCTAGGTTGTAGAGGCCGGGCCTTAGCCCGGCCTGGTGGAAAGAGTTGGAAAGACAGGAAGGGAACTAGCATGGCTCAGAACCAAGAAAAAGTAGTAGTGGAAGCAGCCCCCCGCGCCGAGCGAGGCAAAAACGAGGCTCGCCGCTTGCGCGCGCATGGCAGAGTCCCCGCCGTCCTCTATGGCGGCAAGGGTGAAGCCATCACGCTTTCGGTCAACACCAAGCAGGTCAACGCGATTCTGCGTTCTCAAAGTGGCCACAACACTCTGTTTCAAGTCGACCTCAACGGCAAGCATGAGCCCGCCATTCTCAAAGACTGGCTCAACGATCCGGTCAGCGGCAATTTGCTCCACGTTGACCTCCTCCGCGTCGCGATGGACGTTCGCATGCGCCTGCAGGTTCCCGTGCACACCTTCGGCGATCCCGCTGGCGTAAAAGTCCAGGGCGGCGTCTTCGAGGTCGTCACCCGTGAAGTGGAAATCGAATGCCTGCCCGGTGATATTCCCAGCGAATTTAGAGCCGACGTCAGCGGCTTGATGCTCAACGACGCTCTCCGCGCGCGCGATCTCCAACTCGATGCCAGCAAGTTAAAGCTGCTCACGGACCCGGAGCAGGTTCTCGCGCACGTCGTCGCTCTCAAGGTCGAAGAAGAGAAGCCCGCCGAAGTCGTTGCCACCGAAGGCGCGACTCCGGCCGAGCCCGAAGTCATCAAGAAGGGCAAGAAAGAAGTCGAAGGCGAAGAAGGTGCCGAAGGCGAAGCCAAGCCCAAGGCTGCCGAAAAATCCGACAAAGGCGACAAGGAGAAGAAAAAGTAGCTTCGGTGTCCCTGTAGGGGCGCAGCACCGCTGCGCCCCAGCTTGGCGAGATTGCAGCCGTCAAGTCGTTTTCACTCGGGGCTGATAAAGATATGCGGCTAATCGTCGGACTAGGCAACCCCGATCCCGAGTATCAGTGGACGCCGCATAACTTGGGTTTCATGGCCGTGGACGAACTAGCGAATCGCGCGTCAATTCGCGTAGAGCGCCCCGAAGCCAAAGCCCTAGTAGGCCGCGGCAAGCTGGCCGGAGAAGAAATTCTCCTAGCCAAGCCGCAAACGTACATGAATCTAAGCGGCATCTCCGTACGAGAGCTGCTGGCCAAGTACGAGTTGGATGTAAGCGATTTGCTGGTGATGTGGGACGAAGTGCAATTGCCGCTGGGCACCATCCGGATTCATCCGGACGGCAGCGCGGGCAGCCACAACGGAGCAAAGTCCGTAATCAGCGCCGTCGGCACGCAAGAATTTGCGCGCCTCAGGCTAGGTTGCGGTCCCGAGCACCGGCTCAGCAGCCGGAGAGAACACGTCCTCCGGCCCATGAAGAAAGCGGAGCTAGAAGCAGCCGCCGAAATGATCGATGAGGCGGGCAACGCGGTCGAGATGATTCTGAAAGAAGGAATCGACGCCGCAATGACAAAGTACAACCGCCGCAAGCCGCCCGAAGGCGAAGCAGAAACGTAGCGGCGGTCTTCAGACCGGCGCAGCGCCGCAAGGCGCGTTGCAAACTGTTTTTTCGGGCCAGCCCCGCAGTTGTAGGTGCCGGGCTTTAGCCCGGCAATCGCCGCAAGGCGCAGTAGAAACAATTTTCACGGGCCAGCGCCCGCGAATGAGAAGGAAAAGAGGTCATCAATGGAAGAGCGTCTGTACGATCTGATCTTCATCACCCGTCCGGCCACCCCGGAAGACGAAATCAAGAAAGTCCTTTCCGGCATCGAGCACACCTGCGCGGAAAAGGGCGGCAAAATTGAAAAGACCGAGCATTGGGGCACGCGCAAGCTCGCCTATCGCGTCGCCAAGCATCGCGAGGGCATCTACGTCTATCAGCAGATTCGCACCGCGCATCACGAGCTCATCGCCGAGCTTGAGCGCCGCCTCCGCGTGCAAGATGTCGTCATCAAGTATTTGACCGTCCGCCTCGACGAAGATCTCAAGCGCCAGAAAAAGCTAACGCACAAGCGAGAGCTGCGCGCCGCACGGCGTCCGCGCCGCACAGCCCCAGCTCCTGCGCCAGCAGCCGCAGCTCCGGCCTCAGAGCAAGCCGCAGCCAGCTAGCAGTATTTGTAGCGAGATTTTGTAGCGCCCGCTTTCCGCTTGTCCTGAGCCTCGAAGGGAAGCGGGCTCTTCGGTTGAAAACGCTTTCGCACCAATTTAGAAAGGCAGGCAGTTATGGCAGACGAACCAAGACAGCAATCGCAAGCCCCCAGCGGCGCACCGCGTCGCGAAGGCCCCGGTGGTCACGGCGGCGGACACGGCCCTGGCGGCGGTCACGGCGGCCCGCGTCGCGAAGGCGGCCCCGGTGGACCGGGCGGTCCCGGCGGACGGCCGCGCGGCAAGCGCCAATATTTCCGCAAGAAGAAAGTCTGCAAGTTCTGCGTCGAGAAAATGGACTTCATCGACTACAAGCGCGCCGACATCCTCTCGCAGTTCGTGCAAGAGCGCGGCAAGATTCTCCCGCGCCGCATGACCGGCGTCTGCTCGCGCCACCAGCGTTGGCTCGGCGTAGCCATCAAGCGCGCCCGCAACATTGCGCTAATGCCCTTCGCCGGCAGCGCCGCGGGCACACACGCCCCGCGCCCAGTAGCCCCAGCCGGAGCGCCAGGCGCGCACGCACCAGCACCAGCGCAGCAGCCTCACTCACCGGCAGCGCCAGCGGTGGCGCCACAAGCAGCGCCCCCGGCCAGCGAAGCGCCAAAAACGTAGCGGCAGTCTTCAGACTGGCGCCTTTGAGCAGTAAGCACGAGACGTTTTTCAAACGCAGTACCGCCATCGCAGCAAAGACAAACGTAGTGACTGCCGACGTGGCAGGCGAGCTTAAATGTAGCGGCAGGCTTCAGCTGGCCAGCGCAGTGAACTAGATTTAGAAACAGGAGCAAAGAGGAACGTCATGGAAATCATTCTGCAAGAAGACATCGACAAGCTCGGCCACCGCGGCGACATCGTCACCGTAAAGCCCGGCTACGCCCGCAATTTCCTGCTGCCGCGCAAGCTCGCCATCGAAGCCACCAGCGGCAACATGAAAGCTCTCGAGCGCATTCGCAATTCGCTAGCCAAGAAAACCGCCACCGAGCTCGACGCCGCGCAAAAGCAAGCCGCGCTCATCAACGGCGTAGCTGTCCGTTTCACGCGCAAGACCGGCGAGAACGATCAGCTCTTCGGCTCTGTAACCACCGCCGACATCGCCGAATCCCTCGCCGCCCAGGGCTTCAAGATCGACAAGCGTCAGGTCCAGCTCCGCGAACCCATCCGCGCCCTCGGCGAATATCCCATCACCATAAAAGTCTTCCGCGACGTAACAGCCGAAGTAAAAGCCAAAGTCGAAAAAGAATCATAAATATTTTTTGTGGTGTTCTACAAAGGGCGCAGCCACTGCGCCCTTTTTCTTTTTCTCCGCGCTTTCTCCGCGTTCTCCGCGTCTCTGCGTTATCTTTTTATTTTTTTCGGCGGGCTCTCGTCAGCAAAAAAAAATGTTTTCCACCGCGCCGCGCTGAAATTCACACCCACTCCAATTGACGTGCGCCACTCTTCCGCGCACAATGCGCCCACGCTTAAAACAGGGAATCGGTCGAGCCCAGACAATCGTCCTCGCCACCTGAAAAAAATTATCAGCAACGCATCCCGTGCAACTCCATATTGCGCGGCAGAAGGGGTCTGTGTTACCGTAGGCGAAAATAAAGCGAACACAAAAATTAGCGCATGCCCACCGACTCCACCCTCGAAAAGCCGCTCCCCAACAACCTCGACGCCGAGCGTTCCGTCCTCGGCGCCGTAATCCTCGACAACAACGCTCTCAACGCCGCCATAGAAAATCTCAAGCCCGAAGATTTCTTCCTCGACCAGCACCGCCGCGTCTTCACCCAGATGATCGCGCTCGGCGAAGCTCAGCAGGCCATTGACCTCATCACGCTCACCGAAGAGCTGCACCGCCGCGGCGATCTAGAAGCCGCCGGCGGCGCGCCCTATCTCGCCTCGCTAGCCGATGGCATGCCGCGCGTCTCCAACGTCGAGCACTACGCGCGCATCGTCAAAGAAAAAGCCATCCTCCGCAATCTCATCCACACTACGCACAATATTCAGCAGCGCGCCTTCGAAGGCGAAGACGGCGCCGACGCCATCCTCGACAACGCCGAATCTTCTATCTTCCAGCTCGCCGAAGACCGCATCCGCGCCGGCCTCATCCCCGTCAAAGACATCGTCCGCGACAATTTCGAGCGCCTCGAAAAAATCTTCCGCGAAGGCAAGAGCATCACCGGCATCCCCACCGGCTACGTAGAGCTGGACAAGCTCACTTCCGGCCTGCAAGCCTCCGAGCTGCTCATCCTCGCCGCGCGCCCCTCGCAGGGAAAAACCGCGCTCGCGCTCAACCTCGCCGAAAATATCGGCATCCGCGCCGGCCAGCCCGTCGCCGTTTTCAGCCTCGAAATGTCCAAGGAGTCGCTCCTCCAGCGCCTCGTCGCCTCCGTCGCCCAGATCGACGCCCACAAATTCCGTACCGGCCATCTCTCCCGCGAAGACTGGCGCCGCATGACCGAAGCCCTCGGCACCATCTCCTCCGCCCCCATCTGGGTGGACGACGCCGGCTCCATCTCCGTCCTCGAAATCGGCGCCAAAGCGCGCCGCCTCAAACGCGACAAAGGCCTCTCTCTCCTCATCGTCGATTATCTGCAGTTGATCACCGCGCGCGGCCGCTTCGGCAATCGCCAGGAAGAAGTCGCCAGCATCTCCCGCTCTCTCAAAGGTCTCGCCAAAGAGCTCCAAATTCCCGTCCTCGTCCTCAGCCAGCTCACCCGCGCCCCCGAGCGCGACGAGCGCGGCCCCCAGCTCTCCGACCTCCGCGAATCCGGTGCCATCGAGCAGGACGCCGACGTCGTCATGTTCATCTACCGCCCGCACTTCTTCAAAGCCGGCGCCACCCCCGAAGAGCGCGAAGAAACCGAGCTACGCATAGCCAAGCAGCGCAACGGCCCCACAGACACAGTCCGCTTCGTATTCCGCAGCCGCCTGACGCGCTTCGAGGAAGCCGCCCCCGACGCCTTCTCCCAATTCTCGCCTGAGGATTTGTAGGCTGGTTGATGATAACCGCGTGATGGCACAAGCAACGAGTCCAACGCTTCCGATCCACGGCGTGAAACTGTACTTCTCCGACTTCTTTGAGGTCTCTGCTGCTGAGCTAAAACGGTACGGTGCGTTCAACGTCTCTCTAGTCTCAGACCTCCCCCTCTTTATCGACCCATTTCTTTTGTTCAATAGCAGAAGGCCCGAGTACCGTCAGCTTCATCAGCGCATAATCGACTATCTGCGGTTTTTAAAGAAGAAATCAAATAATCAGCGCCTTGAATCCGGACTGATAAAGGCACTTTATAGATTCTCGGAGGTCAACCAAAACTGGCTAGGCTTTACTGAAAAAGGCAACCGGGGGCGGGGGCTAGGCACAAAATTTGCGTCCCTACACAGAAACCTGGGCCGTCTATTCACCAATTTCGGCGCAGAGTCACTAACCAAGGGCAGTCACTTGGAAAAGCTTTGTCTCATTGAAGCAGGCGTGGGCCGGGATAACATCAGCGACTTCACGACAAACCTGATCAAAGAATATCTTCTAGAGTATACGGAACGATTTACGAAGGAATTTATATCCAAGAACCTGCGCAAACAATTTTTGGTGCAAAAAGTCCATTTCAATTACCGGACAGAAAGTTGGCAACCAAAAACTTTCATCCTGCCCTGTTTTAACGGGGATTTCGTTCTCTTGACGCCTAACTGTGCGACGCAATCGAAAACGGCGAGCTGCGTGCCATGGTCAACAATTACTTGATGAAGGTCCTCCCCGAAGATCCCAGCATTAAACAAACACGCCGCAGCCGCTGCCACCATTCACAAATATCCGCAGCTCATCGACGAATTCATTAGACAGAAAGAAGCGGATGGGCAGCAGGCGGAAAGCGTCAGCTCCAGTAAGGTCAAATCATCCGAAAAACTATACCTGGTGCAGTTTGGTAAGCTAGTAGAAATACTTGAAAAGCGCTCTAAGTTCTATCACGTCGCCGGAAGCACGTACGCCGAAGCTCTACAGAGAGTCCTTTTTCTCAAGGACATCATCGAGAATAAGGGTGGACACAAACTTTTCTACATCAACGGACAACCCCTAAGGCGAGAGACTGACGCGCACATACTTTACCGCTTCACGTGGTTCGCTAGCCCATCAGATGTAAGCCGCGAGGTGAATGACGGCCGAGGTCCCGCCGACTACAAGATTTCTCAAGGCAGGAAGGATAAATCTATCGTAGAGTTCAAGCTCGCCAGCAATCCTCAACTGGAAAAGAACCTACAGCACCAAACTCCCATATACCAAAAAGCAAGCGATGCGAAGAAGTCCATCAAAGTGATTCTGTTCTTTTCAGAATCTGAACACGAGAGAGTCAAGGCAATCCTTCAGCGGCTCAAGCTTAGAGGCAAAGAGAACGTGGTCCTAATCGACGCAAGGAGCGATAACAAGCCCTCTGGGTCGAAAGCCGCCTGAGCTGGGCGGATGGCCCGCCCTTCGCGGTTCTTGCGAAGGGTGAGTCATTCTTTCTTCAGTATTCACTCGCCTGCCGTCGATCTCACCCAAACATCCTCGCGCATATCGTTATTCCTGAGTTGACACAGAACAGTGATATAAGTAATGCCGCCGGTACGGTACGCAGCCTGGTTGAATCTCAACCCGGTTTTGTTCTTGCCCGCCGACTCTTGGTTCGATTCCAAGCTTTGGGATGGTCACCGCCTAACCTGCGTGGCGGGGCTGGCCTTCGGGCCAATCGGGATTCGGCCCTGTGGGTTTAGACCCCCGCTGCATCTCGATGCTCCGCCAATGCAGGTCTTTGGAGAAAAATCAGATGTCTGAACTAGTCGCCGTCCTTCTCCTCATCGCGTCAGCTGCCGTGGTGTTGTGGATTGGGCGCAGGATTCTGAGTATCAAGCGCGTCGTCGTGTACGAATATCAGAGGGCGCTGAAGTATACGAAGGGACGTTATCAGGAGACGTTGGGACCGGGCCAATATTGGATATTTTCCTGGCGGTCGTCGATAGTGCCGGTGGACGTTCGACCCGAGTTCATCACTATCCCGGGTCAGGACGTGCTCAGTGCCGATGGCGTCACTTTGAAGGTCAGCCTGGCGGCTCAGTTTGAAGTTTCAGATCCGAATGTAGCAGTCAACAAGAACACAAATTTTCGCAACAGCTTGTATTTGTTTCTTCAGATGGCCTTGCGCGAAATAGTAGGAAAAGAAAAGATCGATGCCCTTCTGGAGAATCGCGCGGGCATCAGCAGCAAGTTGATGGAGCTTACAACCGCAAAGGCCACTGAATTGGGACTGAAGCTAACTCTCGCCGATGTGAAGGACATCATGTTTCCAGGCGAGATGAAAAAGGTGTTTGCGCAAGTGGTCAAGGCCCAAAAAGAGGGCCAAGCCGCCCTGGAAAAGGCCCGTGGCGAGACTGCTGCACTCCGTAGTCTCGCGAACGCCGCCAGGAGCATGGACGACAATCCCAATCTCCTTCAGTTGCGCGCGTTGCAAGCCTTGGCTGATTCGTCCGGAAGCACACTCGTCTTCGGCTTACCGAACGGCCCGATCCCTGTGGCAAGAACCGCAGAAAAGACCCCTGGTCGCCAGCGTAAGGAAACACAGGAAGAGTAAACACCTTTCGTGTCGGGTCCCCATCCTTGCGGTTTGTGCAAGGGTGGGGTTTTTTCCGCTCTACAGCATCAAGACCGAGCACCGGCCGTCCGCGACGCCGCGCGACTACTGCGGCCCCGCTCCTAACTGCTTCAGCTTGGTTTCAGCACTCTCTTGAATCGCTTTGCGCTGCGCCTCGGGAACAGTCCTATCCCATTTCAAATACTCCAGCGCTTTCTCAGCGTTCTCTCGCGCCAAATCCTTCTGTCCGCTGGCAAGGTACGCATCAGAGAGGCTGTCGTATACGTTCGGCGAGTTCGGATACGCGACAGCATTGAGTTTCAGGATTTGCACCGCTCCCCCGATGTCCCCCGATTGCAAGTGTTCGTATCCGAGCAGATTCACCATCGCTTCGGAGAAAAGATTCGCCTTGGGATCACTCTCGCGCGCCTGTGCCAACTTCTGTGCTATTGCAGTCGCGCCCCCCGGCATATCGATTATTTCCAAAATTGCGGGCGTACCCTTCTTTGATAGAACGTTCGCTGCCGGAGCGCTCCCAGGTGTTTTCACCAAAGTTTGCACATACCAGTCTACAATCGTTCCGGGCAGCTCTTTGTGCGCCGCGAACATTTCCGTTCCGTGGCCTCCCGAGGTGTAGTGCACGAATTTGGTTCCCGCGTTCCCGGATAGCTCATACAGCCACTGCATCACTTCCACCGCTGCGCCATCGTCATCGGCCGCGGAAAGCATCATGGGAAGCTTTTCCGATTTCCGCAGGAACACCCGCCCGTCGCGATCGGTATTGCCGGACAGCAGCACCAGCGATTTCACCTCCGGATGCCGGCGCGCAAGTTGAATCGATTGGTTGACGCCGCAGCTCGCGCCTCCCGCCCCAACAATTCCGCGCGTCACACCGGGCTGCGACACCAGATAGCTGAAAGCCGTGTCGACGTCGCCGGGCCATTTCTCCGCCACGATTTTTGCAAACTCGTCCTGAGGAAGATCTTTGTACGGAGTCCCTCCGCTTTCTCCGTAGCCGCGATAATCCAGGGTGAGTACGTTGATTCCGGTTCCCGCCAGCCGCGCAGCCAGCTCATCCCAATTCTTCCTCTGCTGATTGCACTGGTGCAGCAGCAACACTCCGGGGCCGGGTTTCGCGGCAGCGAAGAACGTAGCCTTCAATGTCGTGCCATCTGCGGCCGTCAAATCCACGACGCGCGGAGCAGCCAACTCCTCGGCCGCACAACTCACACCAAAAAGGAGGACCAACAGCAGACGTGTCAGCAGCATTCGCCTCATCATAAGTACCTCCTGGGGCTTCGGAAAACTCTTTTGGTTCAGTTCGTCGCATTCTTTGCCGGGGAGCGGTAGTCCTCGGGTTGAAAGGGCCTCGGGCGAAACGATAGCACCCGGCACAAATTTTCACTACGGACTATTACCACTCAAAGTTTGATTGAAAAGACGGTAACAGTCGTATTATAGTAGATTGGTAAAGCGGTACGCCTCGAGTCCCTAAGACTTCCCCTGAATTTGACTCTCCTAATTTTGTCGTCTGGCGGAGTGCGAGTTGACGCGTCTTTTTCAAACCCAAAAGGGTCCGGCTATTGCTCTAGCTAACCGCCTTTAGAATCAACACTTGCAAAAGTGTATCAAAACAAACGACTTTAACTTCCTTTAGAATCAACACTTGTGAAAAACAGGGGGAGGGGGTAGCCACCCGCGGAGAAGGCTGCTCAACTTTTCTCGTTTAGCATTGCAGCACCACTGCGTTCACCGACCGGCAAGCCGTAGTAATCACAGGCACCGAGAACAGAACCTTTCCGCGTTCACTGACAGTAGTTGCTGGGGTCGCCCCAGGCGTAATCCTAACGCCTGGAGCCTCGGCGCGCTGAGTTTCACGCTTTCCCCACTGCAATGGTGTTGGCTTGTTTGATTTTTTAAGCGCCAGCGCTTCGCCGCTGTTCCTTGAAGAACGTCAGCAGGTCGGCGTTGATCAGATCCGCGTGCGTCGTGGGCATGCCATGCGGAAAGCCCGGATAGACCTTCAGCGTTGCATGCTTCAGTAGCTTCGCGGACAACGGGCCCGCGGCGACAATCGGCACAATCTGATCGTCGTCACCGTGCATTACCAGCACGGGGATGTCGATCTTTTTCAGGTCTTCCGTGAAGTCGGTTTCGGAGAACGCCTTGATACAGTCATAATGAGGCTTGACGCCTCCCAGCATTCCCTGCAGCCACCAGTGCTCCCGGATGCCCTCGGAAATCTTTGCCCCCGACCGGTTGTATCCGTAAAACGGAAGCGTGAGGTCCTTGTAGAACTGTGGCCGGTTGGCCGCGAGTGCTGTCCGAAGTTCGTCGAAGGCCGACATCGGCAGGCCGGTCGGGTTCTTTTCCGTCTTGAGCATCAACGGCGGCACGGCGCTGATTAGCGCCGCTTTGGCAACACGCTTGGAGCCGTGGCGGCCCAGGTAGCGCGCAACCTCACCACCACCGGTGGAGTGCCCAACCATTATCGCGTCCTTGAGATCGAGTTTTTCGAATAACGCGGCGAGATCGTCCGCGTACGTGTCCATCTCATTGCCGTCAAACGTCTGGTCGGAGCGCCCATGCCCTCGCCGGTCATGCGCAATGACGCGATATCCGCGCTGCCCGAAAAACAGCATCTGCCCGTCCCAGTCGTCTGCGGACAGTGGCCAGCCGTGCGAAAACACGATCGGCTGTCCTTTGCCCCAATCCTTATAGTAAATGTGCGTGCCGTCTTTCGTTGTGATTGTTGCCATAAAAATCCTCGACTTTCTCTGATTTTTTTCGGGTCCCCGTAGAAACTGCATGGAGAGATGCAGCCTCGACCAAAAGGGATACAACTTTGTAAGCATCTTTACAATGTCTTGCGAAACAGCACGCAGCGGTCCACTTGAGCAGCAAGCATAGGCATTTGTCAGTCGCCCGTGGTCATTCGATCTTGAAACGAAAACGTGGATTCCAGCTTAAGCGGTTTCCCGTCCAACTCGCCGTATGGATAAATAAAATAGTTGAGCGGCTCGCCTTGCTGCGCCGGGTCCAGCCGGATATCGCGCCCAATCGTAAATTGCACGCGATTGTCGTCGTGCGCGCCGAAAAAATAATTCTTCTTCTCCGGATGCTTCCAAGCCTCGGACGCATCTACCGGGATCCAACCGTATCGCTCCACATAAAATTCCGCCCAGCAGTGATATCCCGGTATCGCTCCCGCGTGCTGTTCCTCGGGCAGCGGAAAGCCGATCTCAAAACGGGCAGGAATTCCCGCCGCCCTCATCATTCCGATGAACAGCGAATGGAAATCGGTGCAGTTGCCGCGTTTCGCCGTGCACGCCCAGATCGCGTCACCATTTCCCCAGCCAGTTCCAGACTTGTCGTAGCGCATGGTCGCGATCACGTAGTCGTAGATTGCGCGCGCCTTTGCCATTGGACCTTGAATCCCACGTGTCTCTTGCGCGGAAAGTTCTCCGATCACTCCTTGCAACGGCACGCGACGGTCCGGCTCCAGAAAGCGTCGCAAATCTCCCGCGCTCGCTTGCGTCTTCATCACGCTCGGGTTTCCCTCAAGCGTCGCCCGATGCTCGTGCCGCACCGCCTTAAAACTAACTCGCACCTCTGCCGGTTCAACGGCCTTTGCCGCCGGCACTTCCAGAAAGACATACTCATTGCCGTATTCCGAATCGCGGCGTGTCGCGTAAGCGAAAGGAGATTCAATTTTCAAATCGCTGATTGCCTGATACGCATCCGATTGCGGCAGCGGAATCCAAATCCTTGAGTTTTTTGCGTCGGCGGGCAATCCCGGAATTTTCGTCACGTAGGTAAATTCAAAATTGCGTACCGGCCCGCTCACCCGCGAAGACGCGGAAAAGCCGACTCCGGCAATAGCGATCACCGCAATGCAAAGCAACGCCACTACAGAAATTCTGCGCGATTTCATCGGGAAAACTTTCTCCAAGCCAATACGACCTGGTGACTAAGCGGGGTTTATCTACTCAAACTTCAAAAAGGATATGTGCCGGCGGGACCCGCGGTTAGCGGGCTGTTCAAGTGAAGCCACTGGAGCAAAATAGCAGCATACGTAACTTTAATAGCACCGATGTCGCCCAATTTGCAAGACGTCAGGTGTCCTGCGGCACAGCCCCGCTGCGTCGCAACGAATACAAGGTTGTAGCGCCGCGGTTACGAGACGTTCGCCCTCCGCAAGCGTTCGCGAAAGTATTCCTTCCAACTATCCGGCAGCGCCGCGACTCGCAGTGCGCTCCTCACCGACTTCACATCACTGTCGTCGTACCTTTTCGCGATATATAACCGAGTTATTTCCGACACCGGCACCGCATTGCCGTCTTGCGAAATCACTTTAATCTCGTCGCCAGTAGTCACTTCTCCCTCGCGCGTAACGGCGAGATAGAATCCTGTGCGCCCGCTCGCGAGAAATCGACTGACCATGTCGTCGGATTGAAATTTCACGCCAAGCTTGTAGCACGGGAGGCGAGGCTGCGTCACCACTACTTCCGCCGAACCCACAGAGAATCGATCGCCAAGATTTACTGAGTCTTCCAGCAAACCATCCGTGGTTAAGTTTTCTCCAAACATGCCCATCGGCAACTCACGGCCCGGCAACTGTTTTTTCCAGTAATCGTAATGTTCCCCCGGATAGCAGTACACGGCCTTGTACTCTCCCCCATGTACGGTGAGATCCGCCTGACCGTCGCCATCCAAGTTGAGCGTGCGCAAAGCGACTCGGCCCTTCACGGGCGACTTGAAGATGCCAGTGATTACCACTCTCCCGCGCCACATTACGTCTCGCGGCTGGCCGACGTTTAAGGACACTATTTTCATCTACTGATAATCCTCTCTAGCTGGCTGACAGGGCTAGTAAGTTTTTATCAGGAGCTTTGGTTGTTTGGCGGAACGATCCGAGAGCAGCCAGTCCAGGCGGGAGGAAATGTCTTTTTTGGAAGCTTCGCCCTCAATTCGAAACAGGGGAGTGCCGTCGCGATCCAGGATCAGGGTTGCTGGAACGATTTCTCCGAGGGCGAACTGTTTCAAAGTTTCGGGCGTTGCGCCGGTAAAAACTGGGAGGGTGATTTTCTTTTTCTCTAGAAAATGCGGAATCTTCGATTGTGTTTGTGCGTCGTCAATCGATGCGGCGAGAAACGCGACGTCTTTCTGATCATACTTCGGGGCGAGTTTGCTTAGCATTGGCATCTCTTCGCGGCAAGGCAAGCACCACGTCGCCCAGAAATTCAGTACCACAATTTTGCCGCGGTGCTCCGCGAGCGAATGCGTTTTGCCATCCAAATTTGTCAGTGTGAAATCGGGGGCCGCGGCGGCTCGGGTCCAGGGCGCTCCGCAGAGCGCGAGCAACATTCCGATGGTGAGACAAAGCAACGGGAATGCGAATGTTTCCTTAGAATGAAAGCGCCTTTGCATTAGAACCGGTGCGAGAGCACGGCGATGATGGTGTAATCCGCAAACGCGGCGTCTCCGTGCGTACCATTCGCGATGTCTGGCACGCTGCGACGACGGTTGCGTTCGAGCGCCCATGGGCCGTTCACGCTGAGCGTTTCGTGGCGGAAGCTGTACATCAAGCCAGGGTCAATTGAAATGATGTATCCCGGACGCCGAAAACCATTGCTCGAGCCGAACGCATCGCGTACCGGAATTCCTTCCATGCGGCCGCCAAGGCTTGCGGACAAGTGCTTAATTTTTGGCACCGCGTGCGAAAACCCGCCACGGAAGAGATACTGGTCGGTCACGGACATAACTGTTTCGCCGGGCCGCGACCGGAACGTCGGCACACCATTTGTGTCCGCGGGATTAAAGAGCCAGGAGCCCTGGAAATACAGCATCGTATGGAACCAAATTTGGCGGTACGCCTGCGAGCTCAGCGTGAAGCCCCATCTGCAATCGCCGGGCTGCAAAGATTGATCGGCAACTGCCTTCACAAGTTGGCCTTTGTAAAGTGCGGTGCCTGTGGCGTCGCAGATGCCTGTTGGAATCTTTATTGAAGCGGCGAGCGCTATGTTCCCGTTGCTTTCGGTAGGCGGTTTGAAGATCCAGGACTGCACTCCGACTTGCATGTCCCCGATGCCGCCCACGCGAAATACGCCGACCGGCGGATAGATTTGGTTTCGCGAGCCTTGCAGGACAGGCACGTCCGCGATCACGCTCCAGCGGTGCGAAAGCTGATAATTCAGGCCAATGTCGAACAGAAGTTGATGATTCTCGACTTGGTTGTGCAGCAGGCCGCGCTGCGTCTGTTCGACTGTGCCTACAAAGTGGCGGAAGGAATTGAATTCGCGGAACCCAACATCCACGGTGAGGCGCCGCAGCCACAGCGGGTTGTGATCCTTGTCGTCGTGAGCAGCGAGCGTACCTTGCCCGCAGAGCTCGTCAAGAATCCCTTGGCTCGAACGCGCGGCAATGCAGCCTTGGGCGTTGGCTTTATGAAAAGCGCCGCTGATTAGCATTGCGGCCAAGAATAACCACACGAATCGACCGGACACGAGACGCGGTGAGTTCACGTGTGCCTCTCTCCAGATTTTCGATTTGCGAACACTACCCCGAGAAATCTGCGGCGCATTTAAGCAGTGCGGGCGAACCGACGCAATAGTGGAAAACGATTAGAATGCGGATTTGCGCTTATTCTGGGCCTGGATTGTCGAAGCTGAGGTCTCTGTTGTTGGGCGATTAACAACTTAATCGCCAAATCTCTCGGCGGCGCGCGCTTTCGCCTTCGCGGCTTCCTCTTCTCGATTCTTTGGGGGCGCGGTGGTCTCGAGTGAATGCAGGAGCCGTCTCGAGATCCCCGCTACTTCTTCGACTGCGCCAAGAAACGCCGGTTCATTTGCCTTGGATGGCTTGTTGAAACCGGTGATTTTCCTTACGAACTGCAACGAAGCAGCGCGCACCTCTTCGTCAGTTACTGGCGGATCGAAATTGAAGAGCGTTTTGATGTTTCTGCACATTGCTAAAATCTCCCCGGCGATTGGCTCGGATATCGGTTCAAAGAACCGCAAAACATTGTCCTACAAAACGAAGGGTTGCGCCCGGGAGGAGGGCAGAGGCATCCGGGCGCCAGCGAAAGTCCCGCGGTAGCAAGGCAAATCAGAGGCGAAGACGAAGAAGCCGGTGACGCTCGGCGCGGGCACGGCAGTGCCGTGCCCCTACAACGGCGGGGTGTGTTTTACGATAGGCGGGGTGTCGCCGACTGGACACTGGGCTCGAACACTCGCGGAAGCGGTCTCGATGTCCCGCGGAACATGTACATGCGTCCTCAACAACTTACAAGAGGGCGCATTTCTCTTCCTGGCGCTGCTTCCGCGGCTGCTTGAATGCTTCTTACTTGGATGTTGCCTTTCACGCAGCACTCGCGCGGGGCTTCGGCTTTGGCCGCGCGGATGTCGTACACTATTTTCTTCTCAGGACGACTATGGCGGCGCGACAAAAAAAACAGGTAAAAATCGAAGGGCGACCAGTGTGGGCGGAGGTTTCCGCTTCGGCGCTTACGCACAATTTGCGGGCTATCCGCGACTTCGTCAATCCGGCGGGCGAAAAACGGAAGACGCGGCGCAAGGTGCTCTCGATCGTCAAGGGCAACGCCTACGGACACGGCGGACCGCAGGTTGCAAAAATTCTCGAGAAGGCGGGCTCGGACTGGTTTGGCGTCACCTGCACGAATGAAGGGATCGACGTTCGCAAAGCCGGCGTACGCAAACCAATTTTGGTGTTGACCAGTTTCTGGCCCGGGGAAGAAGCGAGTCTGCTAAAGCACGAGTTGACTGCGGTGGTACATCGTTGCGAGCAACTGGAAACGCTGGATCGTGCGGCGGCAAAACGCTCGACACGCAAACCGGTTTCGTTTCACCTGAAAATCGATACGGGCATGAATCGGCTCGGCATCGCCCCTAGCGATGTGGAATGCTTCGCGCGGCAACTCGCAAAGTGCAAACACCTTCGGCTTGGCGGTGTGATGACGCATTTTGCTTCCTCGGAAGCGTTCGCGCCTGCGACACAAGGCCAGCAAACGCGTGAACAAGAAGAGGCGTTCTTCGGCGCGTTGGACCGTCTGCGCAAGCTCGGCGTCGACACCGGCATCGTGCACATGGCCAACAGCGCGGCTATTGCAGCGCGTCCGGAAAGCTGGGGAGACATGGTGCGCCCCGGCGTAATTCTTTACGGCTATCATCCGGGCTACGATCCGCCGGAGCAGCGCGAGGAATCGGAGCGGCGCTTGCCCTTGAAGCCGGTGATGAGCCTGCGCACGCGCATTATCAGTTTGCGACGCGTTTCGGCCGGCTCGGGCGTGGGGTACGGAGCGAAATTCATTCCGCAGCGGGCTTCGCTTATCGGAGTGCTGGCCGCCGGCTATGGCGATGGCATTCACCGTTCGCTGAGCAACGGTCGGGGCTGCGTGCTGGTGCGGGGGAAACTTGTGCCCATCGTGGGCATCGTCTCTATGGATGTGACGATGATTGATGTTACCGATGTTGACGGCGCTGAAATCGGCGACGTGGTTACGATTTACGGTACCGATGGCGAACACGTTCATCCTGCGAATGGGGTCGCGCGCGCCATTGGCACTGTCACTTCTGATCTTTTGTGCGCCGTAACTGCTCGCGTTCCTCGCGCTTACGTCTGAGCCCGCAAACGCAAAAGGCTGATGCGTTTCTCTTTTTGCAACCTCTTTCCGACAATGACCGTGAATTAATTTAGTTTCGAGGTCGTAATAGCACAGCCAAGAGTGGCTGTGCTACTGGTGCTTGCTTGCCGCGGTTGAGGTACACTCTGAAGTTTGCGACTTGCGGGCTGAACGCGCTGCGCAAGCTTACGCAAAATTAATGAATCGCATAGCTGCCATTCTTCCTGCCGCTGGACTCGGAACGCGCATGGGCGCGGAGATGCCAAAACAATTTTTGGAGCTGAATGGCGTGCCGATCGTGATTTTGAGTTTGCGGCGGATTGCTTCTTGCGATTTGGTTACGGACATTATTGTGGCGACGCGGGGAGACGAAGTGGCGCGGTTGGAAGAGCGGATTCGAACGGAGAATTTTAAGCAGAGCGTGCGGGTGGTGCGCGGCGGGGACTCTCGGCAGGAATCGGTGGCACAGGCTTTGGAGCAGGTTTCAAACGATACGGAAATTGTTTTGGTGCACGATGCGGTGCGGCCGTTTGTGACGCGAGAGCAGATTGCGCGGGTGATTGAAGAAGCGCGAAATTGTCGCGCGGCCATTCTAGGCATTCCGGCGATGGACACGGTGAAGGAAGTGAAGCGCGCGAGTTTGCCGGAGGACGTTGCGCTGATCACGGCGACGATTCCGCGCGAGCGCATTGTGCTGGCGCAGACACCCCAGGCGTTTTCGACTAAGTTGTTGAAGGAGGCGTTCGCGCGTGCGCAGGCGGATGGCGTTAGTGCTTCGGATGAGGCGGGTTTGGTGGAACGGCTTGGCTACGATGTGCACGTAGTGCTGGGCTCCGAACGCAACATGAAGATTACCAAGCCGGCGGATATGGAGTTGGCGCGGTCATATATGGAACGCGAGCGGCTGAAGAAATGAGCGTGCGCTGCGGCATTGGGTACGACTTGCATCGGCTGGAAGCGGGGCGAAAGCTGATTGTTGGCGGGATTGAGCTGCCTTTTGACAAAGGGCCGGTGGGGCATTCGGATGGAGATGTGCTGGCACATGCGCTTTGCGATGCGCTGCTCGGGGCCGCCGGGCTGGGAGATATCGGGACGCATTTTCCGGATACGGATCCGAAGTGGAAGGGCGCGAACAGTTTGATTTTTTTGGAGCATGCGAAGAAGCTGCTAGCGGAGAGAGATTTTGTGATTGAGCATGTCGATGCGGTGGTGATTATGGAGAAACCGAAATTGGGCCCGCATTTTCCGAAGATGCGGGAGGCGCTGGGGCGAGCGCTTGGTGTGGCGGCGGAGAAGATACATTTGAAGGCGAAGACGAATGAAGGGGTGGACGCGGTTGGGCGCGGGGAAGCGATTGCTGCGCATGTTGTGGCTACGCTTGCGTTGAGGCAGACGGCGCAGGCGAAGCTTTGTCCGTAGTTGTGGGTTAAAAGGAAAGTGTGCCGCACCTACGGCGCTCTGGTCTGCTCCGCTCGCAATCCCACCCCTTACGGGGTGGGCTAACCTGTGTCGCACCTCCGGCGCTAAGAAGATGGCTCACACCGTACATCAACATATTCGTCTTTTGTGTTCGATACGCCGCGGAATCGTACAATTTATCGATGATGCCGGATGAGAAAGAGAACTCGCCTGCGGTTGCGGTGAATCCGTTTACTGGTGCGGATGTGGCGGGGATTCTTGCGGAGCGCGGTTGGGTTGCGGGGGAATTGTCGGCCGAGCAGGTTGTTTGGTGCGAGCGTGCTGCGGGGATTCTGGGGCCGCAGGTGGCGGATCGTAATGCGCTGGTGGAATTGTTGGGGCTTGTTTTTCATTACGACGCACGGGAAATCTTGGAACGAGTCGAGAGTCACGCGGTGCTTTCGCGCTATGCGGCTCGGGATGTTTTGCGGCAGCTTGCGCTGCTTCTGTTGGGGGGAGCGGGACTGGATTCCGACCGATTTAAGGAGATTATTACTGCGCTGAAAGAGGGGCTGGATCTTCGGGGGAGAGAATTATTTCATCCGATTCGGTTGGCGCTTGCCGGGCGGGCTGGCGAGGGGGAACTGGATCGCGTGATTTTGCTTTTGGACGAGGCGGCCGGTGCGGGGTTTGCGGTGCGAGTGAAGACGGCGCGCGAGAGGATTTTGGAATTTTGCGCGGGGTTGGATTGAGGGACGGGCACGGCTGTGCCGTGCCCGTACAATGAGGCGGGACTTCGGACGGAATTATGGATCGATTGACGGGGATACATGCGGTGCGGGAGGCGCTGGAGGCGGGGCGGGCGTTTGACCGCATTGTGATTGCGCGCGGACGGCAGGATACGCGCGTGGAAGAGATTGTGAAACTGGCGCGGGGGCGGAATATTTCCGTGCGTTTTGAGGAGCGGGGGCAGCTCGATCGGCTGGCGGATTCGAAAGATCATCAGGGTGTGGTGGCGCTGGCGGCGGCGCGGGCTGCGGCTACGCTGGAGGACATTCTTGCGGCGGCAAATGCTGGCCCCGGTAAGGGCGAAAAGGGTTTGATTGTTTTGCTTGATGGCGTAGAGGATCCGCACAATTTGGGGGCGATCATTAGGACGTCGCTGGCGGCCGGCGCCCATGGAGTGTTGGTTCCTGAACGGCGGGCGGCGGGATTGACGGATACGGTAGAGCGGGCTTCGGCGGGGGCGCTGTCGCATTTGCCGGTGGCGAAGGTTACTAATTTGGCGCGGGCCATGGAAGAGTTGAAGGAAGCGGGCTACTGGTTGATTGGATTGGATGAAGGCGCGGAGAAGAGTTATACGCAGGCGGATTATACGTCTCCGGTCGGGATTGTTCTTGGCGGAGAGGGGAAGGGCTTGCACGAGCTCACGCGGAAGCGGTGCGATTTTGTTGTGTCGCTGCCGACGGTGGGGCCGGTGAAGTCGTTGAATGTTTCGGTGGCGGCGGGAGTGGTTTTGTTTGAGGCGGTGCGGCAGAGGAAGGCACGCTCGGGATGACATTCAAATTAAACAGTCGTCGTAAGTTTCCGCATGCGCACAGGCAAGAGTGCCTGTGCTACTTATTTGTCGTATTGGATTAGGGAGAAGACGTCTAGGCCTTGGAGTTTTTTGCGGCCGTTTAGGAACGTGAGCTCTACGGCGAAGGCGGCGCCTTCTACTGTGCCGCCTAATTGTTGGACTAGCTTTACGGTGGCGGCGGCGGTGCCTCCGGTGGCTAGGAGGTCGTCGCAGATTATTACGCGGTCGCCCTTTTTTACGGCGTCTTCGTGGATTTCTAGCGTGTCGGTGCCGTATTCGAGGGCGTAGGAGACGCTCGTGGTTTTTGCGGGGAGCTTTTTAGGTTTGCGCACGGGGACGAAGCCGGCGCCTAGACTGTAGGCTAATGCGGGAGCGAAGATGAAGCCGCGGGCTTCGATGCCGGCGACTACATCGATGGGATGACCGTTGTAATGCGCGCAGAGGCGGTCGATTAGCGAGTGGAAGCCTTTTTTGTCTTTCAGCAGCGTGGTTAGATCGTAGAAGAGAATTCCCGGCTTGGGGTAATCGGGGACTTCGCGGATCAGCTTTTTTAGATCGTCCATTCGCAGAGGCTCCTGGCTTTAGTAATTGATGACAAACCCGTCGTCATAATTTGAATTGATTGCCGCTTGCTCTTCCTTGACTTCGCTGACCGTGGCGCCCCAGGGACCGCGTTCGAGAACGGAGCGTAGCTTGGCGAGCTGGTCAGGCGTGCCGATGACGTAGGCTTCGACGCGGCCATCCGGCAAATTTCGCGCGTAGCCGTGTAATTGCAGGCGTTCCGCGGCGCGCAGCGTGAAAAAGCGGAAGCCGACACCCTGCACATTTCCCGAGACGAAGTAACGTTTGGCTTGTTTGTGCTCGCTCACAAAACGGTAGATTGTAGCAGAGAGCCGGGCGGTCGCATCCATCGCAATGCAGCTTCGGTTTTGGCATTTGCTGTAAGCTTTACGGGGGCGAAGGCGAGGCGGCTTTCGGATAGTGGGAGCGCATCCAAAACAGTTATGAATGCGTTGGGTGACATTGTGTTCGGGTTTACGCGAAGGCGCCCGCCTCAGAAGGCGGCCGCTACAGGTGCACGCCGCTGGCGGGTTGCCAAGCATTTGAGGTGGGCTCTTGCTATTTTCGCTATTACGGGTGGCGCACGGGGCGCTTATGCGCAGGATGCGCAGGGGCCGCTTACGCCGGCGCCTTCGGAGGAGCATAAGGTGCGGCGGTTGGGGACGGAGCCGGAGACTCCGGCGCCGCCGTCGTTGCCGCCGGAGGAGATCATTCGGCGATTTTCGCAGAAGGAAGATGAGTTTATTGCGGCGCGACCGAACTACGGATATCGCAAGACGATTCGAATCGATGAGTTTGGGGAGGATGGCAAGCCGGCGGGGCAATTCCTGATGGTGACGGAGACGACTCGTGCGGCGAATGGTCAAGTGATCAGCAAAGTGGTGCAGAAGCCGCAGTCGACGCTGCACTATTTCAATCTGGAAACCGAGGACGTGAGGGAACTGGACCGCATTCCGGCGTTTCCGCTGAGCAGCAGCCAGTTGGCGAAATATGATTTGAAATATATTGGCGAAGAGCAGGTGGACGAAATTGATTGCTACATTTTCAAGGTGAAGCCGAGAGTGCTGGACCGCACGCACGCGTATTTGGATGGACTTGTTTGGGTGGATACGAAATATTTGGAAGTGGTGAAGACTTATGGGCGATGGGTGAACGAATTGGGCGAGGTGCGTTCGGCTACGCTGCCGTTTACGCTGTTTGAGACTTACCGCGAGAATGTGGATGGGAAATATTGGTTTCCGAATTATGAGCGATCGGATGACATCGTGCATTTGAAGGATGTTAGCGTGCCGGTGCGGCTGGTGATTAAGTGGACGGATTTTAAGGTTTTGCCGGCGGCGGGGACTGCTGCGGCGCCGACCGCGCCTGCTCCTGCTGCTGCGAAACCGCAGATGTAATTTGGTGCAGCAGCCTGAGCCTCTACGCTATCAGCGATTGGCCTATAGTTGCCGAAGGGCGTCGGGTAACTCGCTGATGGAATTTAGGAGGAGGTCGGGTTTGGCGGCGCGGAGGCGGGCTTCGGTTGGGAAGGGGCCGAGGACGGCGATGGCGCGGACTCCGGCGCGACGGGCCATCTCGAGATCTTCGGGGGAATCGCCGACGTAAACACAGTCGGCTGGATCCAAGCACATTTGGCGCAGGGCGAGACGCAGAGGGGCGGGATGCGGCTTGCGGTAACGTGTGTCTCCGCTGCAGACATGTGAGGCGAAAAGATTCGTGAGCTGGAAGAGACGCAGCTGGCGGACTACGCGGTCTCGATCGCCGCTGGTGACTACTCCGAGTTGGTGGCGCGCGCGGAGATGCTTGAGGACGCGGCGGGCTCCGGGCATGAGTTTTGGGCGATGCGTGGCGTATTGTTTGCGCCAGGCGCGGTCGGCGTCGTCCCAGCGGGCGCGGGGCAATTTTGCGGCGCGATAGACGCGATACCAGTTGGGGGAATAGTGGCGGGCGAGATCGTCGAGGGTCCAGGGAATGCCCATTTCGCGGAACATCGCGAGGTAGGCGGCGGAATCGGCGCGGTAGGAGTTGATCAGTGTGCCGTCCCAGTCGAAGAGGACGCCTTGGATTGTTACGTTGGGCATTGGTGATCTTGGACAGAGTAGCAGAAGGTGGGCGGGAGTATACGGGCTGCCAACGCAGAAATACTCTCGACTTGAGAGACGTGATGTTGAAATGGTGCTGAGAAGGGGCGCAGCATTCCCTGGTGAACGCTCGGGATTAAGCTGCGCCCCTACCGGTACGAGGCCGCTTAAAACTCTAGGCGGACAGATAGCTGGGCTTGGCGTGGGTCGCCTACGCCGACGCGCAGGAAGCCGTTGAAGTCGAAGAGCTGCGGCGACGACAGCGGGTTGATGTTGTTCTTGTTGTTGAAAGTGTTGAACATTTCGATCTTGGGGACGACGCGGAAGCGCTCGCCGAGGTGAATGGGGCGTGCGACGCCGAAATCAAAAGTGAAGAAGGCGTTGTCTTTGCGCAACGAGTTTCGCGGAAGAACGACGCCACCGGCGATGCGCGGCTCGGGCGAGATGGGCTGAGCAGAGTGCGCTTGCATACGCACGTCGGCGTCAAAGCCCCAAGGCAGATTGGCGACGCTGTAAAAATTGAATTTGTGGCGTTCGTCGCGGTCAGAGTAACCGTACTCTTGTCCGAGATTAAAGAGATTGACGTAACGGAAGCTGAACGGGTCGCGCTCGTTGGAGTCATCGTCGCGGTCGACGGAGTAGGTGTAGTTTCCGTCGAAGAGGAAGTGGTGGCTCAAACGCTTGCGCAAGCCGATTGTGAATCCGCGGTAGAGAGATTTTGCGGAACTGACCGTGTCCGTTATGGTTCCTAGGTTGCTAAACGGAGCAGGGAAGTTTACGGGGTCTAGTGAGCTCAAGTAGGTAACGGTATCGCCATTGGCGGGGACACATACGCCGGTGGGATCCAAGGTCAGCCCCGCGGTTTTGCAAGTTTGGCCGGCCAAGCTGCTAGTGCTTCTGGAGACATTTGGGTTCGTGAAGCGAGTCAGGTGAATGCCCTTGGACATGGTGAAGTCGGCGTAGGCGGCATAATCGCCAACGAGCTGCTGCTCGAAGCCGATGTTGGTGGTGTAGATGCGCGGATTGGCGTAGTCTCGGCTGAACACGGTGACACCGGCCTGGAACGGAAAGCTTCCCGTAGGCAGCAGAGGCACGGGAGTCGTTCCAGGATAAGTCGGTGCAGGGCCGCCAGCGGAGTTCTGCTGGCAAACGTTGGCAATCTTGAAGAGGCAAGTGCCGGCAGCGATTTCCTGCTGCTGGACGCCGTTGGTCGTAATGGGGCCTGTTTGCGTCAGCATGTTTTGGCGTGCGTTGAAAATGCCCCAGCTTGCGCGCAGCGCGGACTTGCCGTTGCCGCGGAGGTCCCAGGCGAAACCGATGCGTGGCTGGAATTCTTTGTATTGATTGGGCAATTTGCCGGTGGACGGAAAATTGGGATCGCTGAGATTGGAGCCGTAAGCGGTTTGCGACGGAGGAATCGTTGGGTCAGGGAATTTCTGCGCATCCCAGCGGAGACCGTAGTTTAGGGTGAAATTACGGAAAAGCTTCCAGGTATCTTGGAAGAAGAGCGAGTAGTCTTCGTTGGCGATATCCGCTTTGCCGGATTGATCGAGAGTTTCGCCTGACGTGGTGGGTCCGTGCTGGAGATACAAGAGTAGCGGGCCACCGGTGAAGGCGCTGCCGTTAGGGCAGTTGCCGGCGACTGTGACCAGCGAAATGTTTGTGAAGCTGCCGTCAGCGCACTCTGCGGCGCCGGGACCGAAGCCAACGCCATTGGAGGCAGGAGACGCGTAGTGGAGGAAGCCAGTCACGCTGTCGAAAATGTAGCGGCCGGTGAAAAAGCCGCGGAAAATTTGGGAATTGCGGCTGTGAATCCATTCGCCGCCGAACTTCCAGGTGTGCTTACCTTTAATGACGGAAAAATTGTCGCGGATGTCGGTGCGATAAAAGAGTTCGTCAACGGCAGGCTCCAGGAAAAATGGCTGGCCGAAGCGGAAGTTGGTAGCAAAGCCCATGGCTGTGTCCGGAACGCTAGAGCCGTTGACGGCGAGGCGCGGGCGGGCTTCGCGGGCATAGGTGAAATGGGCTTCGTTGAGCATGCTGTTCGAGAGGGTGCTGAACCAATTGGTGCTGACGGCTTGAATCTTCGAAGGGCCTTCGATGCCGTTGGCGGAGGTGCCATAGGTCGGGACGTCAAAGGTTTGATTGGGGTTCTTGGACCAGTCGAAGTTGTAGGAGCCGAAGATTTGATTTTTGGAATTGAAGTTGTAGTCGACGCGACCGAAAACGGAGGCGTTGCGGACAGAGTGATCGACAGCAAGCCCTTCATCCGTGTTCTTGATACCCGATGGGAAAGGAGCGGTCTTGAAGAAGTTGAGAAGCGCGACGCGCTGGCATTCAGGGCTTGCGCTGATTACAGCATCATTCACGCCTGCGACAGGAGTGGCCACGGAGCAGGCAGGCCCGAGCGGAACGCTTAGATTCTTGCGGCTGAGGTCTTCGCGGATGCCTTCGCTGGCGGCGAAGAAGAAGAGCTTGTCCTTGATGATGGGGCCGCCGAAGCTGCCGCCAAACTGGTTGCGGCGGAAATTATCGAGCGGCTTGCCGTCGGAAGTGGCGGCGGTGAGGGCTTCGGTACGGAAATATTCGAAGGCGCTGCCATGAATGTTGTTTGTGCCGGACTTGGTGATAACGTTGACGACGCCGCCGGCGGTGCGACCGAATTCGGCGTTGGCGCCGCTGGCGACGACTTGGAATTCCTTTACGGCTTCGAGGGTGATGTCGATCGCAGCGCGCTGGCCGCCCATTTGCTCGCCGAAGAAGCCGTTGTTGTAATCACCGCCATCGAGGCTGATGTTGTTGAAAATGCCGCGCTGGCCATTGATGTTGATTTCGTCGCCGTCGGGACCTTGGCTGATGCTGACGCCGGGAGTCAACGTGAGCAGGTCTTCAAATTTGCGGCCAAGTACGGGAGTTTCTGCGACCGCGACTTCGTCGAGCGTGGAGGAGTTCTCGGTCTTGGTGGTTTCGACGACGGGAACGTCAGAGACGACGATTTGCTGTGAGACGGTGGAAATTTTCATGGTGACGGGGATGGTGATGACCTGACCGACGGTGAGATTCACATTTTGCTGGAGAATGCTGGCGAAGCCAGACTGGCTGATGGTGAGTTGATAGCGGCCGGGGGCGAGACTGAGAAAAGCGAAGTGGCCATCCGAGTTTGTTTTTTCGGTTTGCGCGAAATTGGTGTCGAGGTTCCTGGCTTCGACCGTAGCGCCGGC
>Ga0209131_1000379_pt1 | contig 32340 bp, 30 predicted proteins | sample GraSoi_2013_40cm_FD_185826 | JGI IMG/M metagenome (GOLD analysis project Ga0209131, IMG submission 185826) | Grasslands soil microbial communities from the Angelo Coastal Reserve, California, USA - Sample 9_17_2013_40cm (SPAdes) (version 2) | ecosystem: Environmental > Terrestrial > Soil >...
CAAAATCACCGTGTACCGGCCCGGCGCAAGCTCCTGCGGGTCTATAGCGCGGTGTGCCTTCTCGCTCGCGCGTTCTGCCAATTGCTGCGGATGGACGTCCGCGACACTCGCCGCATTCTCCTTGGCCCAGCTTGCCGCCGAGCCTTCCTGCATCGTAATGGAAAACACCGCGTGCGTATCGCGATAGGCCGCAAACAACCCGCGCGAATTCCCCATCACGCTTTGCGCTTGCGCGCTGGAAAAAATTCCTGCTGCGGTCTGGCCCTTCTTGATCGCCAGATCGCAGGCTCGCCGAACCGCTCGCGCGCGATCTTCTGGCGTGAGCGCCGTCTGCTTGACGAAACGGTTGACCCCGCGATACCGCTGCTTCCGAGGGACCGGCAGCAAATTGGGATTTTTCGGCTGGCTATTCGCCAAAGAGAGAGATGCTTCGATAGCCGCGCGCAGAGAATCTTCATCGGTGCGATTTGTGGTCGAGCGTGCAGTGCGTTGATCCACCTGCGCTCGCACCGAAACGTTCAGCGTATGTTCCGCCACGTTTTGGTGGATGGCGTTATTGGCGAAGCGCGTCAGGGCGCTTATGTTCTCGTCGACATGAACTTCGGTTTCCGCAACGCCGATCGATTTGGCAATGCGCAGCACCGTATCAATGATTCCGCGCAGCTCGCGCTCGCCCATTAATTGCTGCCCAGCGTTAGCGGCCGCCTTTGCGCTCACTATCTTTGAGGATTTTCGCGACGGGCTCATTGCTTGGAGAACGCCGCCCCTATCCGCACATTGCGAAACCGCGAAGGCGACGCCCCGTGCCCAGTTCCTATGGTCTGCATTGGCTGGCCTTTCCCGCAATTTGGCGTGCCCCACAGCGTCCAATCCTCGCGCTTGCAAATCGCGTCACACGAATTCCAGAACTCGGTCGTTATTCCGCTGTAGCTCGGATTCTTCAGCATGCGCCCGCGCTTGCCGCCCTTGATCTCCCAAGCAATTTCCGTGGAAAACTGAAACTGATACCGGCGATCGTCAATGGACCAGGAACGATTTGTCTCCATCAGGATTCCGTCGTCCGTGTCGGCTAGCAGATCGCTAAATGCCCATGTGCCAGGCAGCAGACTGACGTTGGTCATGCGAATAATCGGCAAGCGATTCCAGCTTTCCGTGCGCATCGTTCCGGAAGAACGGTTTAGGCCGACGAAGTGCGCGGTCTCTCGATTCGACAGATATCCGCAAAACTGCCCCGCCTTGATGATGTCCGTGCACTGCGCCGGCACGCCTTCATCGTCGTAGGCAAAGGTACCGAGGCCCTGCCCATGATCCAGCCGTGCGTCCGCGACCACGTTAACGATGTCTGAGGCGTAGCGGAGCTTGTTGAGCTGATCCAACGTGAGAAAACTCGTGCCCGCAAAATTCGCTTCCTGACCTAAAACGCGATCCAATTCAATCGGATGCCCAATCGATTCGTGAATCTGCAAACCCAATTGGCTGCCGCCTAAAATCAACGTGCCCGCTTTTTGCGGACACTGCGCGGCCGAATGCAGCGCCACCGCTTCTTCCGCAATTAGCGGCGCGTGCTTCAGCAGATCCAGCGATTCGACTAGCTCATATCCCTGCAACGCATGCTGCCCGCCGAAACTGTTCGGATACGAGCGCTTCTGAATTTCGTCGCCCTGAAACGAAGTGGCCACAATGCCGCAGCCGGTAATCACTTTCCGCTGATGGATGCGTGAGCCGATACTTGAGGCAAACCAGGAATCGATTTTGCGAAACTGCATGTCTGTTTCGGTGAGCGTCACGCCTTTGACGCGCCGCATCTCCGCGTCTGCCGCGAGCAGCAACGCGAGCTGCGTTTCCAGGGGAATTTCAAAGGGGTCTTTGCGAAATGGGCTTTGCCAGCTATCCACGTAAGAATCTTCCGGCGCCATCACCACGTCTTCGCGTTTCGCCAGCGCCGAAGCCTTCGCGATCGACACCGCTTGCGCCGCGCACGCTGCCACGCCATCGCGCGTCAGCCGGTCCGTGGACGCAAATCCCCAAGCCCCATTTGCGAGCACGCGAATTCCCAGCCCGATGGACTCCGACTGTGCCAGCGTTCCCACTTCGCCATTTTTCGTGGTCAAGTCGCGCTGCCGCAAATGCATCACGCGCACGTCGGCGTACGATGCCCCGCGAACATTGCTAACGTCTAAAGAATGTGTGCAGAGGTCCCACATAAAGTTTCGCCCACGCCAGCAGTTTAGTTGAAGCGTCGACGCTTCGCACAAATAGTTATGGGCGGCTGAAGCCGCCCATAACTTAGTCTCCGCGCCGCATATCAGTTGCTAGGTGCCTTCTTGCCAGGAGGCGAGGTAGTGCTCTTGCTCGGGAGTTAGCTTATCCAATTTGTGGCCCATGGACTCGAGCTTTAACCGGGCGATTTCGCGGTCCAGGTGTTCGGGCACGACGTAGACTTGCGGCTTCAGGGTCTTGTAATTTTTCAGCAGGTATTCCGCTGAGAGAGCCTGGTTCGCGAAGCTCATATCCATAACCGCGGCCGGATGGCCTTCGGCAGTAGCCAGATTTACCAGGCGGCCTTCGCCAAGGAGATAAACTTTTCTGCCGCCCTTCAGGACATACTCATCGACTAGGGGACGCACTTCCCTTTTTCCGCTGGACAATTTTTCGAGCGCGGGGATATCGATTTCGACGTTGAAATGGCCAGAATTGCAAACTACCGCGCCATTTTTCATCGCCTGGAAATGTTCTTCGCGAATCACGCTCTTATTGCCGGTTACGGTAATGAAGACGTCGCCTTCCTTGGCGGCGTCGGCCATCGGCATCACGCGGAACCCATCCATCACGGCCTCGATGCCCTTGGTTGGATCAATTTCGGTGATGATGACGTCTGCGCCGTGGCCCTTGGCGCGCATCGCCACGCCGCGCCCGCACCAGCCGTAGCCCGCGATCACTACTTTCAAGCCGGCGAGCAGCAAATTCGTTGCGCGAATGACGCCGTCCAGCGTCGATTGACCCGTTCCGTAGCGATTGTCGAAGAAATGTTTCGTCTGGGCATCATTCACGGCGATGATCGGATACTTTAGGGTGCCGTCCTTGGCCATTGCGCGCAGGCGAATTACGCCGGTGGTGGTCTCTTCGGTTCCGGCGATTACGTTGGGAACGAGATCGGTGCGCTTGGTCAACAGCATGGTGACGAGGTCTGCGCCGTCGTCCATGGTGAACTGTGGCTTGTGCTCGAGCGCGGCGCTGAGGTGTGAGTAGTAGGTCTGGTTGTCTTCCCCCTTGATCGCGTACGTCGGAATATTGAAGTCACGATTCAGCGAAGCCGCTACTTCATCCTGCGTGGAAAGCGGATTCGAGGCGCACAGCACCACGTCCGCGCCGCCATCGCGCAGCGCGATTGCCAGGTTCGCGGTTTCGCTGGTCACGTGCAGACAGGCGGAAGCGCGCAAGCCCTTCAGCGGCTTCTCTGTCGCAAAGCGCTTGCGAATGATTTCGAGCACGGGCATCTGCTGCGCTGCCCACTCGATTTTGCGCTTGCCGGCGTCCGCCAGCGAAATATCCTTGACGTCACCTTTTTTCATTTCCGCGATAGCCACAGTGGTGCTCCTCAAATTTGGAATTGTCGAATTCCGATTGCTAAAGCCTAAACGGAATGCGCTTCGTTCCTGTCGAACTTTAAACGAGGCTCGATGCGCGCGCGCCCACTTCCACGCCTGCGCTAGAGTTCGCACCCAAGCCTGCAGCTTTGCGCAGCGCTGCAGCACGATCGGTGCGCTCCCAGGTGAAGCCCGGGCCGCTGCGACCGAAATGTCCGTATGCAGCAGTAGGCTTGTAAATCGGGCGGCGCAAATCCAGCGCGTCGATAATTCCCCTGGGGTTCAGAGCGAAATTTTCGCGCACTAGGTCGGTGATGCGCTCTTCCGGAATGCTTTCCGTGCCAAACGCATCAACCATGACGGAAACGGGCTCGGCTACGCCGATCGCATAGGCCAATTGCACTTCCGCTTTGCGGGCCAATCCCGCCGCCACGATATTCTTGGCAATGTACCGCGCCATGTAGCATGCGGAGCGGTCTACTTTGGAGGGATCTTTGCCTGAGAACGCGCCACCGCCATGCCGGCTATAGCCGCCATAGCTGTCTACGATAATCTTGCGGCCGGTGACGCCGGCATCGCCCATCGGCCCGCCAATTACGAAGCGGCCAGTCGGATTGATGTGGTATTTGGTGTTGCGGTCCATCATTGCGGCGGGAACGATCGGACGAATCACCTGTTCCATTACCGCTTCGTGCAAATTTGCGGTGGACACCTTCTCATCGTGCTGCGTTGAGATCACTACGGTGTCCACGCGCGAGGGGCGGCCGTTGCGATATTCGATGGTGACTTGGGACTTTCCATCGGGGCGAAGGAAATTGACTTTCTTGGACTTGCGAACTTCGGAGAGGCGCTGCGTGAGGCGGTGGGCGAGTTGGATGGGCATGGGCATCAACTCTTCGGTTTCATCGCAGGCAAAGCCAAACATCAGCCCCTGGTCGCCGGCGCCGCCAGTGTCGACGCCCATGGCGATATCGGGAGACTGGCGCTTGACCGTGCACATGACCGCGCACGTGTAACCATCGTAGCCGTAGGTCGCGTCGTCATAGCCGACGCCGCGAATTGTTTCGCGCACTAAGCTGTCGTAATCGACGTGCGCGGTGGTGGTAATTTCTCCGGCGACCACGGCCAAACCTGTGGTGACGAGCGTCTCGCAGGCCACTCGGCCCTTGGGATCCTGTCGCATCACTTCATCGAGAACGGCGTCGGAAATTTGATCGGCGATTTTGTCGGGATGGCCTTCGGTGACGGATTCGGAGGTGAACAGAAAATTGCGTAATTCTTCGCTCAAAACAGGATCTCCTTTGCAAGCTGGCTGCGAAGCGGCAACCGGACTGGGCAGGGACAGCCCCGCGCATCTGCTTTTGCAAGCGACGCAAGTACCTTTACAAAGCTATCATCACGTTGTGGAAGAATCAACGAATTGAACTGAACGGCAATAGGGCGCATTAAACGGCGAAAATCGTGGGTCGAATGGTAACGTTGGACACAACGGGAATGCGATTCTGTCCACAATTGTGATGAGCAGCCCGCCCTTTACCCCGATGGCCAACTATTGGCCGGGCCAATGCTTCAGCGCGCACCGGACGTCCGTCCGATGCGCGCCGTTGCTCCATCCCCTCTAGCTCTACGCAGCGGGACGAACGCGGGCATTTTCACTGCGAACGTCTTCGCGCCGGCCGCGCATGCCAGCCAGCCCCGCCAAACCTATCAGACCAATCCAGCCAAAATTGCCGCCGCGACGCACCGGCTCGTTGCTCGCGGGCGCATTGTTGTCGTTTGTTGCGGACCGATCCGGCGCCTGCGCGAAACCCAGCGTGGCGCTCAAGGCCATTAATGCAAACAGCGAAAGAATCTTTTTCACTTGCTCCTCCGTTATCCTTGCACAGTGGTATCCGTGCCAAACACAGAGTGCCGTTGCTGCTAAGTGCCTTCCATAGGGAAAAAGCCCAACAATTCAGCATTTTGCGGCTTAAACCTCTGTAGGGCGAGGTTGCGGCCGTGAGGTTGACTAGGGGAGAGAGCCATATTCCTGGCTGTCTAGCCGCTTCGCAGTCCAGCCCTGGTCAGGCGCGATTTGCGCGGAGCTACTGGGAATGCTGGATTAACTGTGTGCGTCGCAAAACCAGAGAATCGAGAGTTGCGCGGCATACAGTTGCTTCGGGAGATGCCATGAGCAAGAACGGAAAACGCAATGGCTTGGCTGACCCTTCACGGCTGAAGCCGGTCGATAAAGATGACAAGGAAGTGGTGCGCGTCGTCATTGAAACACCCAAAGGGAGCCGCAACAAATATGCTTTCGATCCAGACGACAAAACGTTCACACTGAAGAAGGTCTTACCCGCTGGTATGGCCTTCCCGTATGACTTCGGGTTTGTGCCGTCCACGTTAGCGGAGGATGGCGACCCACTAGATGTGCTGGTGCTGATGGACGAACCTGCGTTCCCGGGGTGCTTAGTGAAATGCCGCCTGGTCGGTTTGATTGAAGGCGAGCAGAAAGACAAAAAGGAAACGTTGCGCAACGACCGCGTTGTCGCCGTGGATATTGAAAACCATCAGTGGGAGCACATCGAGCACGTGGACGACCTGGGAAAGGAGTTCGTGCGCGAATTAGAGGAGTTCTTTGTCAATTACCATGAGCTGACCGGCAAGAAGTATCGAATTCTGGATGTACGCGGCCCCGGACAGGCCCGACGCTGTGTCGATGGGAGCAGGAAAGCGCTCGCTGGGAAGAAATCCTGACGTCTTTGCCCTTAAACGACGGACTTAACCGGTTCGCTGCGGAATTTGATCGCCGCCAAGATGGTGAGGACCACAAAAGCGACTAATGCTGCGAGCTGCGCTTCTTTGAATGGCGCTTCGCTTTGCGTGGGAGCCAGCGCTTTCAGGGTCGGCACTTTCATGAAGAGCTGCGCGATTAAGACAAACACGTTGAAGTAAAGCGCAATCATGGCGTTTATGGCGTAGGCCTTACGCCACGCGCCCGCCAAGTGCTTGCCATATAGCGCGTAAATCGCAATCGTCAAGGCCAGTAAAGACAAAATGCCGATCGCGTGCGAGGGCAAAAATTTATGGAATGGAAACAAGAATCCCGTGACGCTTGTGGCCACCGTGGTCCAGATAAAAAGCGCCGTCCAGCCGTGGAGTTGTTTGGCGGTGAGTAGCCCGAGCATAACGACGAAACCCGCGAGGATGCCAACCAGGCTCAACAAAACGTGCACGAAGGTCAATATCGTCATACCAAAAATCATGGGGTGCCTCTCTTTCGGCAGACTTTCTTCGGGATTACCGAGGGACCGCTACGATACACGTGTCGCTCAGCGCATGCAATCTGCTGTGGAGAGTCTTCAGCTGTTCTTACGCGGTCACGGTGTCATCGTCTTCGGGCTGGACTTCGAGCTTGCCTTTGGTTTTCTTGGCCATTAAGTAGGAGCGCATGAAGGGGTCGAGGTCGCCGTCGAGAACGCGGTCGACATCGCCGACGACGAACTTGGTGCGATGGTCCTTGATCTGACGATACGGCTGCATGACGTAGGAGCGAATCTGGCTGCCGAAGGAGATGTCCATCTTGGTTTCGTCGAGCCGGTCGGTCTCCGCCTGGCGCTTCTGAATTTCGAGGTCGTAGAGGCGCGAGCGAAGCATCTTCATGGCGAGCTCGCGATTTTTGTGCTGGCTGCGCTCGACTTGGCAGCCGACGACGATATTGGTGGGAAGGTGCGTGATGCGCACGGCGGTCTCTACCTTGTTGACGTTCTGGCCGCCCTTGCCGCCGGATCGGAAAGTGTCGACGCGCAAATCTTCAGGACGGATATTGATTTCGATTTTGTCGTCGACCTCGGGAATTACGAAGACAGATGCGAAGGACGTGTGGCGTCTCGCAGCTTGGTCAAAAGGGGAGATGCGCACGAGGCGATGCACGCCGGCTTCGCCAACGAGCATGCCGTAGGCGTTTTCGCCGGCAAACTGGATGGTGGCGTTCTTGATGCCCGCTTCCTCGCCTGGAGTCTCATCGAGAACAACGGCGCTCATGCCCTTGCGCTCGGCCCAGCGCAGATACATACGGAGCAGGATGGAAGCCCAGTCCTGCGATTCGGTGCCACCGGCGCCGGGCTTGATGGTCATGATGGCGTTGAGGTGGTCGCTTTCACCGGAGAGCAGCGTTTTCGTTTCCAGGTCTGCGATGTAATTTTCCGCGGTGCCGAGCTCGCGATCCAGCTCCTTGAGCAAATCGTTGCGCTGCTCGGCATTGGTTTCTTCCTGCGCGAGATGGATGTAGGTATCGAGATCGCCGGAGAGCGAAGTTAGCTTTTCGTCGGCGGCGATTTGATCTTCCGAGCGCTTGCGATCGCGCAGGACGGATTGCGCGGCTTCCTGATTGTTCCAGAAATCGGGCGCGGCGATGCGCGTTTCGAGGGACTTCAGGCGTTCGCGATGGGGCGCAGCGTCAAAGATAACTCCGAACGAGCGTGATGCGCGGCTTTAGGAGTTCATAGCGGTGCTGGAGGTCTTCGAGAATCATGAGATCGAGTGGCGCGCGTTAGGAGCTACGGCCGCGGGGTCGCGCTAAAGCGCGCCCCCACAAGGGACGGCGGAATGTCTTCCACCGGGATCAGCAGCTCCTCGCGCGCGGTGCTTCCTTTCCGAAAAGTTAAGACTAACAGAATAACGGAAACGACTACGCAGAGCCAAGCGAACCAATCGTCGAAGCGCGTGTAGATCGTATCGTCGGTGCGAAAGTCGTAGGGCAGATCGACCGCGGCACGAACGTCGGGCGGCAGCGGACTGAATACGCGGCCGTAGGGATCGACGCTGACGGTAAAGCCATTGTTGGTGACGCGCAGGAGCCAGCGGCGATTTTCCACGGCGCGCACGCGGGCCATGCGGAGATGCTGTTCCGGCGCGGCCGAGCGGCCGAACCAGCCGTCGTTGGAGATGTTGATCAGCAGGTCCGCGCCTGCGGCGGCGAAGTGGCGGACTTCATTGGGAAAAATCGCTTCGTAGCAAATGAATGTGCCGAATGTGTAGCCGCCAGGCAGATGCGCGACGGAATATTTGCGGCCCTTGCGGAAACCGCCGACTTCATCGGAGAAGCTTGCGACGACGCGATGAATCAGCGGGAAGGGCTCGTATTCGCCAAAGGGGACGAGATGGATTTTGTCGTAGCTGAAAACTTTTTGGCCTTGCGGGTCGATAAGAATGGCGCTGTTGTAAGGAGCAAGTGCCGCGTGGGCGCTGGCTGCGGCTTCTGGCGCAGGCTCCCACTCGATGACGCCGGCGAGAAACGGATGCCGAAAGCGAACGGCGAGCAGTGAAGCGCGGCGGGCGAATTGCGGCTCTTCGAAGGAGAAGGGTGCGGGCGCTTCAGGCCAGACGAGAAGATCGACGCTGTGATTCGACGGGGTGAGGCTTAGTTGGTCGATCTGGTCCAGGTCACCGGCGTGGGCCTGAAACCAGTTCGATGGATAGTTCATGGCTTCGGGAAAGTTTGGCTGAACGGCGCGGGCGAAATGATGGGCGGACGTTTGCGGGATGAAATGTGGTCCGATGGCCATGACCGAGAGGATTAAGACGGCAGCGGCAGCAAGGAGCGTGACGCGAACGTTGGGACGAGGCGCGGGAGCCAGAACCGTCCAGGCGATGAGCGCGTTGAACGCAGCAACGAGAAAGGAAAGGCCCCAGATTCCGGTGAACGCGGTGAGTTGGAGCAGCGCTAGATTTGCGGAAGCGGGATAGCCGAGCAAGTTCCAGGGGAAACCGATTTCCGGCATGTGTGCGCGGGCAAATTCGAACGTCACCCAGAGAAATGGCGCGCCGACGCAGGCGAGCACTAGGCTGCGCTGGGCGAGTCGGCGGACGCACGACGCGAACGCGCCGGTGTGAATGCCGAAGACGGTGGCAATTAGAAGGAGAATCGCCCAGCCACCCACTCGTGAAAGGCCGCCATGCACGGCGAGAACGGTGGCAATCCAAGGCATGGAAGTAATTACGAAAAAAAGCGAGTGGATGAAGCCGCAAGCGAAAGCGATGCGCGGGCGCGCGTCCAAAATGACGATGAGCAGCAGCCCGGTACAAAGCCAAGAGTAGATGCTGAAATAATAGCCGGTGTACGAGAGGGACAGAGCCGCGCCAGAGACTGCCGCGCAGACTAAACGGAAAGCTGCGGGAGTGGCCGGTCCCGGATAGGGAGGAAAAAACTTAGTCCAGGAACGCAGCGACATCAATGCTTCACGATAGCCTTGAAGCCGGCGCCCTCGAGACCTTTCTTTGCGGCGTCGGCGGATTTTTGGTCGGCGTAGGGACCGACCTGCACACGGTAATATTTGTCGCCTTGCGGAGACACGACAAAGGCGGGGAACTTTTTCTTTTGCAGGTGAGAGGCGAGACTCATCGCATCGGACTCGCGTCGCAGGGCCGCCACTTGCAAGGTGTAGGAACCGGACGGAATCGCAGGGGCCGCACCCGATCTGCCGTTCCTACCTTTTGTTGAGGCGGCGACGGTGCGCGGGCTGGAAGCAGGAGCGGACCACGCGGGCTTCAGATTGTCGTCGGGCGGAGACGATTTGCCTGCGTTGTAGAAACTCCAATCGGAATTGGTCTGCGAATTGGTATCGGTGGTGGGATCGGAATCGCGCCGCGCTGCATTCGAACGTTTCGCTGCGGGATCGGATTTCGGAGCGATAGGAGTCGGCTGCAGCGTGCGCGGATTCGAAGCGGCGCGCACCTGGCCGTCATACTGATTGCGGCCCATGACGTAGCCGAGAGTAAAAAAAACGCCAGAGAAAAGCAGCATCAGCATGAACAAGCCGATTACGTGCCGGCTCTCGAGCACGCGCTCGCCGGTTCCCCCGCGTCTACCTCCCGATGCCATTTTTATTTTTTTGGCTCCGCTAACGATTGCACCCAACTGTTAATAATATCGATGGGCAACGGAAACACAATGGTTGTGTTCTTCTCAACACCTATCTCGGTAAGGGTCTGCAGGTAGCGAAGTTGGATGGCGGAGCGTTGCGTCTCGAGAACCTTGGCGGCTTCGGCCAGTTTTGCGGACGCCTGGAACTCGCCGTCGGCGTGAATAATTTTGGCGCGGCGCTCGCGTTCGGCTTCTGCCTGACGAGCGATAGCGCGCTGCATCTGCTCGGGGATGTCTACCTGCTTCACTTCGACTTTGCTGACCTTGATGCCCCAAGGCTCGGTCTCCGTATCGAGAATGACTTGCAGTTTGGCATTCACTTTGTCCCGCTGGGCGAGGATTTCATCGAGTTCGAATTGCCCGACCACGCTGCGGATGGTGGTCTGCGCGAGCTGCGATGTTGCGTACTGATAATTTTGCACCTGCGAAAGGGCGAGATTTGCGTCGACAATGCGGAAATAGCAGACCGCGTTCACTTTCACAGAGATGTTGTCGCGAGTGATGATGTCCTGCGGCGGAACGTCCAGCGTTTCGATGCGCATGCTCATGCGCGTGAGCGTCTCGATGGGCCAGAAGACGAGGTTCAGTCCGGCGCCCTTGGCTTGTGGCAGCATGCGTCCGAGACGGAGCACCACGCCGCGCTCCCACTCCTTAATGATGTAGAGGGAATTCCAAAACCAGATGAGCACGAAGCCGATGACTACGAGTGTGCCGATGCTGAACTCGAACATGTGTCCTCCTAAACCAGACGACCCAAGCTAATCTGTAATTGGCCGAAAATTCGATCGTGGAAAATCGCAAATGCAGCGCAACCGCGGACCGCTAGGTTACCGGTTCTACATAGAGCTTTAGGCCGTCCATTTTTACCACTCGCACGGGCTTGCCTTCGGGCACGGGCTGATTGGAAATTGCGCGCCAGAGTTCGCCGTGCACGCGGATCATACCTTCGGCGCCGCCCGGAAGCGGCGTGACAACCGTTCCTTGCGCGCCAATCATTTCTTCGCGACCGGTTTGATTTTTCCAAGAGCGCGAGCGTAGAACCAAGCGCATCAAGAATACGGTGAGCGCGGCAAAAGGAAGCGTTACCGAGAGTGCGACGCCGAGGCTTACGCCTCCGGCTGTTAGCGGCGAGCGGATCAGGAACATAGCTCCGAGAAGCATGGAGACGATGCCACCTGCCGCCAGCACGCCGTGGCTGGTGAATTTTGCTTCGAGGATGAAGAGCGCGAGCGCAAGTATGATCAAGAACACACCAGCGAGATTCACCGGAAGGATGTGCATGGCGTACAGCGCGAGGACCATGCAAATGCCGCCAACGACGCCCGGCGCGACTACACCCGGATGCGTAAATTCGGTGTACAGACCGAGGACGCCGAGGATCAGAAGAATGAAGAAGATGTCCGGCTCCACGATGCGCGAAAGAAACTTTTGGCGCGCCGAGAGTTCAAATGGCACGCGCACCGGATTGGCGAGCGCGAGCTTCACTTTCGAGCCGTCGAAGCGGGTGATTTCACGGCCATTCAACTGGCGGAACAGGTCGTCTTCGGAACTAGCGACGAGATCGATGAGCTTGCCATCGAGCGCTTCTTTTTCGGTGAAAGCCTTGGCATCGGTAACCGCAGTCTCGGCGAGCTTCGGATTGCGGCCGCGCTTTTCGGCGAAGCTGCGCAGAAATGCCTGCGCGTCGTTCGTGATCTTGCGTCGAAGAGTTTCGTCGATCGCGACCGGATACCCACCCACGCCAATTATCGGCGAGGCTGCGCCAGTGTGCGTGCCTGGCGCCATCGCGGCGATATCCGCCGAAAGTAAAATGAAAAAGCCGGCGGAAGCTCCGCGGGCGCCCGTTGGGTAGACATAGACGGCAACAGGAACCTGCGAGGCCAGGATGTGCTGGATGATGTCTTTCATCGAGTCGCTGAGCCCGCCCGGCGTATCCATAGTGATAAGGACGAGGGAGGCGTGACGGTTTGTGGCGTCGGTAATGCCTTCATCGATGTAGGTGGCCAGGATGGGTTCGACTTCGCCCTCGATTTTTAGTTCGAGGACGACCGGATTGGCCGCGTGCTCGTCAGCGGATGCCGGAGGAAAAAGCGAAAGCATTGCTACAGTGCCGAGAGCTGCAAAGAAAATTTTGCGCACCACAGACCAATCGCCATGGAAGAAAGCACGCTGGGGGTTCATTGTGCGCCTCCGCTAGGCTTTGACTTTGGGAGATGCTCCAGCAATTGTTTAGCTTCGGAGTAGTTGGGCGCAAGCTTCAGGGCGCGCTGCACCTCGGTACGCGCCAGATCGGGTTTTTTCTGCTCAAGGTAGATGCGGGCGAGGATCGTGCGAACGAGCGCTGAATCGCGCGCATCGAGCGAAGCCTGGAGCTCGTTGGCGGCGTCATCAAGCTTCCCGCGGCGATGATCTATTTCGGCAAGGCCACGGTGAGCCGCGGCGTTCGAGGGCTCGGTACGCAAAACACCTCGGAATTCGCTTTCGGCGGAATCAAGGCGGCCCGCGGCAAGCTCCTGGCGTCCGCGTCGAATATGCGATGCAGAGCTGCCGGCCGGCGCACTGGAAGCGGCAGAATTCGCCGCGCTACCGGAAGCCGCGATTTCGAGACGCAGAGCTGTGGTGTCTAGTTCGGTGCGGATGCGTGCCAGGCGGAAAGTCGCATCAGGCTTTGCATCCACGTGGGCGGATTGCAGGGCGTTGGGGCCGAGTGATTCCGCGGCGGATTCCCGCTCCTGGTCGGCCTCCGATTTCTTGCCTGCCTTTTCCAGCGCTTGCACGAGCAACGCGCGGTTTTCAGGATTTTCCGGCTTGCGTTCGGAGGCTTCGCGGAAAGCAACAGCAGCCGCAGCGAAGTCGCCGGACTGCAAAGCCAGCAGGCCGAGGTTGAAAGGATAATCGTCCTCATCGGGATCGAGATCGGTGGCGCGGCGAAGGCCGGCCTGGGCGTCGGGCATTTTCCCGCGGCGAGCGTGCGCAACAGCAAGATTGTTCAAGATTTCGGGCAGGTCCCCGCCAGAAGCGCCGGTTCGTCCTTCCCCTTTGGCATCACCACCCAGAGATTTTTGCAGGGTGGTGAACACCTCTTCGGCTCGATCCGGCTGATTCAATTGCAGGCGGCAGACACCCGTGGAGAACAGGGCTTCCACATACCGATCATGCGCCGGAGGAACATGTGCCAGGAACGGCAGCGCCGCCGCGCAGTCGTTGCGAGTGAAATACGTTTGGCCGAGCGCAAAATACGGATCGGGCCATGCCGGCTCGAGGCGAGAGGCTTCGCGTAATTCTCGAATGCGCGGCTCGTCTTCGTTGGCCAGCAGGCCTCGGACGTAATGCTCGAAGGCGTCGAGGCGCAGCGGGCGCTGTGCCTTGGAGAACTCCGCCAGCGTGGGGCGGTATCGCTTGTCGTTTTCGGAAAGCAGGCGCCAGACGAGCTTGGATTGCATCTCGATCAGCGAATCGAGTGGACCCGTTTCGCGTACCGACGGTAGCAGTATCAGCGGATCAGTTCGCAACACGCGTGAATCGATCGTCAAAGTTTTACCGTCCGAAGTGAACGAACCGAAAATAACAAAGTCGGCGTCGAGATCTTGCGCTACGCGCAACATGCTGGCGCGGCTAAGCTTGGCCGAGAATGGAAGACCGTTGCGTTCAAGCTCGGTGGTGCGGCCGGCATGAGAATAAACCTGTTGACCGCCTGCGGAGAGCGCTTGGATCGTAAGTTCTTCAAGCCCTTCGCCGAGCCAATCAAGACGGGGAGAGGCGCCAGCGTTTTCAAAGGGGAACACCAGGTAGACGCCGGATTGCGCTGAACCATTATTGGTTCGAGCAGAAGTTTGTTGCGCACTTAGGGACGCAGCAGCACAAAGCAGTGCGAAAGAAACAAGCACAACGCGACCGATGAATCGATACTGGGACATGGTTCTTTACGCATTGTAGCAGACGTGAGCGAGCCGGTATTTACGTCTGTGGAGAGTGCGACCAATGGTAAACGTGCGTGGGGACGCGCAGCCGTTCAAGTCTGTCGATTAGGGTTGCGCGGATTCCACAGCTTTCGGAGCCAAGAGATCAATGACCATTGGATCTTTTAGCACGGCAGCGAACGCAGGGTCTTTCTTCACTTCGTTAAGCTGGGCGTATCCTTCCTCTTTCGATTTACGCAAATAGAAGATCGCGCGATCGAGGTTCCCGGCTTCGGCAAATGATTTCGCGAGCAAGAAATAGAAGCGGCCGCGGTCCGGCACGGAACGGTCCTGCAGAATAGAGCCTGTGCGCGAGGAACCGCGCTCGAAGAATTGCGGGTCCTTGGTTAGGGCGGTGCGGAACGCGCTGATTGAATCATCATACTTGCCCTGGCTGAAATAGGCATAGCCGAGGTTGCTATACAGCACGGGCATGTCGTCGCGCATCTTGATCGCTTTTTGATAGGCGCGCACGGCTTTGCTGTATTTCTTGCGCTGATACCAAATAGTGCCGATGTTGTTTTCGGCGTCCGCATATCGCGGGTTGGCCTTCACGGCGCGCTCATAATATTTCAGGGCAAGCCCCAAAGCGGTCTGCTGGTGCAGCGCGATGCCCAGCTTGTTAAGGTAGACGGCGTTGTGCGGATTTTGCTCGCTCAGCGATCTGTATTGCTCCATGGCTTCGCGATATTGCTTGCGAGCCATGTACAGATCGCCAAGCTCTTCGCCACTAATCTGGCGTTCGGCAGGATTCGCCGGAGCATTGGAAACCTGGGACTGCGTCTGCATGGGAGGAACGAATGATTCTTTGCGGGAGTCGTCGCTGGTCTGGCCAATGGTTGGAAGGGTCAGGCTAACGAGGAGAAAACTAACGGGCACCGCCATTCGAAGACGATTCATGGCGAGTCTCCTTTTCTCCGGCTTATAGCCTTAGTCCGGCTTCGATGTTTCGTCGGGTTTTGGCCTGTCGGAGTCCTTCTTCTTACCCCCAAAGATACCAAAAATCTTCTTCAAAGGATTCTTTTTCTTTTCCTCTTCCTTGTCCTTAGCGTCTTTGGCTTCGGGCGTCTGCTGGCCTTGACCCGTGGCATATGGCGGACGATTGGGGTCGTAAGGCAGCGTCTTGGAGTTCCCGTTGGCGTTGGCCTCGCCGTCCTTCGGAGGCTCCTTGGGCTGGCCTCCGCCGAAAACATGAGACAGCCAGGAACCAGCGGAAGTAAACACGTTGTGGCTGCCGTGAATCTCGCAATATTGCGTGGGAGCGGAGCCGGCGATGTAGACCTCCTGGCGCGTTGTCGGGCAATTGGAGGTGGCCAGCTCAAGCGATTCGGGATCGATGAGCACCGACTGAATGCCTTCGGGAGCCTGGAAATCCTTTACATCGCGGTATTCGGAAAGCGCCGTGGCGTGGTTCATGAAATCCGCCCAGATGGGCGCGGCAGCCGCGGGACCGGAAAGGCCCAGGTCGCGATTATCGTCAAAGCCAATCCAGACCACGCAGACAAGATTGGAGGTGAAACCGGCAAACCAGGCATCGCGCGAGGTTCCCGTTTTTCCAGCCGCGGGCAGGGTGAAACCACGGGCGCGCACGCCGGCGCCGGTGCCATGATTCAAAACGTCCTTGAGCACGCTGGTGACGAGATAGGCGACTCGCGGATCCAGTGCGGTGTGCGTCTGCGGCGTAATCTTCTCGAGTATTTCGCCATCGGCGCCGATGATATTGCGAATAAATTGTGGTTCGGCACGCGTGCCGATGTTGGCAAACGTAGTGTAGCCGGCCGCAACATCCACCACGGTCATCTCATAAGCGCCAAGGGCCACCGCGGGAGTGGCGCGAATGTTATTGCCGAGTCCCATTTGACGCGCGATTTGCACCACGCGCCCATAGCCGATGAGCTCCGCGATTTTTATGGTCGCGACGTTTAACGAATTCGTGAGCGCATCGCGCGCGGTGACGCGGCCCATAAATTTTTCGCCAAAGTTATTGGGGGTGTAATCCACGCCGTCATATTCGAACGTCGTCGGCTCGTCGTCGATGGTAGTCGCTGGAGTGACAATGGGCTGCACGCCGTCCACGGCGTTATCGAACGCGGCGGCATAGACAAACGGCTTGAAAACGGATCCGGGCTGGCGATGCGCGAGCGCGTGATTGAGCTGGCTCTGGCCATAGTCGCGCCCGCCGATTACCGCTTTGATTTCTCCGGTGCGCGGATCGAGGGCTACGAGTGCAGCTTGCGCTTGCGGGATAGGCTCATTAGTGCCCTTTTTGGCTTGCTCCTTGCGCCAGCGATCGTATTTCTTCGTCAGCAGCGTATCGACATTTTTCATCCCGGTTTCAATGGCGGCTGCGGCGGCGCGTTGCAGAGCGGGATCAAGTGTGGTGTAAACGCGAAAATTTTCGCTTAAAAGCTCATTCTCCGGATACTTGTCGAGCAGATGGTCTTTGACCATGTCGACGAAGTACGGAGCTTCGCTGCCAGAAACTGACGCGCGAACGATCTTTAACGGCGCCTTCTTCGCTTCCTGGACGTCCGGCTCGTTGATGTACTTGTTGTCGAGCATTTGCGTCAGCACGCGATCGCGCGCCTGCAGGCCGCGCTCGGGATGGCGATCTGCGGAGGAATAATAGTTTGGCGCACGAATAATGCCGGCCAAGTAGGCGCATTCGGGAAGCGTGAGCTGCCGAAGATCCTTGCCAAAGTACGCGACACTGGCTTGCGAGAATCCTCGGATGCCGAAGCTGCCGCGATTGCCGAGGTAGACCTCATTCGCATACAGCTCGAAGATCTGCTGCTTCGTGAAGCGCTGCTCGAGCTCAACGGAAACCATCGCTTCCGCAATTTTGCGGCGGAATGTGCGCTCGTTGCTCAGAAAAAAAGTGCGCGCCACTTGCATCGTGATGGTGCTGGCGCCCTGAAAATGATTACTGGTGTGACGCAAATCGGCCCAGGCCGCGCCCGCGATGCGCACGAAATCGAAGCCGCCATGCTCGAAGAAGCGCTTATCCTCCGCGGAAAGAATCGCGTGCACGAGCACAGGAGGGAGATCGTCGTAGCGAACCGGGCGGCGCTTCTCTCGCGCGCTGTCAAAGAGATTGGTGATGAGTTCCGGCTCGATCTCGGCGTTATCTACGGTGCTGCCGCCACCAAGTGGACGAATCGCGCGAATGGTTTTGCCGGTGAATTGCACGTCCAGCGCATTCCCGCCCACAAAGTAAGAGAGCTTGGAAGGTCGAATGTCCACCGAGCTGCGCTGCACTGTGTACTGGCCAAGGGCATTTTGATCAGCTTCCGGGCGATACCCGGCGCGCTGCAGATACCCGGTGAGTTCCTCAGGGCTGATGGATTCGCCAACGGAGATGTGCTCGGGCGCCGAGAAAATTTGCGTCGTGTTCTGCAAGACGTGCCCGGAGAGGCGCGCGTCGATCATGCGGGAATATTTCGAGTAGTAGTAAGTGAAGAGACCGACGCTCGTCAGGAAAATGGCGAACACTACGCCGAGAATGGTCAGACCAAGACCGGAGGTCCAGAAACCCTTCAGGATGCGAATACGCACACTTTAGCTCCCATTGGCTGGACCTCTATTGTCTCGCAAGTGGGTACCGTAAGAAAGGCGAAGACGAGGGCGCGGAGTTGCCAAATAAGCACACGAAGGTGCGGACGGAGTGGAGGGATCGACGTGAGTGCAGCGCTTTTCGGCAAGCCGCGCACTACAAAAGGGACTTATTCTCGCTGGACGGAGTGAAATGGAGCTCCATTTTGTACACAAGCAGGTCGATAGGAACCCTGTAATCCAAGGAAATTCTCACCACTGATGGAGAGGCGAGGACCTTTATCTCTTCTTTCTTGATCGGGACATCCAGGTCCTGGGCTTCTTTGAAGATGGTCTCGCGGATTTGTTCTTCAGAGTAGCGATTTACCACGCCAAACTTGGCTTGCTCCTGCATTTTGTCGGAGAGTTGATATTCCGCAATGTACGACGGCAAAAGCTTGAAAGCTGCGAAGACGCCAAAGACGAGAACTGCGGTGAAGGCAATCGCTTTGAATCTGCCTTCCCCACGCTGCGCGCGGTCGCGGACCTGCCGCTGATTAGTGCCGATTTGCAACACTAGAATGCCTCTCATAGGCCGACCGATCCTGCTGGTGCGGCTTGGGAAAAAATGGAGAATCTTTTCCTATTTTCACGCTAACACTGGTGCAGACAAGGTGTCGAGCGCAAGCGTCAACACCTGTTCCGGGAGAGCAACATGGCTCTGGACTCGCGTGCTGAAGCTATGAGGCGAGAGCGCCTCAATACGCGCGCGCAAAGATGGCGCGTTCCGCAGCCGGTTTGCCGCAGTAGACGCAAACGCCGGAGCCACCGGATTGTTCGAGCGGGATGCAGCGCATGGTGGCGCGGGTTTCTTCTTTGATTTTCGCCTCGCACTCTGCGCTGCCGCACCAATAGGAAAAAGCAAAACCCGTTTCAACCGCCTGCTTGAGCTCGTCGTACGTTTTGGCGTCATGCGTATTGGCTTTACGGAACGCCAAAGCCTTGTCGTGCAGTGACTGCTGAATTTCCGCGAGCAGCCGCTCGACGGTGACAGGTAGATCGGCCATCGAAGCGCTAATTTTCCCTTCACGGCCAGGCCGGTCGCGGCGCGCAAGCACCGCGGCTTGCTTCGCAACGTCTTTGGGTCCGAGCTCGATGCGCAAGGGAACGCCGCGCATTTCCCAGTCGTTAAACTTCCAGCCCGGGCTGGACCCTTCGCGCTCATCGAGCGTAACGCGAATATTCGTCTTCGCGAGCTCCCCTTTAAGTCTTCGCGCCGTGTCCAGAACCAAAGACTTTTCCTCGTCGGTCTTGTAAATAGGAACGATCACCACCTGATACGGTGCCAGTTTCGGCGGCAGCACCAGCCCCTGATCGTCGCCATGCACCATGATGATGGCGCCGATGACGCGTGTGGAGAGTCCCCACGACGTTGTCCAGCAATGCTGGAGCTCTCCTTTTTGGTCGAGGTAGCGAACCTCAAACGCTTGCGCGAAATTTTGCCCCAGAAAATGCGAAGTCCCGGACTGCAGCGCCTTGCCGTCGCCCATCATGGCTTCGATGGAGTAGGTGACATCAGCTCCCGCGAACTTTTCGGCGTCGGATTTCTTGCCGGGAATCACCGGGATGGCCGCATCGTTCACCGCGAAATCCGTATAGATGTCCAGCATCTGGCGCGTTTCCGCTTCGGCTTCCTCGCGCGTTGCGTGCGCCGTGTGGCCTTCCTGCCAGTAAAATTCGAGTGTGCGCAGGAAAAGCTTCGTGCGTAGTTCCCATCGCACCACGCTGTTCCACTGGTTCATCAGCACCGGCAGATCGCGATACGACTGAATCCATTTCGACCACATGTGGCCAATGATGGTCTCGGAAGTAGGACGCACGACGAGAGGTTCCGCAAGCTCTTCGCCGCCCCCGATAGTAACGACCGCCAGCTCTGGCGAGAATCCCTCGACATGGTGTTTTTCTTTATCGATAAAGCTGCGCGGGATAAACAACGGGAAAGCAACGTTTTGGTGTCCCGTCGCCTTAAATCGCCGATCCAGCGCCTGCTGAATATTTTCCCAGAGCGCCCATCCATAGGGACGCACGATCATGCAGCCACGCACCGGCGCGTAGTCGGCGAGCTGCGCTTTCAAGACCAGTTGGTTGTACCACTCGGAAAAATCCTGCGAGCGGGTAGGAAGCTTTTCTTCAGCCATGCGGCGGTTTGTCCAGTTTTGGCTCTGGTCTATGACCCGAGGCTCTTGTAGCTGCACGCAGCGAATTTCCGCCACGCGCGAACTGAAAAGCGTAGCGGAGCCGTGCAGGCCTGTCAACGCGTCGGAGCAAGCTGTGCGGTAGTGGGTTAGTTGGAATTATTGGAATTAGTAGTATGGTTGTGGCATCGATGATCACATTTCTCAAATCATTGTCCCTTGGCTCTGGAGCACTTTTGATAGCCGTCCTTTCATTGGGCATTGTTTGGTTGCTATGCTCCGTACTGCCAGTGGCTTTACGTCCGCTCTGGGTTGTACTCGTGCCCTTCATTTTTGCGTATTCCCTTTACTGGCTACCTGTTTGGCTCGGGGCTGATCCATCCGAATACAGTGCATGGGCGGTCTTATGCGTAGGGGCATGGTTTCTATCTGGGTTTTTCCCGTCCGCAGCGGTAGTTCTAGTTCTTCAAAAGCGTCGCGCCAGATAGTACATGGCCAGCTGATTTCCCAAACTGATCTACTCCGAAATGAGTAACCACCAATTTGGAGCTTGGCAGGTCGCGCGTGGGTCCGTACTATCCGCAGCGTGGATTCCACACTTCACGGCAATCCGGATATCGCTGAACGACTGTCGGCGTGGCTGCAACCACGCGAAAACGATATGGCTGCGTTGCTCGCGCAACTTGTCAGTGTGCGCACCGAGAATCCCCCGGGAACAAACTATCGAGCCTGCGCGGATCTGCTGGAACGCGCCGTTTGTAATGCGGGGCTCGCCTGCGAACGCCACGAATTCCCTGCTTCCGCTGCCACGTGCGGTTCGGCCAACGAATCAGCACCAAGCCTGACGGCTACTTTCGGCAACGGGAAGCGCACGCTTTATTTTCACGGCCACTACGACGTCGTGCCCGCCCAATCTGTCGAGCAGTTCCAACCCGTGCAGAAGGAGCATTTTGTATTCGGCCGCGGCGCGTGTGACATGAAGGGCGGCATCGTCTCCATGCTGTACGCGATTCGCGCGCTCCAGGAATGCCGCGTGGAGTTGGACGGAAAGATCGCGCTCACGCTCGTATCCGACGAGGAAACCGGAGGCGCTCGCGGATCGGCCTGGCTCGCTGCGCAGGGACTGCTGGGGCGCGCCGGAATCGGCATGCTCTTGCCAGAGCCAACCAGCGGTGTCGTGTGGAACGCGAATCGTGGCGCGATTTCGCTGCGAGTTAAAGTGCTGGGCAAATCCGCGCACGTGGGTTTGCAGCATCGCGGCGAGAATTCGTTCGAACAGATGGTCCGCGTGGTAGAGCGGCTGCAGTCGCTCAAGCGCGAAGTGGAGCAGCGCAAGACGAGTCATGCGCTCGGCGGCGAGCAGAATCGCAATTCCATTTTGATGATCGGCGGCGAGAGCGGCGGAGGAGCGAACTTCAACGTCGTGCCAGAGCAGTCCTGGTTCACCGTCGATCGACGCATCAATCCAGAGGAAAATTTCGAAACGGAAAAGCAAAGCCTCCTCGGCGTTCTGGAAGGGTGTCGGCTCGACGGAATTCGCTTGGAATGGCAGATTTTTCAGGAAGGTAGCGCCGCCGTTTGCTCTGCCGAAGAGAAACTCGGTCGCGCGCTCACTAACAGTGTGAAAGCGGTTACCGGCGAGCCGCCTCAATTTGAGATGTGTCCGGGCCTGCTGGAAATCCGCTTTTACAACGCGCTGAAAATCCCGGCGTACGCGTATGGGCCTGGGTTGCTGTCGGTTGCGCACGGCCCAAATGAATGCGTGGATATGCGTAAGGTGCGTGATTGCGCGGCCATTTATGCATTAACAGCAATTGAGATGTTGAGCGAACGAAACCTGTAGCTCATTCCTGCCCTAACGCATGATGCTTTTCTCTGACCGCTATTAGGGCAGCCCGAAAGTAAATAGCGCCGAGCCGGCAGCCACCGCAACATACTCTTTTCCATCGATCGCATAGGCCATAGGCGACGAATAAACAGACGCGCCCGCTTGGAAATGCCACAGCGGTTTGCCGCTCGCAGCATCCAGCGCGATAAAGTTTCCTTCGGCATCGCCCGTAAACACCAAGCCGCCCGCAGTCGAGAGCACTCCGGACCACGTGGGCGACGGATGCTTCCATTCCCACTTGATTTTCCCCGTCGCAGGATCAATCGCGCGCAGCGCGCCCCAAAACGGCGCCATCTCATCGTTAGGAAAGTATGCGCTGCCGTAATACGCATGGCCCGCGTGATACGGCTGCGCAGCCGTGCTGAAAATGTCGCACTGTTCGCGCGCCGTCACATAGAAGAAACCCGTTTGCGGATCGAGCGTAGGCGACATCCAGTTTGTTGCGCCCGCCGCGCCCGGGCAGACAGGGCTCCCATCGGGAGTAGGCGTCGATTGCTTATTTGCCGCCGGGCGCCCCTCAGAATCCTTGCTGCTGCTCCAAGTCACTTTGGCGTAAGCGCTCGAGGAGATTAATTTGCCGTTGCTCCGGTCCAGCACATAAAAAAATCCGTTGCGGTTAGCCTGAATCAATAAGTGCTTGCCGTCGCGATCGAGCAACACGGGAACTTGCGTGGCGTCGTAATCATGCTCGTCGTGCTTGGTAAACTGGAAATACCATTTCAATTTCCCGGTATTGACATCCAAGGCCAAAAGCGAATTGCTGTAAAGATTGTCGCCCTCGCGCCCCTCCCCGCGATTGGACGGCGAAGGATTCCCGGTCGTCCAGAACGTAGTGTTCGTCGCCGCGTCGTACGAGCCGGTAATCCATGCCGGCGCTCCACCAATTTTCCACGAGTCGCCCTCCCAGCTTTCGTGACCAGCTTCGCCCGGGCCCGGAATGGTGTAGAAGCGCCATTTGCGCTCGCCAGTATTCGCGTCGTAAGCATCGATGAAGCCGCGAATGCCGTATTCGCCCCCACTCACGCCGACAATCACCAGGTTTTTCACCGCTAGCGGCGCAAGCGTGATGCTATAGCCCTTCGTGTAGTCGAAAGCGTTCACATCCCACGCAATGTTGCCGGTCTTCGCGTCAAGCGCGATCACATGTGAATCGAGCGTGCCGAGAAAAACTTTGTCGCCCAGAATCGCAAGCCCGCGATTGACGCGTCCGCAGCACGGCCGAATATCAGCCGGCAGCGCGCGTTGGTATTGCCAGATCGGCCTGCCTGTGCGCGCGTCCAACGCAAAAGCCCGATCGTCCTGCCCCGTGCCATACAGCACGCCATCCACCACGAGCGGCGTGCTTTCAAATTTCCCGCCGGCCATCGTCTGATAAGCCCACTTCGGCACCAGCGTATGCGCGGTCGCCGTATTGATCTGGTCCAGCGCGCTGAATCGATGACCTGCGTAATCACCGGAATATGTCAGCCAGTTCTGCGGCTCTTTCGCGGAATCCAGCAGCCGCTGCGGCGTAACCTGCGCCCCCGCGGACCCACAGAGCAACGCACACACCACCAAGGATGATGAAATCACACAAATCGCACGCTTCGCTTCAGACATCGCCCTAAATTCCCCCGGCATCTCTACCTCCGCTTGCAAAATCGCAAATTACTTGCTGCCGCCTTGGCTAAGCAAATACGCCACGATGTCCTGCAAATCCTTTTCCGGCAGCATTTTGTCGTCGTACTTTGGCATCAACGATTCGCGGCTCTTTTCCACCGACCGCAGTTTTTCTTTTTCAAAAAGATGAAGCTGCTCGCGCGTATCCAGCATTTGCAGCGTGAAGCTATCCTCGTTCAGCACCACGCCCTGAAATTTCTGGCCCCCGCCATCCACCACCGTCACGGTTTCATACTCCTGCGAGAACTCCTTCATCGCCTCCGAAATACCCTGCGCGAGCCGCCGGCTGGGATTTCGTATCGAATCCACAATGTATTCCATCGAACGCGCAGAGCCCGTGGCGGTCAGGTCCGGACCAAGACGCCCGCCTTTGCCTTGAATCATGTGGCACGTGGCGCACGCCGCCGAACCAGTGAACAACTCTTTGCCGCGCACGGCATTTCCCGGCGGTTGGACTGGCGTCTTCACCTGCACGCTGCGAATGTACGAAATCACCTGCCAGATCTCTTCCTCTGTCATGCCGACGCCCTGCTGCGTCGCGCCGTTTGGCGGCATCGCCGTCCCAGGAACGCCTTCGTTGATCGTGCGGAAAAGATCCGCATCAGAGTTTCCGTGTTTTTTCTGCGCGCGCGTCAGATCGGGACCGCGTCCCCCGCCGCGCGCGCCCAGCCCATGGCAAAACGCGCAGTTCGCGCGAAATTCAAACTCGCCCAACTTCCCGGCGTTCGCATCGTTGGCGAGCGGGTTAGCGTCCTGCGAGCGCGCTGGGATCGCAGACACAACAAAGAACAACGCGGCAGGAACAGCAAATGCGCTGATAAGACGTCGCGAGCCGCGCGAAAAACAAATTTCCATAGTCCCTCCAAGACGGAGCGCACCGAAAATTTCCCCGAACTATATCACCGAGAGGCGGGAACGCTCTGCGCCAAAAAATGAATGGCTTGCTTGAAATCTTTTTGCGCGCAAAGGAAGCAGGTTTCTTGCCTATGATATGTAGACGCACGCAGGTAGATCTCCTAGTACTCAGACATTTCTTTACGCGCTTCTACGTTGCTATTACATTCCGCTTAACGGGTTTCGAGTATTGAGCCTCTCCCCACTTTCCCCTAGCTTGGAGCAAGCAAAATTCCCGTTTTCCAGCACGTTGGTCGGGACTGAAACAAGGAGAACTTGTGACCGAGGGTGTGTCCACAAAAAAGCATCCGCAGGCTCTTAAATTTCCAACCTGCTGTATTCCAGTGACCAGGATCTCGCGCGCGACAATCCCGGCGCAGCTGTGAAATTCACCGTGCCGACCGTGGTCAACGGAAAAGTCTACGTTGGCACCGAGTCGCAACTCAGTGTCTATGGCCTCCTCAACGCTGCGACGCAAGCGGCAGCTCCGGCTATCAGTCCGGCCAGCGAATCCTTCACTTCGTCAGTGACCGTCACGATGACGGATTCCACGGCTGGCGCGTCGATCCACTACACTACCGATGGAAGCACGCCCACTGCGGCTTCGCCTGCCTATTCCGGCCCGATCACCGGCACAACCACTGAGACGATTCACGCCGTCGCCATCGCCACCGGCTTCCTCGACAGCAACATCTCCACCGCCACGTACACGAAAATCACGCAAGCGGCCATGCCAACCTTCAGGCCCGCGCCAGGCACATATTCGAGCGCGCAACAGGTCACCATCTCCAGTCACCACGTCCGGCGCCACGATCTACTACACGACCAACGGCTCCACGCCCACCACCGCAAGCACAAAGGACGCAGGGCCCGTCGCCATCAGCACCACAACAACGCTCAAGGCCATCGCTACCGCTCCCAATCTCGCGAACAGCGCCGTAGCCAGCGGTCTGTACACCATCCAAACTGGCACGACCATTGTCGCCACGCCAAAATTCAGTCCCGTCCCGGGAACCTACACCGGCTATCAATACGTGAGCATGTCGACCACAACTCCGGGCGCCACGATCTACTACACGACAAACGCCACCACCCCGACCACCTCCAGCCCTAAGTACGTCGGCGCCATCATCGTCCACGTAAGCTCCACGCTCAAAGCTTTCGCCACAGCGCCCAATATGATCAACAGCGCAGTAGCCACCGGCGTCTACACAATTCAATAATTTCGCTAAAATTTCGCGCGCGCTCTCCCGCTGGAATCATCTTCACCAGCGCCGCCCCGCTGCGCGACTCGCGCATCTGTCCTTTCGTTCAGGTCCCGCTTTCAGCACATCGCCTCACGCCTTTATTGCGGTCCGCGCACGTCTCCCTCATCTTGCCAAATGGGGATAGTAATCACTCAGTTCTGTTTGTTGGGCCAGGTTGCCGCACAGTGCGGCCTCCACGTGAGGGGAATCCAGCCATGAATAAGCGCATGTGCATACTCGCCGTCCTGCTGTTTGCCGCAACGCCCGCTTTAGCGCAAAGCCCCGTTTCCGTGACGCCACGGACGCCCGTGGCCGAACTGTTTGGCGGCTTCTCCTACGCGCGCCTGAATGATGGCGGCACCACCACGAACACCAAAGGCATCGTCGGCTCCTTCGCGTGGAACGCCAAGCCTTGGCTGCAAATCGTCGCGGACTCCAGCTACAACGTCTCGTCGTACAACGGCGTGAATGTCACTCTCTACGGAAACCACTTCGGCGCGCGCGTATTCCACCGCGAACGCAATAAGTGGCGCGCCAGCCCGTTCGCTGAATTCCTGGTTGGCGGCTCGCACGTCAACAATACCGTCAGCGGCCCAGGCGGCCTGACCTACACAGACCTGGCTTTTTCGATGAAAGCCGGCGGTGGCGTCGACTTTAATCTGACTCCGCACTTTGCCGTCCGCGTTTTCGATGCCGACTACTACCGCACATCGCTCTTCAGCGCCCACCAAAACAACATCTGGTTGACAACCGGCTTCGTAATCCGCCTTGGCGGCGCCCGTCCCGAGTAGGAACAAAGTAGAATCTAGGCGGCAAGTTCGCAACGGCACCGCGCTCGCTCGTCCCCGGGAACGCCAATCTCCCGACTGGCGCGCAATTGGTCAAAACGCAGTGCGCATCGCCAGGTCCGCGTTTACCACTTATGTTCTAGCAGCAGCCCGTAAAGTCTTACCCCGATTGTCACCGTCCGTGACTCGTGTTCTCCTAACCCTATCGATGGACTGTCCACAGCGGGGCTTCCCTTCCCAAGAACGTTCTGCCCCCCGCATGCTGCGCTCCGGCTCACCGAACCGGAGTTCACATGTCCATTGTTCTAATTGTTGATGACCACGCAGCCGTTCGGCTTGCTGTACGCGAACTATTTGAAAGCTGCCTGGAATCCATAATCTGTGGCGAGGCAGAAAACGGTGCGGAAGCCATTCTGAAGACTCGGGAACTGAAGCCCGATCTAGTCGTTCTCGATCTAAGTATGCCCGTGATGGACGGCTTTGAAACAGCCAAAGCTCTCCGTCAGCTTTTCCCTGCAATCCCAGTTGTCATGTTGACGGCGCACTATATGGAAACCACCAAACAAGCAGCTCAGCAGGCGGGAATCCGCGCGGTTTTCTCAAAGCTAGAGGACCTGAGCCCGCTCATAGCGCACGCACGCGCCGTATTCGGAACGCGGTAAGTTATGTCTCGGCCGAATCTCTGTTCCATCCATTGACTCGCTAAACTGCATTCGCTCAGCCATGCTCCCAGCCCCACCACGTGTTTAGATGTGTCGTAATTTCCTTTGGACAGCGCCAAGCCACTGTTCGGCGCTCCTTACATGCGCGGCAGTTCTGCTACGGCGGGCGCCAGCGTAACGTTCCGGAAGATCGTGCGGCCAAGCCTGGTCCGCATAAAATTTTGCTCAATCACCGCGCGAACCACCGATTGCGTTTCCACTCCGTCCACGCGCAAGTGGCATCGAAACTGAAATTGCGCCGGCTCGGCGTTCACTCGTTGCCCCAGGTACCAAATCCGGCTGACTTTCTTCTCGTTGATCGGCACTTCAATCCGGCTGCCGCTTTTCTTCACATCTTCCGAAGTCACTGTAGTTCCCTGGCTCGAAACGTAATCGACCCGGCTTAGTGTGAACTTCCGGTCCGCGGAGAGCACTAGATACTGCTGTTCGGGAGGCTTGCCCCGCACTTCGAGTAATGGCTGGGAGTGTGGCTCGGACCGCGGCGTTTCGGGCTGCAATCGCTGGCGTTGCGATGCTTGAGGTCGCGACGGCTGAGGATGAGGTTCAGATTGAGGTCGCGGCGCATCAGCCGGCCGCACCGGCCCATCAGGCTCCTGCCTCCCCTTACGCTTACGCTCGCGCTGGAGAAGCTCCAGCTCCTCGATCTCCGCCTCAAGCTTTGCTAGTCGCTTCCCAAAATCATCCGCGTCGATCGGCTCAGAAGTCCACGCCTTCTGAACGTACGCACCCAAAGCCGCTCCGGCAATCGCGCCAAGCAAAGCTCCAATCGCTACTGCATCCTTCCCCACAAACGAAGTATAGTCCCGCCACACGCCAGTAGGAAATCGGCTCCGCGCGCCGTTGAAATTCCGTAACTGCGCGTAGTTGGATTACGCGCCCAGCCATACGTCACGCGTAGCTGTACGTAATGTCACATTCCCTCACGCGCGACTCCTTCCTGCAAAATGGGCAATCCCACTTATCACCCTCATCCGGAAGGATCGGTTTCTTAGCCGTTGGATCAGCCAAGTTAATGCTCGCGCTATCGATCTCCGCGTACGTAGCGGGCCGATTGCATTGCGCACAATAGATAACCCATTTCGGCATTCTCGTTATCGGCCTCGCTGAAACCTGAGCCATTGCCGCCGCACCGCCCGCCTCAATCGTTCCAACATCGATGATTGTTTTTGACTGATTCGGCGTTCATCGCTCCACGCGTTGGCGTCTGACCGTCGCACTGGGGGTTGGATGCTTCTTCGTAGCCCAGCCGAAATACAGCAACATCCCTAAATTCGCCAAGCGCAAGATCAAATTCGTGTCGGATATTGCCTAATTCACCTGAGAAACCGATGTCTTACAGACCCCGCTACACACTTCGCCGGATTGAGACCCTACGCCCGCCCAGCTACATTCCTCACGCAAGCTGTTTGAGTCGTGTGAGTTTGAATTTAGTGAGCTTGAATTTGCGGAAGAGGAAGCGTGAAAAAATCTGTCGCGTTCATAGCGGGGATAATTCTGCTGGGCACCTGCACCGGGTCGGCGCTCGCAAACGATAAGCCCAAATCCAAAGTGAGGACCATCACCGGCTGCCTGTCCAAACCCGAAGGCGGCGACGAGTATCTTCTGACCGGGAAAAACGGAAGCACCTGGGAGCTGCACAGCAGCGACAGTCGCGTATCTCTTTCCAAGCACGTTGGCCAGACCGTGACCGCCACCGGCGTCGTCTCCCACCAGAAGCTTCACAACATGAAGGAAGACGCCAAGGACACCGCCGCCGACACCGGAGTAAAGAAAGACAATGCCGAGCACGGCCACTTGAAAGTCACTTCCATCCATTCCGTCGGCGAATCCTGCAGATACTAAGGGGCCCCATACGTTTGAACGGCCACGTTCGAGGGGCGCAAACGAACAGTCGCTTCCGTCCCTCGAACAATCCAGGTCCAAAAAAGGAGTCAAACGTGCTTCTAATCCTGCTAGTCATTCTCATATTGCTATCGCTAGGCAGTTTGCCCACTTGGCCACACAGTCGGATCTGGGGCTACTACCCAAGTGGCGGCTTGGGCCTGGTCGTAATCATCCTGGTGGTGCTCCTGCTTCTCGGCCGTTTGTGAGCTGGCTCCCGAAGCTCCGGTCGGCCTAACAACAAGTTTTTTTCCCGGCGGCCTTCACCGCAGAAAAAAGTATTAAAGTTCTCGCCCCTTTCGGTCGATAGAGTCGTTAGAGTCATTGCGACTCGAAAGGACCCAGCATGTCCAATGCTATAACCACAGTCACCCACTCTGACCCAGCTACGCAAGGCGCCACCCAAGCCTCGCCCGCAGCACAGCCGAACGGTTCAACCCAGAAATCGCCTCAATCGCAACCGCCATCCACCGCCAGTGCCCCTAAGGACACCGTCCAAATCAGCAGCGCCGCCCAGCAGGCGCTACAGGATTGGAGACCCAAGCGCAGACCGTAAAAGAAGCCGCTAACGGAGACCCTCAGGCTCACAGACTCCTCATTAAGGAAACCGCCGCACAGAAAATCCCACAGTAACCCAGCGCGGGCAACCTAGGGGGCAATGTACCGGGAGCAACCTAGTGGGGCAATGTAGCGGGGCACCGTAGCGCGGGATTGACGCTCTTGTCGCCCTACTCGAGCAAACGGGCAACTACATCTGGAGAGGCCAGCCCTCGCGCCTCCTCCGGACCAAGCCTTTTTGCCTTGCCCCAAAATTGCCCTCTTAGGCAGTAGAAAAGTCCGCCAGCTTACGCTATTCCCCTTACGGCACGCACTACGCCTCAACATAGGAGGTGTGCACCCATGGCAACCACGCGGAGCTTTCTCGACAATCTGGCGAACCTCCGGCTCGTCCTGTCCGTCGCGCTGGAACATATTCAGGCGAATCGCGATCAATTCCTGAAAGCCGGCACCGCCGAGCAAATGAGAGAAGCACAGAGGCTAATCAGCAAAATCCAAACTCTTATCGAGGAACTAGACAAAGAATTCACTGCCCTCGAAACTCTATTGAGCCAACAGCGCCGCTTAATGTAAAGAACGAATAAAGAATGAATAAGGAGACTCCGCCATGAAAAAAACGCTTCTCGTGCTCCTTCTTGCGCTCTGCGCCCGCCCCCTGCTCGCTCAGACCGCCCCGGAAGGAATCTGGCAGGGATATGACGGCGAGTGGAAGCACGTGTCCAAGCAACTGATCGACCTGGCCGAGGCCACACCACAGGAAAAATTCTCCTGGCGTCCCGCGCCGGGCGTGCGCTCCACCAGCGAAGTCTATATGCACATCGCGCTCGCCAATTTCTACCTGCTCAGTGTGACCGGGCCGAAGATGCCTGCCGACCTCAAAGAAGGAATGGATAAGAGCGTCACCGCCAAAGCCGACGTCATTAACTGGCTCAAACGTTCGCTCGACGCGGTGAAGGAAGCCCATGGCGCCGCCACCGCGAAAGATCTCGACCGCAAAGTCCACATCGCCGACCGCGACGCCACCATCGACGGCATCTATCTCCGCATCATCGTTCACGCCAATGAGCACATGGGCCAGTTCGTAGCCTACGCCCGTATGACCGGCGTCGCCCCTCCTTGGTCGAAGAAAGAGTAACCGCACCCCTTAATTGGTTTCGTTGCGCGTCGGACGGCGGCTACGGTCGCTTTCCCCGAAAAATTACCGAGCCGAAATCTATCCGCTACGTCGACGACAGTATTGCATTCGAGTTGATCGCGTTCACGATGGTTTCTCACGATGGTTTCTGGGGTTATGGCCAACAGAAAGTTGAAGAAGCGCCGCACTAAACCCCAGAAGGCTACCGTCGCTTTCCCCGAAAAATTACCGAGCTGAAATCTCCGCTACGTAAACGACAGTATTGCATTCGAGTTGATCGCGTGCACGATGGTTTCTCACGATGGTTTCTGGGGTAAGGTTATGGCCAACAGAAAGTTGAAGAAGCGCCGCACTAAACCCCGCAAGAAGCGGGCAACCGTCAGTCCTAAACCGCCATTAGACACTACGGTCGTCAAACCGCCGTTAGAAACAACCCTGGTTGTCGCCGATATTGTGCACACGCTCGCCGAAAAAAAATTCGGCGCCAAGCTCTCCAAAAAAGAGAACTCCAGAACAAACTACAACGGAGCTGAGGACTGAGGGGGCGTTTCCCCGTCGTCTGCGTCGTGTAGCCAACGGAGTGGCGGACAATTTCGCGCAGTATTCTATGGCGCTGGCCCAGCGGGCTTCGGCCGATTGCAAGCACGCTTGTGATCTCCGCATCGAGCAAGCATTCGGGAAGCACGCCTTGCCCGACCATCCCGATCCCAATCACGAGGTCCGCAAAATCTAGTATCTCGGGTCACGCTGACCTGCTCTAGTGCGTCCCAGCGCGGAAGATGAGAGATGCGTTGGTTCCACCAAAGCCGAACGAATTGGTCATGGCGTACTCCAGAGTCGTTCCGAGAGCCTTGTCCCGTACGAGCCTGAAACGGCACGCGTCGTCTACCTCGCGCACGTTCGTCGTCGGTGGAGCGACCTGGTCTCTCAGCGCCAGAACGGTTAGCCCCGCCTCAAGGCTTCCGGCCGCTCCCAACAAGTGACCCGTCATCGACTTGGTTGAGCTGAGCAGCAGATGCTCTGCATGGTCGCCAAAGGTGTTACAGATTGCCTTCGCCTCGGCCCGATCCCCAAGTGGGGTTGATGTGGCATGAGCATTCAGGTATCCGATTGCCGAGGGAGCGAGCCCAGCATCCTCCAAGACCCGGCGCACTCCTCGACCATCCTCCGGTGGAGCATTTGTGTGAAACGCGTCAGAATTTGCGGCGTAACCCACAAGCTCGGCCCGCCTGGCGCGCCCACGCAGTGCGCGGCTATGGAGACCTCAGTTCAACCCCTTAACATTATCTGTAGCAAGGTCTGTGCGGACTGAGCGAAGCGGGCCCGCACCATTACATTGTGCCCCCCAAAAAGAAAACGCGAACCGCGTACGTTCAGTCCTTATTGTTG
>Ga0209131_1000380_pt1 | contig 32339 bp, 37 predicted proteins | sample GraSoi_2013_40cm_FD_185826 | JGI IMG/M metagenome (GOLD analysis project Ga0209131, IMG submission 185826) | Grasslands soil microbial communities from the Angelo Coastal Reserve, California, USA - Sample 9_17_2013_40cm (SPAdes) (version 2) | ecosystem: Environmental > Terrestrial > Soil >...
GCGAGCACGCAGCTGATCGCGGTGCCCCAGGCGCCAGCGCCGAGCACCGCCACCCGGGTCATGGCTGCGGCATTAATTACGCGCGACTTCGATGCGCGGGCCGAGCTGCGTCGGCGCCGCGTTCTGCTGCTGCTGCAGGTAGAGCGCCTCGAAGGAGAGCGGCGCGAGGATCACCGCCGGGAAGCCGCCGCGCGTGATCATGTCGGAGATGGTCTCGCGCAGGTACGGGTAAATCACCGTCGGGCAGGCGATGCCGAGCAGCGGCCCGAGCTCCTCCGCCGGCACGCCGCGCAGCGCGAAGATGCCCGCCTGCTGCCCCTCGGCGAGGAACAGGGTGCGCTCGCCAATGCGCGCGGTCACCGTCGCCGTGACGCTGACTTCGTAGTAGCCCTCGGCGAAATTCTCGGCACTGGTGTTGATCTGCACCTCGAGCTGCGGCTGCACCTGCTCGAGGAACACCTTGGGAGCGTGCGGAATCTCGAGCGACATGTCCTTCACGTAGATCTTTTCGATCTGGAAGGTCGCTTGCGGTTGCGGCTGTTGCGCTTCGGTCATGGCTTAGCCCTTGAGTAGCGGATCGAGGCCACCCTGGCGCTCGAGGTCGTACAGGTCGTCGCAGCCACCGATATGGCGCTCGCCGATCCAGATCTGCGGCACGGTGCGCCGGCCGCCGCTCTTTTGCATCATCTCGGCGCGGCGCGCCGGCTCGAGATCGACGCGCACCTTGTCGATCTGCAGGCCCTTCTCGACCAGCAGCCGCTCGGCGGCGTGGCAGAACGGGCAGGCCGAGGTGCAGTACATGAGCACTTTCACGGCCAGCATCTACTTTTCCACCGGCAGTCCCGCCTGCTGCCACGCGCCGATGCCCCCCGAAAGATTCGCCACGCGCGTGTAGCCCTGCTTTTTCAGCGCCGCCATCGCTTTCGCCGACCGCTCGCCGCCGTCGCAGTAGACGATGACCGGCCGGTCCTTGCGCTTGGCAAGCTCCCCGGCGGGCGCAGCGAGGCGCGCGAGCGGCAGGGTTTTTGCGCCGAGCACATGTCCGGTGGCGTACTCGCCCGGCTCGCGCACGTCGATCACCAGCGCGTCGTCGCGATTGATGAGCTGCGTCGCCTGCGTGGTGTTGACCCACGGGCCGCCCGTCGTGCGGCGCACGAGCGGCCAGAGCAGCATGCCGCCGGAGACCAGCGCCACGACGAACAGCAGGAGATTATTGCGGACGAAATCCACGAAGCCCAACATTATAATTGAGCGCGATGCGTAAGCTTGTGTTGCTGCGCCACGGCGAGTCGACGTGGAACCGCGAAAACCGCTTCACCGGCTGGACCGACGTCGATCTGTCGCCCGCCGGCATCGAAGAAGCGCGCGCCGGCGGGCGGCAGATCAAGGCGGCCGGCCTCGACTTCGATCTCGCGTTCACCTCGGTCCTGAAGCGCGCCATCCGCACCCTCTGGCTCACGCTCGACGAGCTCGATCGCCTATGGCTGCCAGAGGAAAAGAGCTGGCGCCTGAACGAGCGCCATTACGGCGCCCTGCAGGGCCTGAACAAGGCGGAGACGGCGGCGAAGTTCGGCGAGCAGCAGGTGCTCGTCTGGCGGCGCAGCTACGACGCGCCGCCGCCGGCGCTCGCGGCCGACGATCCGCGCTACGAGGCGAAGGATCCACGCTACGCCGGCGTCGAAGTGCCGCGCACCGAATGCCTGAAGGACACGGTGGCGCGCGTCATCCCGTACTGGAATTCGACGATCGCGCCCGCGGTGCGCGCCGGGCGCCGCGTGCTGGTCGCGGCGCACGGCAATTCGCTGCGCGCGCTGGTGAAGCACCTCGACGGCATCGGCGACGCCGAGATCGTCGGGCTCAACATTCCCACCGGCATCCCGCTGGTCTACGAGCTCGACGAGGCGCTGCGCCCGTCGAAGCACTACTACCTCGGCGACGCCGCGGAAGTGGCACGGCGCGTCGCGGCCGTCTCCGCGCAAGGCAAGGCGAAGGTCTGACGCGCGCGCTCCTGCTCGCGCTGGCCGCCGCGGCCTTCGCCGCGCAGGCGGCGCCGAGCGAGGAGGCACTGAGCGCGCTGCGCGGCCGCATCGAATCGCTCGCGCGCGAGCTCGACGGGAAGGAAGCCGAGCGCCGCGAAGCGCGCGATGCGCTGCGCGACTCGGAGCGCGCGATCTCGAACGCCAATCGCACGCTGGCCGCGCTGCAATTGGAAAGCCGACAACTCCAGGTGGAGATCGCGAAGCTCGCGGAGCGGCGCAAGCTCCTCGAGCGCGCGCTCGCCGAGCGCCAGGCCGCGGTAGAGCGCGTGCTGCTGGCGCGCCAGGCGCTCGCCGCCCCGGAGGCGCTGCGCGCGGTGCTCTCCGGCGACGATCCGGCCGACTTCGCCCGGCGCCTCTATTACGTCGGCTACGTGTCGCGGGCCGCGGCGGCGCTCATCGCCGGCTACCGCGCCGACCTGGAAGCGCTCCTCGGCCTGCAGCGCGAAGCGCAAGTCAAGCGCGAGCGGCTGCGCTCGGTAGAGCAGGCGAGCCGCGCCGACCGCGACAGGATCCTGCGCGAGCGCGAGGCGCGCCGGCGGGTGCTCGAGCGCGCCGCCGGCGAGATTCGCCGCAGCCGGAAGCAAATCAGCGTGCTGCGCGGCGACGAGGCGCGTCTTGCGCGCCTGGTCGAGGGCTTGGCGCGCGTCCTCGGGCGCGTCGAGGCGGTCCCTGAAAAAAGTTCACAAGTCCAGGCTTTCTCCAGCCTCAGGGGAAAGCTGCGCCTGCCGGTACGAGGGGAACTGGCGGGACGGTTCGGTGCTCCAAGAGGAGCAAGCGGCATCGAGGCGAAGGGCGTTTTCATCCGCGCGCCGGAGGGTGAGCCCGTCAGGGCGGTGGCGCGCGGCCAAGTGGTCTACGCCGACTGGATGCGGGGCTTCGGCAACCTGATGATCGTGGACCACGGCGAGAACTATCTGTCGATTTACGCGAATACCGAGTCGCTGCTGAAGCAGGTGGGCGACGCCGTCGGCTCGGGCGAGCCCCTGGCGACCACCGGATCGAGCGGTGGCCACGAGCAAACGGGCTTATACTTTGAATTGCGGCACTTAGGCCGCCCCTTTGACCCCTTACGCTGGGTCAAGCTGAAATAAAGCGATCCCCAAACATGCAAAAGCTTCGCAGCATCGGATTCATCCTCGTCGGCGCGGTTGCCGGCGTGCTGATCAGCCTCAACTTCCAGGCCATCGCCGACCGCGCCGGCCGCGCGCCGCTGCCGATCGAGGAGCTGCGGGCGTTCACCGAAGTGTTCGGCGCGATCAAGACCAACTACGTCGAGCCGGTCGAGGACAAGAAGCTCATCACCGAAGCGATCAACGGCATGCTTACCGGCCTCGATCCGCATTCGGCCTACCTCGACCAGGAGGCGTTCAAGGAGCTGCAGGTCGGCACGCAGGGCCAGTTCGGCGGCCTGGGCATCGAGGTCGGCATGGAAGACGGCTTCGTCAAGGTGATCTCGCCGATCGAGGACACCCCGGCGTTCAAGGCCGGCGTCAAGCCGAACGATCTCATCATCAAGCTCGACGACACGCCGGTGAAGGGCATGACGCTGAACGACGCCGTGAAGCGCATGCGCGGCAAGCCCAATACGCAGATCACGCTCACCATCACGCGCAAAGGCGAGACCGCGCCGATCATCGTGACGCTGACGCGCGCGATCATCAAGGTGCAGAGCGTCAAGTCGAAGATGATCGAGCCCGGCTACGCCTGGGTGCGCGTGTCGCAATTCCAGGAAGCGACCGCCGAAAACATGGTCAAGCACATCGACACGCTCTTCAAGCAGGGACAAGTGAAGGGCCTGATCCTCGATCTGCGCGGCGATCCGGGCGGCCTGCTGCACGGCGCCGTCGCGATCAGCTCGGCCTTCCTGCCGCCGAAGACCCTGGTGGTGTCGACCGACGGCCGCGCCGAGGATGCGCGCAAGAAGTTCTACGCCTCGCCCGACGACTACGCGCGCCGCGGCGACGACGTGCTGAAATCGCTGCCGCAGGCGGTAAAGACCGTGCCGATGGTGGTGCTGGTGAACGGCGGCTCGGCCTCGGCCTCCGAGATCGTCGCCGGCGCCCTGCAGGATCACAAGCGCGCCAAGGTCATCGGCACGCAGACCTTCGGCAAGGGCTCGGTGCAGACCATCATGCCGCTGGGCAACAACACCGCGATCAAGCTCACCACCGCGCGTTACTACACGCCGGGCGGCCGCTCGATCCAGGCGCTCGGCATCACCCCCGACATCGTGGTCGAGGATCCGAGCGACACCGCGACCCGCGTGCGCGAAGCCGATCTGCAGCGCCACCTCGAGAACGGCAAGGCCGAGGCGAAGAAGGATGCGGCAAAGGACGCCAAGGAAGCGACACCCCGCGTGCGCACCGTGCCGGCGCCGACCCCCGCGGAGTTCAAGCCGATCGACTTCGGCGGCAAGGACGACTTCCAGCTGTCGCAGGCGATCGCCTTCCTGAAGGGCGAGCCGGTGAAGAGCCAGTCGCCGACGGTCGCGCAGACCGACGCGGCGAAGCAGCAAGTCAAACCCACGAACTGAACGACCAGCAGCTTCTCCGCTACAGCCGCCACATCCTCCTCGACGAGATCGGGGTCGAGGGGCAGGAGAGGCTGCGCGCGGCATCCATCCTGATCATCGGCGCGGGCGGCCTCGGCTGCCCGGCTGCGCTTTACCTCGCGGCCGCTGGCGTCGGCAAGCTGAGCCTCGCCGATTCCGACAAGGTCGACCTCACCAACCTGCAGCGCCAGATCCTCTACCGCAGCGACGCGGTGGGCACGCCCAAGGTCGACGCCGCCGCAGCCACGTTGCATGCCCTCAACCCGGATGTGGAAATCGTGCCCATCGCTGCGCGCGTCAAAGCGGCCGAGCTGGATACGCTCGCCGCCCAGTCCGACATCGTGCTCGACTGCTCGGACAACTTCGCCACGCGGCACGCCGTGAACCGGGCCTGCGTCGCGCATCGCAAACCACTGGTCTCCGGCGCCGCGATCCGCTTCGATGCGCAGGTGATGGTGTTCGACCTGCGCAAGCCCGAGGCGCCCTGCTACGCCTGCCTGTTCCCCGAAGACGCGGAAGTCGAGGAGGTGCAGTGCTCGCAAATGGGCGTGTTCGCGCCGCTCACCGGCATGGTCGGCGCGATACAAGCGATGGAGGCGATCAAGCTCGTCGTCGGCACCGGCGAATCGCTCAGCGGGCGGCTGCTGATGATCGACGCCAACGCCGCCGACTGGCGCACCGTCAAAGTGACCAAGGATCCCGGCTGCCGCGTCTGCGGTTAAGTCAGTAAATATTTGCGCTGCGCGGAGAAGCTCTCGCTGGGCCTGCGCGAGAAGCCGCTCTTGCCGAACTGGTGCATGCAGCCGATCGAGTAGCGCAGGATCGCGGCGGCGCGGCCCGCGGCATCGCCATCCTCGGCGCTGCGCAGCGCCTGCTTGAGGGTCGCCTCGAAGCGGTCGAAGAACTGGTTCATGCGGGTCTGCAGCCGCTCGTGCTCGCCGACCAGCGCGTCGCCGGTCATGACGCGCACCATGCCGGGGTTCTTCTCGGCGAAGGCGAGCAGCATCTCGGTCAGCTTCTCGGCCTGCTTGCGGCCGTCGGTCTCGTCCTGGGTGATGCGGTTGGCGAGCGTGAACACCGAGGTCTCGATGAACTCGATCAGGCCTTCATACATCTGCGCTTTGGAAGCGAAATGGCGGTAAAGCGCGGCTTCGGAGACCCCCAGGCTCTCGGCGAGGGCGGCGGTGGTAATGCGTTCCCACTTCGGCGCCTCGAGCATCTGCGCGAGGGCTTTCAGAATCTCGAGCTTGCGTTCGCCTTTGGCGCGGGGCATTAGGAGGGACTGCGGGCGAGCATTCTAAGCCGAGCTAGTTCGGAAAACCAACCGGGGCAGCTCGAGCACCGAAGCGACGCGCAAATCGACAAACGGCACGCGCCGGCGCTCGGCTGACACCCATACCGTCGACATGCCCAGGCGGTGCGCCGCGCGCAGGTTCTCCAGCGCGTCGTCGACCAGGGCGCAGCGGTGGGCATCGAGGTGGTGCTTGCGCAGCAGGAAGTGAAAGCCGTGCAGCGCCGGCTTGCCGCGATAGCGCGCATCCTCGATGGTGTAGACGCCGTCGAAGGTGCGCGCCAGGCCGATGGCGCGCAGCACTTGCTCGACGTAATGCCGCGGCGCGTTGGAGAACACCAGCTTCGTGCCGCCGAGCAGCGCGAGCGCGTGCTTGAGCGCATTCTCGTGCACCACCATGTCGGCGAGCTCGGGAAACACGTGCGTCTCGCGCAGGAAATGCCGCGGATCGGTGCCGTGATGGCGCATCAGGCCGCTCAGCGTCGTACCGTAGCTGCGCCAGAACTTCTGCCGCAGCGCGTCCGCCCCGGCGGCATCGACGCCGAAATAGCGCCGCAGGTAGGCGTTGATCTGCTCGTGCATCGCCGGAAAAATGCGCACACGGGCGTCGTGCAGGGTGTTGTCGAGGTCGAAGATCCAGACCCGCCTGGACGGCGGGAGTCGCGCAATGCGCACTACTTGCTTCGGATGAGGGTGCCGACCCCTTGGTCGGTAAGCACTTCGAGGAGCAGCGCGTGGGGCACGCGCCCGTCGATGATGTGCACGCTCTTCACGCCGTTCCGCGCCGCGTCGAGCGCCGAGCCGATCTTGGGCAGCATGCCGCCGGAGATCACGCCCTTGTGCACCAGATCGTCGATCTTCTTCGGCGTGAGCCCGGTGAGGAGCTTGCCCTGCTTGTCGAGCACGCCGGGCGTGTTGGTCATCACCACCAGCTTTTCGGCTGCCAGCACTTCCGCCAGCTTGCCGGCGACGAGATCCGAATTGATGTTGTAGGTGGTGCCGTCGGCGCCGGTACCGATCGGTGCCACCACGGGAATGAAGCCGCCGGCTTCGAGCGCCTGGATCACCGAGGGATCCATCGACTCGATCTCGCCGACCTGGCCGAGGTCGACGTGGCCGTTATCCTTCGAAGGCAGGAGCATCTTGCGCGCGCGGATCAAGGCGCCGTCCTGGCCGGTGAGTCCCACGGCCTTGCCGCCCGCCTGGTTGATGAGCTCGACGACTTCCTTGTTCACCTGGCCGCCGAGCACCATCTCCACCACGTCCATGGTCTCGGCATCGGTGACGCGCATGCCCTGCACGAACTCGCCCTTCTTGCCCAGCCGCGTGAGGAGCTGCTCGATCTGCGGGCCGCCGCCGTGCACCACCACCGGGTTCATGCCGACCAGCTTGAGCAGCACCACGTCGTAGGCGAAGCTCGCTTTCAGCTCCTCCTCGGTCATCGCGTTGCCGCCGAACTTCACCACGATGGTCTTGCCGTGGAAGCGCTGGATGTACGGCAGCGCCTCGGCGAGGATCCGCGCCTTCTCGGCAGCCTGCGGGTTGTGGTTGAAGGGCGCGTTCATCTGCGCCGCATTCTACAAACATAAAGGGGCCGGCGTCGTCGGACGCCTGCCCCGGGTGTTGCGGAAAAAGAACTTACTGGATCGAGATCTGCTTGCGCTGCGCCGCGGCCTTCTTGGGCAGCGTCAGCTCGAGCACGCCGTCCTGGAACTTCGCCTGGGCTTTCGCCTCGTCGACTTCCTGCGGCAGCGTGAAGCTGCGCATCACCTTGCCGTACACGCGCTCGGTGTGGAGCACGCGCTCGTCCTTGGTCGCTTCCTTCTCGCGCTTGACCTCGGCCTCGAGGGTCACCTCATTGCCGTCGATGCTGACGTGGATATCTTCCTTCTTCACTCCGGGCAGCTCTGCGCTCACCACGTAGGCGCCGTTCTTCTCGGCCACGTCCACCTTGGCGCGCGGCAGCTGCACCCCGCCGCCGTCGCCCCGGCTTTCGAATGCCAGCGGCCGCACGAGGAAGCCCTTGAACAGTTCGTCCAAGTCATTGAATGGGTCGAATCGCGTCACATTTGCCATGTCCTGGTCTCCTTTCCTGAGTGGCAATGCCGAAGTAGGGGTTGCGCCGCCGGATTTCAAGGCCCCGGTAAACTTTACCGATGAGGGACTTGGCGTGCGCCCGATGCGGGCGGACCTTTCAGTGCGGGGCGCCCGATGGGGGCTGCTGGTGCGCCGGGCTTCCGGCGCTGGAACCCCTGCCCGGCCGCGACTGCCTATGCCAGGCCTGCCTGCAGGAAGAGCTCAAAGAACGTAGCGCGCCAGATCCTCGTCCTTAGCCAGCTCCGCCAGCCGTGCGTCGACGTACGCGGCATCGATGATCACTTCGCCCGGCCCGCGCCGCCCGGCATCGAAGGAGATTTCCTCCAGCAGTTTTTCCAGCACCGTGTAGAGGCGCCGGGCGCCGATGTTTTCGGTCTTCTCGTTCACCTGGAAGGCGATCTGCGCCAGGCGCCGGATCGCCTCGGGCTTGAACTCGACCTGGAGTCCCTCGGTGGCGAGCAGCGCCTGGTATTGCTTCACCTGGCTCGCATCGGTGCCGGTAAGGATGCGCTCGAAATCCTCGACCGAGAGCGAGTCGAGCTCGACGCGGATCGGGAAGCGCCCCTGCAGCTCGGGAATCAGGTCCGAGGGCTTCGCCATGTGGAAGGCGCCGGAGGCGATGAACAGGATGTGATCGGTCTTCACCATGCCGTAGCGCGTGGACACGGTGGTGCCCTCGACCAGCGGCAGCAGGTCCCGCTGTACGCCCTGGCGCGAGACGTCGGCGCCCTGCAGCTCGCCGCGGCTCGCGATCTTGTCGATCTCGTCGAGAAACACGATGCCGTTCTGCTCGGCATTGGTGAGCGCGCGCAGCTTGAGCTCGTCGTCGTTCACCAGCCGCGCGGCTTCCTCCTCGGTGAGCGCCTGCTCGGCCTCGCGGATCTTCATGCGCCGCAGCCGCCGGCGGCCGCCGCCCATGTTGGACATCATGCCCTGGATCTGCGCGGTGAGCTCCTCCATGCCCGGCGGCGCAAGGATCTCCATCTGCGGGCTGGTCGCGGCGACCTCGATGTCGATCTCCTTGTCGTCGAGCTCGCCTTCGCGCAACCGCTTGCGGAATTTCTGGCGCGTCGCGCTTTCTTCGCCCGAGCTTTCCTGGAAGCCGACGCCGCGCGCCGTGGGGATCAGCACGTCGAGGATGCGTTCCTCGGCGGCTTCCTGCGCCCGCGTGCGCACGCGCTTCATCGCCTGCTCGCGCGTCTGCTTGACGCTGATCTCCACCAGGTCGCGCACGATGGTGTCGACGTCGCGCCCGACGTAGCCCACCTCGGTGAATTTCGTCGCCTCGACCTTGATGAACGGCGCATCGGCCAGCTTCGCCAGGCGCCGCGCGATCTCGGTCTTGCCGACGCCCGTAGGTCCAATCATCAGGATGTTCTTCGGCGTGATCTCCTGGCGCAGGGGTTCTGCGACCTGCTGGCGGCGCCAGCGGTTGCGCAGCGCGATCGCCACCGCGCGCTTCGCGCGTCCCTGGCCGACGATGTACTTGTCGAGCTCGTGGACGATCTCCTGCGGCGTCATACCGCTCACTCCAGCACCTCGATGGTCCTCTGGTGATTCGTGTAGATGCAAAGGTCGGCGGCGATGGCGAGCGCCTTGTCGACGATCTCGCGCGCCTCGAGCTCGGTGTTTTGCAGGAGAGCGACCGCGGCGCTCTGCGCATAAGGCCCGCCCGAGCCGATCGCAACGATGCCCTGCTCCGGCTCGAGCACGTCGCCCGCGCCGGTGATGATCAGCGAATGCTCCTTGTCCGCCACCACCAGCATTGCCTCGAGCCGCCGCAGGATGCGGTCGGTGCGCCAGTCCTTGGCGAGCTCGACCGCCGAGCGCATCAGATTTCCCTGGTGCTTGTCGAGCTTCTGCTCGAAGCGCTCGAACAGCGTGAAGGCGTCGGCGGTGCCGCCGGCGAAGCCGGCAAGGATGCGATCCTGGTACAAGCGCCGCACTTTCTTCGCGCCGCCTTTGACCACGATCTGGCCGAGCGTCACCTGGCCGTCGCCGCCGAGCGCGACGCTCGTGCCTCGCCGTACGGAAAGAATGGTGGTGCCGTGGAATTGTTCCATCGCAGGGATTCCGGAAACGATTAGATGCGGCCGGCGCGCCGCAATCTCAAGTCGATGCGCGCGGCGCCGTAACCAACGCCATCAGGATACCGACCACGACTATAGCGCAGACGATCATCGCCCCGGAGGGCAGGTCCGTGACGACTGAAACGAGCAAGCCCGCCGCGTAGCCCAGGGCGCCGATGGTGTAAGCCTTGAAGAGCCGCAGGCGGCGCGAGTAGAAGGTCGCCAGCGCCGGCACGACCAGCGTGGTGAACACGAGGAATAGCCCTACGAGCTGTACCGACACCGTGACCGCGCAGCCGAACAGCACGTAGAAGCCGATGCGGCCGATGCGCTCGCGCAAGCCAAACCATAGCGCAAGGATCAGCCCGTAAAACAGGGCGTCGTAAGGCAGGCGTCCAGGATTGACCCACAGGATCTGGCCGGAGAGCAGATCCTTGAGGTTCTCGCTGCCGTGCGGATTCTTGGCGAGCACCAGAATCGCCGCGCTCGATGCCAGCACGAACACCACGCCGATGATCGCCTCCTGCACCTGCGGCCAGCGATGATCGGTCCACGTCAGCAGCATTGCGCAGAGGAGCGCGGCGCTGAGCGCCGCCACCTGCACCGCGATGCCGGTTGGCGACCAGCCGGCGTAGTCGGCAACGATGACGCCGAGCGCCGCAACCTGCGCGATCGCGAGATCGATGAACACGATGCCGCGTTCGAGCACCTGCATGCCAAGCGGCACATGGGTCGCTGTGACCAGCAGCCCGGCGATGAGCGCCGGCCACAGGATCCCCCACTCCGCGATGTCGATCACTGATTCACGGCGAGCAGGCGCTCGATCGTGTCGTCGAACAGCCCGAACAAGTCCTTCGCCTTCGGCGTGCCGCCGACAGTGAAAGGCAGCGGCACGACAGGAATGTTCGCCCGCTGCGAAAGGAACTGCGCCGCGCTCGGATTGTTGTACGGCGAATAAACCACCGCCTTCGCCGGACTGCGCTTCATTCGCTCCACAAGCTCCGCGAGATGCGTCGGCGTTGGCGGAATGCCGGGTTTGGGCTCCAGGCTGCCCGCTTCGCGCATCCCGGTCCAGTTGATGAAGTAGGACATGTCCTTATGGTAGACAACGATCGGCATGCCTTTCAGTGGCTGCGCCTGCTGCCGCCATTTCTGCATCGCCTCGCCCCAGCGCTTGTTGAAGTCTTCGGCGCGTGCGCGATACGTCGCTGCATTGGCCTGGTCGATCTGCGTCAGCCGCTCGGTCACCACCTCGGCGACCTTGGCGATGTTGCGCGGATCCAGGTGGATGTGCGGGTTGCCGGACGGATGGATATCCCCCATTGCGCGATCGATCACCTTCGGGATCTCGAGCCTGACGACGTATTGCGAGGCCTCGATGAACCCTGGCGAGCCGGGCTGGATGCGATCGTTGCCCGCTTGTGTAAAGAGCAATGGCAGCCAACCGATCTCGAGTTCTGATCCGGAGCAGATCACCAGATCGGCGTTGCGCATGCGCGAGACGAGACTCGGCCGCGCTTCGATGCGATGCGGATCCTGCATCGGAGTGACTGCCGAAAATACCGACAGCTTGTCACCGCCCAGTTCCTGGGCAAGCGCCGCCCATTCGGGCTCGCAGGCAAACACGTTCAGCGCGGCGCTGGCGGGTGCCGCGATCGCTGCGAATGCGGCTGCAGCAATGATGCTGTATAGGGTTTTCATGTCGATCGCCTTAGAACCGGTGCGCGCCGTGCGCGCCCAGGCTCACGATGTATTGGAGGAACATCTGCGTGTCGGGCTCGCCCATGCGCGAGTAGTCGCGCGCAAACTGCAGGCGAATGCGGCTGAACTCGCTCGGATTCCAGTCGACCATCACGCTGTGCTTCTTCGGCTTGTAGCCGGCGAGGATCGGGAAATCCGCCGCCGTCAGGCCGGACCCCGAGGTATCGAGATTGACCGTTCCCGAGCTCAGCTGGTCATAGCGATAGCCGGCGCGCCATTGCGGCAGAAATTGGTAGACCGCCTGCGCGTACCAACCCGATTGTTGCGACGCGAGTCCATTGGCCAGCGCGCGGCTGAGGGTGTCGAACGTGAGCGACCCGTCTTCCTTGCGATGGAAATACTCGCCCTGCAGCTTGAAGTTGTTGTAGGTCGGGTTGCCGTTCGGCGACCACTTCAGAACGCCGTCGATTACCCACAGCCGGCTGGTGCCACTGAAGCTGTTGGTCACCGCGTTGCCGAGCGAGTCGACATCGTCGTAGCGCCGGTCGCTCGGATTGGTGCGCAGATGCGACAGGCCGGTCTGCCAGGAGACGCTTTGGCCGACGTCGCCGCCAAGATGCGTGAAGAGATTGAGCGAGCGGGCGCCGTTCTTCCCGCCGTTGCTGAGGCTCGCCGGAAACGCGCGGCCGCGGCCGAGCTCGGTGCCGAGATCCCAGTAAAGCGCGGTCGGCGCCACCCAGCGGAACTGGATGCCGTCCTCATTCAGCTGTCCGCCCAGGAACGCTTTCATCGCGAGCGGCTGATCGGTGAAATCCCAGGCATGCGCGTGAATCTGGTTCTGGTAGCCCACCGCCGAGAAAAAACGCCCGGCCTTGATGGTGAAGCCGTTCGACAGCCCGATCGTCTGGATGGTGCCCTCTTCGACGCCGATGCTGTCGTTGTCCGGCGAGATCGACCCGATCAGGGTGCCGCGGAAGTTGTGGTCGATATTCGCCGCGAACGCCAGCTCGGATTCGCCGAGACTGAAGCCACGCGTTGGCGGAGCGACGTCGGTCATCGTCGGTATCAAGCCGTTGATGCGGTAGTTGGTCGGGTCACGCCGCAGGTTGGCGTAGACACCGTTGAGAATCACCGAGACCGCAGGATTCAGCGCGCTCTCCGACTGCGGGCGGTTCGAGGCCTGCGTTGCCGCCTGCGTCGCCGTGCTTTCCGCGTCCTTCACCCGCCCCTCGAGCTCGTCAATCCGTTGCTGCAGCTTCTTCAGCTCGTCGCGCATCTGCGGCAGCGAGTCCTGCGCCTGCGCGATGGGCGCTGCCGTGGCGCATGCCACGGCGCACAACAAAATGCGATGCATTTGAATCTCCCTAGAATGGAACAGCGTTGCGCGCTTGTTGATCGGCGCGCGCCGGTGGACCGCTTCAGGAGATCAGGGGTGGGCCGCGGGAGTGAGGAGAGAGAGGAGCGCTGTCCGGAGCCGCTACCGCAGCGGCGTTGAAGTCAGTCTCGGAAAGCGCGAGCAAGCGGGGAGTCGGGATCGCGCCGGCGGCGACGCCGAGGACGGTCCCAAGCAGATCATGCAGGTCGCACAGCTTGTCGCCCTTCGAAGCGGGCGACTTGCCCTGCTCCAGTCCCTGCGAATTTGGCAGATGCCGGAAATCATGCGCCAGCGCCGTTTGCTGCGCGAGCAATACGGCAAAGACCAGAAGAACGCGCCAGAGGCGGGCCAGCATGCGCGCGAATTCTACTCCCACCCTACGACAGCGCTATCTCGCCAGGCATTCCTCGAGCCCGGCGATGAAGATGTCCTTCGGCAGCTTCCTGCCGATGAAGACCAGCAGCGAGCGCTTTTTCTCGCCCTTGCCCCACGGCTTGCCGATGTCGCCGCCCATCATCATGTGAACGCCCTGGAACACCACGCGCTCTTTCTTCCCCCGCATCCAGAGAATCCCCTTGTAGCGCAGCAGATCGGGGCCGTACACCTGGATCATTCCAGAGAGGAAATTCTCCAGCTTCTGGCCGTCGAACGGCTTGTCGGCGCGGAAGACGAAGGATTCGACCTCGTCGTGGTGCTCGTGCGCGATATCGGTGAGGAAGCTGGGATCGAGCTCGAGGATCGCGTTCAGGTTGAAGCCGCGGATGTCGAGCACTTCCTTGAGCGGCGCGTTGCCGAAATGCACCGCCTTGATCGGCGCGCGCGGGTTCATCTTGCGGATGCGCTGCGACAGGTCCTTGACCTCGTCCTCGGACACCAGGTCCGTTTTGGACATCAGGATGCGGTCGGCGAAGCCGACCTGCTCCTGCGCCTCGTGGAACTCGTCGAGCTGCTTCGGCGCGTGCTTGGCGTCGACCAGCGTGATGATGGAGTCGAGCAGGTAGTAGTTGCCGATCTCCTCGTCGGTGAAGAAGGTCTGCGCCACCGGCCCCGGGTCGGCCATGCCGGTGGTCTCGATCACCACGCGATCAAACTTGAGCGCCCCCTGGTCGCGCTTTTCCTTGAGCGTGCCGAGGATCCGGATCAGATCGCCGCGCACCGTGCAGCAGATGCAGCCGTTGTTCATCTCGACGATCTGCTCCTCGCTTTTCTCGACGATGTCGGCGTCGATGCCGGCCTCGCCGAACTCGTTCTCGATCACGGCGATGCGCTGGCCGTGGTCTTCCTTCAGAATGCGGTTGAGGAGGGTGGTCTTGCCGCTGCCGAGAAATCCCGTCAGGATGGTGACGGGCACCATGTTCGCTTCTTCCATCGCGCGATTTTACCCGTGAACCGACGGCGCACTTTGCTCCTCGCCTTTCCCGGCGCGCTGTTGCCGCTGCGCGCATCGGCGCAGGCGCCGCTTGGCGTGGTGCGCGAGCTTTCGGGGGAAGTCACGCTCAACGACAACCGCGTTACGCGCGAGCACGGCTTGCAGGCGGGCCAGACGGTGCGTACCGGCGCCAACGGCAGCATCTCGTTCACTATCGGCAGCGATGCCTTCTTCATGCGCCCGAACAGCGCGCTGCGCCTCGAGGCGTCGCGCATGCGCGAGCCGGTCGTCGACCTCCTGCGCCTGCTGACCGGCGCGATCGGCGCGACCTTTGCGCGCGGCATGCGCCGCTCGATCATCACGCCCACCGCGACCATCGGCATCCGCGGCACCGGCGTCTACCTCGAAGTGGCGCGCGATGTCACCTATGCCTGCACCTGCTTCGGCGCCACCGAGATCCTCACCGCGCCGAGCGGCAGAATGATGGAGAGCGTGGCGGTGGCGGCGGAAAACCACCAGGCGCGCATGATGATGACGGGCGCGCGCATCGTGCCCGCCGGCTTCGAGCGGCATAGCAATGAGGAGATCGCGCGGCTGGAAGAGCTGGCCGGGCGGCCCAATCCCTTCAGGTCCTGAGCCGCTCGAACTAACTACGCAGGAGCAGCAAACCCTTCAGGTATTCGCCCTCGGGAAATTCCAGCGCCACCGGATGGTCGGCAGCCGCGCCTAAGCGCTCGATGATCTTCGCCTCGGCGCCCGCATCGAGGGCTGCGCCCGCCACGATCGACTGGAAAAGCGCTGCGTCGACGCCACCGGAGCATGAGAACGTGGCGAGCAAACCGCCCGGCCGCAGCAGCTTGAACGCGAGCAGGTTGATGTCCTTGTAGGCACGCGCGGCGTTCTTCGCCTGCGCTGCCGTCGGCGCGAACTTCGGCGGATCGAGCACCGCGAGATCGAACTGCGCACCGCGATCGCGCAGCGCGCGCAGGTGCGCGAAGACATCGGCGGCAACGAATTCCACTTTCGCTGGATCGACGGCATTCGCCGCCACGTTCTCGCGAGCGACCTCCAGGGAAGGCGCCGAGCTCTCGATCGCCAGGACGCGTTTCGCGCCGCCGGCGAGCGCGTTGATGGCGAAGCCGCCGGTGTAGCAGAAGCCGTCGAGCACTTCGCGACCCGCGGCGAGCGCGCGCACGCGCTGGCGGTTCTCGCGCTGATCGAGGAAGAAGCCGGTCTTCTGGCCCTGCTCCACGTCCACTTTGAAATTAAGGCCGTATTCGATGATCGGGCAGCGCGACGCGGTGCGGTTGCCGCGCACGAAGCCGGCGCGCGGCTCGAGGCCCTCCATCTTGCGCGTCTCGGCATCGGAGCGCTCGTAGATTGCCTCGCAGCCGGTGAGCTCGGCGAGCGCGTCGAGGATCGGATCGCGCCAGCGCTCGACGCCCGCGGCGAGGAATTGCGCCACCAGCACGTCGGCATAGCGATCGACGACCAGGCCCGGCAGACCGTCCGATTCGGCGTGGATCAGGCGCAGCGCGTTGCCATGCCTGGCGGCGGGCAAGCCCTCGCGCACGGCGAGCGCGCGCATCACGCGGTTGCGGAAGAAAGCCGCGTCGACCTCTTGCGCCGGATCGAACGTCCAGACGCGCGCGCGGATCTGCGAATGCGCGCTGAAGGCGGCGCGCGCCCAGGTCTTGCCCGAGGTGTCGCGCACCTCGACCGTGTCGCCGCTTTTCGGGTTATCGGTGACGCGCTCGATCGCGCCGGAGAAGATCCAGGGATGGCGGCGGCGCAGCGATTTCTCGCGGCCCGCCTTGAGGTGAATCATTTCTTTCTTGCGCGCGGATGCGCCGCGTCGTAGACCTTGGCGAGCGCCTGGAAATCGAGATGCGTATAGACCTGGGTGGTCGAGATGCTGGCGTGGCCGAGCATCTCCTGCACCGCGCGCAGGTCCTGCGACGACTGCAGGACGTGCGACGCGAAGGAGTGGCGCAGCATGTGCGGATGCACGTGCTCGCCCAGGCCGCTGGCGCGCGCCCATGCGGCGAGGCGTGCTCCAACTACAGCTGGCGATATCCGTTTGCCGCGCGCACCGACGAACAGGGCCTTTGCCGCCGGCGCTGCGAGGCCGGCGCGCACGCCAAGCCAGGCCTGCAAAGCGTCGCGCGCCTTGGCGCCGACCGGCACGGTGCGCGTCTTGGCGCCTTTGCCGGTCACCGTCACCTCGCCGTGCTTGAGGTCGACACGGCCATCGGCCACGTCGAGCGCGACCAGCTCGGCGAGGCGCAGGCCCGATGAATAAAGCAGCTCGAACATGGCGCGGTCGCGCAGCGCCGTCGGCGCGCTGCTCTGCTCGACATCGAGCAGGCGTTGCGTGGCTTCCACGGACAATGCCTTGGGTAGCGGACGCGAGGCCCTCGGCGCCCGAATGCCAACCACGGGATTAGCGCGGAAGCCGCGATAGCGCGCGAGCCAGTGGAACCAGCCGCGCCAGGCGCTCAGCGTGAGCGCAAGGCTGCGGGGCGACAGGCCCTTGGAATGCAGCAAGGCGACGGCGCGGCGCACCTCGGCCGGTTGCAGCGCGCTGATCGGCTTGCCGTCCTGCAAGCGCAGCAGCAGGTCGATCGCCCGACCATAGTTGGCGAGCGTCGCCGGCGCCAGGCGCCGCTGGTGCTTCAGCGCATCGAGGTATTCGTGCGCGAGCTTCGAATCCACCTCAGAGCCGTGCGGTGACACCAGCCGCGCAGAGCTCGCCGATGCGGCGCAGATAGAGCGTGCCCATCTCGGGATAGAAGCGCTTCGCATCTTCGCTGCCGAGCGCGAGCAGGCCGATAACCGTGGTCTGGCCGAGCGGCACCAGCGCGAGCGAGCGGATGTGGTCGGCGGCCTCGCGGAACCAGGCAGTGAAGCTGTTGCCCTGCGCCGGCCCGCATTGCGGCGCGCCCATGGTGGCCGCCTGCTCGCGCTGCTTGGCGTCGACTTCCTCGGATTCCTCGAAGTCGACCGGCACCGCCTTGCCCCAGACGCGCAGCACCACGTGCGGCACGGCAAAGTCTTCGCGCAGGTGGAAGTAGAGCGAGCGCGCGAGCGCCGGAAAGTCGCGCGCGCCGGCGAGCGCGACCGAGAGGCGGTGCACCTTTTCGCTGATGGCGTCGTTCTCCTCGCCGAACTGCAGCATCTGGCCAAGGCGTCCCTCGAGCTGCTTCAGCTTTTCGCGCAAGGCGACGGTCTGGCGTTCTGCGAGCGGAATCGCGCGGCCGCCGTACGGGTGCGGCACGTGGATCGATTCGAGGAGCTCGGGGTTCTGGTCGAAGAACTGCGGGTTGGCGCGCAGGAAGCGGGCGAGATCGTCGGCGTTCATGGGCTCTTATGTTTCCAGCGTGCCGTCGAAGACGGTTTCGGCCGGGCCTTTCATGATCACCGCATTGTCGCCGCCCGCCCAAGAGATGGTCAACGCTCCGCCGCGGGTTTGCACCTGCACCGGCGAGCCGATCAGCTTGCGCACGACGCCAGCCACGACGGCGGCGCAAGCGCCGGTGCCGCACGACAGCGTCTCGCCCGCCCCGCGCTCCCACACGCGTAGCGCGATGCGATGGCGATCCAGCACCTGCACGTAGCCGGCGTTGACGCCCGCACGAAAGCGCGGGTGGTGCTCGAGTCGGGGACCTTGAGTCGTGACCGGCGCCTTTGCCACGTCGGCGACGAACTGCACCGCATGGGGGTTACCCATCGACACCAGGTCCACCTTCACTTGCTCGCCATCGAGATCCAGTTTCTCGGCGCCGGAGTACTCCGGGCGGCCCATGTCGACGCTGACCTCGCCATCCTGTTCCAGCCGCGGGCGGATCAGGCCGCCCAGCGTCTCCACGGCGATCTCCGGCTTGGTGCTGAGCCCGTGGGCATGCACGAACTTGACGAAGCAGCGCGCGCCGTTGCCGCACTGCTCCACTTCGCCGCCGTCGGCGTTGAAGATGCGGTAGCGGAAGTCGGCGCCGGCGGCGCGCGGGCGCTCGACCACCAGGATCTGGTCGCAGCCGACGCCGAGATGGCGATCTGCAATTCGCCTCAATTGTTCTCTGGTCAGCCCAAACGGCTCGCGCGTGTAATCGAGCACGACGAAATCGTTGCCCGCGCCCTGCATCTTGGTGAAGGGGAGCTTCATTCGAATCGCTGCAGGCGCTCGCGCACCAGGCGCCCGACGGTCAGGGCGAGATCCAGCGCGCGCCGGCCCTCGCGGCCGTCGAGCTCGACGCGCTGGCGCCCGGCCACCGCCGCGGCGAACGCCGCGGCCTGCTCGGCGAGGGCATCGCCGCCTTCGTGCGCTTCCTCGGTCTCCTCGATCGCGCCGCCCGCCTGGCGCACGTAGCGCAGCCTGCCCGCCTGCAGATCGGCCGATACGTAGAGATCGGGCTGGAACACGCGCAGCTTGCGCACCGCGGCGCGGCTCACGCGGCTCGCCGAGAGGTTAGCGACACAGCCGTTGGTGAATTCGATGCGCGCATTGGCGATGTCGATGTCGCGCGTCAGCACGCGGAAACCACACGCGCTGACGTCGATCGGCTCGGCGCGCGCCAGGGCGCACGCGAGATCGAGGTCGTGGATCATGAGGTCGAGCACCACGTCGACTTCGGCGCCGCGCTGCTTGAAGCCGGCGAGGCGCTCGGCCTCGATGAACACCGGCCGATCCATGCGGGCGACCAGCGCGCGGACGGCGCGGTTGTAGCGCTCGACATGCCCGGACTGCAGCACCAGCTTGCGCGCCTCCGCGAGGGCGATGAGCTCGTCGGCTTGCGCGAGCGTGGTGGCGATCGGCTTCTCGATCAGCACGTGCAGCCCGTGCTCGAGACAGGCGCGCGCGATCTCGTGGTGCCGGTCGGTCGGCACCGCCACCACCGCCGCATCGGCCTTGCCGAAGACCTGCCGGTAATCGCTATAGGGCGCGCCGCCCAGCTTGCTCGTGAGCGCACTGGCACGCGAGAGGTCCGCGTCCACCACGGCGGTGAGATCCACACCCGCAAGCCGCGCGAGCTTCTCGGCGTGGTAGCGGCCCATATGGCCCGCGCCGATCACCGCGACTCTCAATAGAACCTCGCCTCGCCTGCGGGCCGCGTCTTGAAGCGCTTGTGCAGCCAGTGGTATTGCTCGGGCATCTCCAGCACGCGCTCCTCGATGAACGCCATCATGCGGCGCGCGTCGGCCGCATCGTCGCCGGTCGGGTAATCGCGCCACGCCGGGTAGAACTGTGCCACATAGCCGCCGCCTGGCAGCATGCGCGTCACGCAGGGCACCACCGCGGCGCCGGTGGAACGAGCGATAGCCGCGAGACCGGTGGCCGTCGCGGCCGGCACGCCAAAGAACGGCACGAAGATCGTGCCCTTGCGGCCGAAGTCGAGGTCCGGCAGGTAATAGAACGGAATCCCGGACTGGATCCAGCGCAGCACTTTGCGCAGGCCCTGCTGGCGCGACACGATGTGCGGCTGAAAGCGCGTGCGGCTGCGCAACAGCAGCCGATCGAACAGCGGATCCTTCTGGTGCGAATAGAGCGAAGAGAGATTGCGCTCCATCGACAGGCGGATTCCCGCGGCGTCGAGTCCCGCGAAGTGCGGCGCGAGCACGATGGTGCGCGGGCCCGCGGCGTCGAGATGCTCGAGGCCTTCGAGCCTGACCATGCGCCGGATGCGCTCGGGCGAGCCCCACCACAGTATGGTGCGATCGACGAAGCCGCGGCAGAAGGCGCGGAACGCCGCGCGTGCCAGGCGTTCGCGCTGGTCCTCGGGCATGTCGGGGAAGCACTTGGCGAGATTGATGCGGGTGACGCGCCGGCGCTCGGCAATCAGCCAGAACAGCAGCGTGCCGACCGCGTTTCCGACCCACGCCAGCGCACGCAGCGGCAGCCAGTGGATGAGCCACAGCAAGGCGAAAATGACTCTGCTCACGCCGGCGGCGGTGGCGCCCCTTCCGGCGTCTTGTAGCGGTTGTAGCCCCAGAGATACTGCTCGGGACATTCCGTAATCAGCTCCTCGAGCGCGCGATTCAGGCGCCGCGTCGCGCTCTCGCCGGCACGCGCGGCCGTGAGCGGCCGCAGATGCAGCGCGTAGCCTTCGCCGCGCGGCAAGCGCTTGGCGAAGGCGAGAAAGCAGGCGGTGTTCTCGCGCTCGGCGAGCTTCGCGGCAAGCGTCATCGTGTAGGCCGGCCGGCCGAAGAATTCGCTCCACTCGCCCTCGCCGACGCCGGGCACCTGGTCGGGCAGGAAGCCGACCGCCTCGCCGCGCTTCAGGGCACGGAAGATTTCGCGCACGCCGCCCAGGTCCGCCGGCACCAGGCGCACGTTGGCGCGGCCCCGGCCCTCGCGCATCAGCGGCTCGAGCCAAGCCGCTTTCGGCGGGCGATAGAGCACGGTGATCGGCACCTGCATCGCGGCGTATTGCGCCGCGATCTCGAACGCGCCCATGTGCGGGGTGAGAAACAGCAGCGCTTTTCCGGCGCGCTGCGCGGCGAACGCCGTCTCGACGCCTTCGACGCTCTTCACCAGCGCCACCACCTTGTCATGCGCGCGGAACCAGATCGCCGGCAGCTCCATCACCAGCTGGCCGGCGGCGGCAATGGCGCGCCGGCGCAGCCGCGCGTCGTGGTAGCGGGCGGTGGCGAGGTTCTCGCGCAGGTGGCGCCGATAGGTGGGCGAGGTCCCATACATGATCCAGCCGAGGACGGTTCCCAACCAATGGAGGCTCTTCAACGGCAGGCCCGAAAGGAGGCGCAGGACGATCGTCGGGATGCAATGCAAATTTGGTATCCTTGCGGCCTTCTCCAAGAGACCCGTCCGCAATGAGCGATTTTCTTTTCACTTCCGAATCGGTGTCCGAGGGCCATCCCGACAAAGTCGCGGACCAGATCTCCGACGCGGTGCTCGACGCGATTCTAAAGCAGGACAAGACCTCGCGCGTCGCCGCCGAGACGCTGGTCAAGGACAACCTGGTGGTGCTCGCCGGCGAGATCACCACCAACGCGCGCGTCCACTACGACGAGGTGGCGCGCAACACCATCAAGCGCATCGGCTATCACGATCCGGCGATCGGCTTCGACGCCTCGACCTGCACGGTGCTCATCGCCTACGGGCAGCAATCGCCCGATATCGCGCGCGGCGTCGACCAGGGCAATCTCGACCAGGGCGCCGGCGACCAGGGCCTGATGTTCGGCTATGCCTGCGACGAGACGCCGAGCTACATGCCGATGGCCATCTTCCTTTCGCATCGCCTGGTCGAGCGCCAGGCGGAGTTGCGCAAGAGCGGCAAGCTGCCGTGGCTGCGCCCCGACGCCAAGTCGCAGGTCACCATCCGCTATGCCAACGGCCGGCCCGAATCGCTCGATACCGTGGTGCTCTCGACGCAGCACGCCCCGGGCATCGAGCACAAGAAGCTCTCGGAAGCGGTGATCGAGGAAGTGATCAAGCCGGTGCTGCCCAAGAACATGATGAAGGGCAAGATCAACTACCTGGTCAACCCGACCGGCGCCTTCGAGATCGGCGGTCCGAAGGGCGACTGCGGCGTCACGGGACGCAAGATCATCGTCGACACCTACGGCGGCTCGGCGCCGCATGGCGGCGGTGCTTTTTCCGGCAAAGATCCGTCGAAGGTCGATCGTTCAGCCGCGTACGCGGCTCGTTACGTGGCCAAGAACATCGTCGCCGCGGGACTGGCGTCGAAATGCCTGGTGCAGGTGTCTTACGCCATCGGCGTTGCGCGCCCGACCAGCGTGATGGTCACGACGCAAGGCACCGGCAAGATGTCCGACGATGCCCTCTCGGCGCTGGTGACGAAGCACTTCGACCTGCGCCCGCGCGGCATCATCCAGATGCTGGATCTGTTGCGCCCGATCTACGAGAAGACCGCCGCCTACGGCCACTTCGGCCGCGAGGACCGCGATTTCACCTGGGAAGCGACCGACAAGGCGCTCGCACTGAAGCAGGCCGCGTAGCTCTGCCCGGAGGACAAATGAAGCCACCATTCCGTGCCGACCATGTCGGCAGCCTGCTGCGTCCCCCGGAGCTGCACGACGCCCGCGCGAAGAATCGCAAGGGAGAGCTGTCCGACGCGGAGCTGAAGAAGATCCAGGACAAGGACATCCGCGAGGCGGTCAAGCTCCAGGAAGATCTCGGCCTGCAGGCGGTCACCGACGGCGAGTTCCGCCGCGACTGGTGGCACATCGACTTCATCCACGGCTTCGACGGCGTCGATCTCACGGTCAACAAGACGCATACCTTCCAGGCAAGCCACGAGCAGCCGCCGATGTTCAAGCTCAACGGCAAGATCCGGCGCACCCGGCCGAGCATGCTCGAGCACTTCAAGTTCCTGAAGTCGGTGGTCACCAAGGGCACGCCCAAATTCACCATGCCTTCGCCCGCGATGCTCCATGCGAGGAGCGACCGCGAGGCGCTGAAGAAGGCGTATCCGAACCTCGACAATTTCTGGGAAGACATCACCAAGGCCTACCGCGAGGAGATCGCCGACCTCTACAAGGCCGGCTGCCGCTACCTGCAGATCGACGACACGACGATCGCGATGTGGGGCGATCCGAAGGTGCAGGAGTCGTTCAAGAAGCTCGGCGACGACCCGAAGAGGGACGCCGAGATGTACACCGCCGCGGTGAACGCGGCGATCCGCGACGTGCCCGACGACATGACGGTCGCGATCCACACCTGCCGCGGCAACTTCAAGAGCACCTGGCTGGCGAGCGGCGGTTACGCCGACTTCGTCGCCGAGCGCGTGTTCACCGGCCTGGACGTCGACGGCTTCTTCCTCGAGTACGACGACGAGCGCTCCGGCGGCTTCGAGCCGCTGCGCCTGGTGCCCAAGGGCAAGAAGGTGGTGCTCGGTCTGGTGAGCTCCAAGCTGCCCGAGCTCGAAGCGAAGGACACGCTCAAGCGGCGCATCGACGCCGCGGCCAAGTACGTGCCGATGGAGAACCTTTGCCTCTCGCCGCAGTGCGGCTTCTCGAGCACGCACCACGGCAACAACCTCACCGTCGAGCAGGAGAAGGCCAAGCTCAAGCTGTGCATCGACACGGCCCGCGAAATATGGGGCAGCTCCTAAAACCCATAGCGGATACCTCCATCTTCGACCTGCGCCTTTCGCGGCGCGGGTTCCGGCTGAACAAGATGTGCGCCTCGCTGTGCACCCCGGAGAACCGGGAAGCGTTCAAGCGCGACGAGCAAGGCTACATGACGCGCTTCGCGCTGTCGGCGGAGGAGCAGGCGCTGATCCGCAAGCGCGACTTCCAGGGGCTGATCGACGCCGGCATGAACATCTACTTCATGATCAAGATCGGCTCGGTCACCGGCAACGGGCTCTACAAGATGGGCGCGCAGATGCGCGGCGAGAGCTACGAGGAGTTCCTCGCGACGCGCAACATCCGCGGCGCGACCTAGTGGGCAGGGTAGTAGGGGGTATCGGCCTGTCGCATGTGCCGTCGATCGGCCCGGTGGTCGACCGCGGCCGCACGCAGGAGCCGGCGTGGAAGCCGCTGTTCGACGCCTACGTGCCGGTCCGGGAGTGGTTAGCGGAATTGAAGCCCGATGTGGCGATCGTGGTCTACAACGACCACGGCGCCGATTTCGCGTTCGACAAATATCCGACCTTCGCCCTTGGCGTCGCCGAGCGCTATGCCATCGGCGACGAGGGCTACGGCACGCGGCCGCTGCCCGAAGTCGCCGGCGACGTGGAGCTCTCGACGCATCTGGCGGAGGCGCTGATCTATGAGCACGAGTTCGACCTCACGCTGTGCCAGGAGCTCGCCGTCGAGCACGGCTTCCTGGTGCCGATGAACCTCTGCTTCCCGCACGGCGCCAATGGCTGGCCGGTGCGCGCCATTCCGCTGGAAGTGAATGTCGTCCAGCATCCGCTGCCCACCGCACGGCGCTGCTATCGCCTGGGGCAGGCGCTGCGCGCCGCCATAGAGAGTTACCCCGGCAACAGCAGGGTCGTGGTGCTCGGCACCGGAGGCATGTCGCACCAGCTCCAGGGCAAGCGCTTCGGCTTCATGAACGAAAAGTTCGACCAGTGGTTTCTCGACCAGCTCGAGCGCGATCCGGAGGCGCTGGCGGAGCTCAGCCACCAGAAAATCATGGAGCAGGCCGGCGCCGAGGCGGTCGAGCTCATCATGTGGCTCACCATGCGCGGCGCAGTGTCGCCGCGCGCGCGCCGCGTCCACCGGAACTACTACGCGCCGATGACCACCGGCATGGGACTCATCAGCTTCGAAGGGTAGGTCTTAGATGCGGCCGAGCGCGAGGACCACGCCGGCCGTGCCGGCGAGCACCACGGCGACGAACAGCTGCCGCACGGCGGCATCGCGGTAGAGCCTGCGTAGCAAACCGACCGGGCGCGGCATGTGCCCGAGCGATGCATCCTTCAGGCGTCGCAGCGCGGGCGCGGCGTCGAACAGCCGCGAGACCGGCAGCTTCGTATCGACGGCAATCATGTGCGCGGGCGGCGCGTCCGGCGCCTTTTCCGACAGCGCCTCGAGCTTGACGGTCCTGCTGCCCTCGCCGCTCGGCTCCGAAGGATCGCGCGAGCGCAGCTCGGCGGCGCAGGTCGCGAGGTCGGCGGCGAGCTCGCGCGCGTCCTGGTAGCGCACCGTGGGATCTTTCTTCAGCGCGCGCGCCACCACGAAATCCACCATCGGCGGCAGGCCCGGCACCTGGCGCGTCGGCGGCACGTGCTCGGTCTGCGTAATGAGGTGCTGCACCTGGTGGATATCCTCGCCGGCGAACAGCCGCGTGCCGGTGAGCATCTCGTAGAGCACGATGCCGAGCGAGAAGATGTCCGAGCGCTGGTCGACCGGCTGACCGGAGATCTGCTCGGGCGACATGTAGCGCGGCGTGCCGAGCACCATGCCGGTGCTGGTCTTGTGGTCGGCCATGCGCATGCGCGCCAGGCCGAAGTCCATGATCTTCGCCTGTCCGCCGCCGTTCAGCATGATGTTGCCGGGCTTGATGTCGCGATGCACGACGCCGCGAGCGTGCGCGTAGGCGAGGCCCTCGGCGACCTGGCGCGCGATCGCGACGGCCTCTGCGGCGGGGATCGATTCCTTCTGCAGCCGCGTGCGCAAGTCCGTGCCTTCGAGGAGCTCCATCGCGAGATACGCCATGCCTTCGTGCTCGCCGTAGTCGAAGGTGGTGACGATGCTCGGATGATTGAGCTTGCCGGCGGCTTTCGCTTCCATCATGAAGCGCTTCTGGTACTCCGCGCGGCCGGCGGAATCCTCGGCCAGGATGATGGTCTTCAGCGCCACCAGCCGATCGAGGTTCGGGTCCTCGGCCTTGTAGACGATGCCCATCGCGCCGCGCCCGAGCTCGCCGAGGATCTTGTAGCGCCCGATCTTCTTCTTCGCCATCAGTAGCCCGCGCGCTGGACCAGTGCGCGCACGTAGGGATATTTGTCCATCACCGCGCTGGCAAAAGGCTTGTCGCTGTCGGCGGAGATGCGGGTGGCGATGCCGCCGCCAACGCAGGCGACGACCAGTACCGCCGTCGCCAGGGTGTAGCGCAGCTGGCGGCGCGCCACGGCTTTCTCGTCGAGGCTGAAGACTTCGTGGTCGCGCAATCCCGCGTCCTTGAAGGCGCCCGCGGGTAGAAGCGATACCTCGCGCCCGGGCGCGGCGTCAGCGAGCGCATTGCGAAACGAACGCGAAGCGAGGAGCCGCGAAGCCGCGGCGAATTCGGCGATCGCCGCGGCGACCGCGATGCCGTCGCCGGTCATGCCTTCCGCGCCTTTGCGACCCGAGAGCTGCAGCGCGCCGTGATTGATCCCGGCCGAAAGCGGCAGGCCCGCCGCCGCCGCGGTGAGCGCGCGCTGCGCCAGGCGAAGCGCGCCGATTGGATCGCGCAGCAGCACGATCGCCGCGCCGTCCGAGGCCTCGAGCACGATGCGCCCCGCGGGCTCGAGCTCTGCGCCCGTCACCGCGACCACCGCCTCGAGCTGCGCGCGCAGGCGCGCCTGCTCGCTCGCCGGACGCCGGGCAAAGTCCTGGATGCGCAGGAAAACCACGCTCGCTACTACGGAAGCCCCCATGGCCGCAGCATGCAGGCTTTGCGCGCCTATGAAAAGGAAAAAGAACCGGTTAAAATCCGCCCCGCTGAGGAGCGTTGCGTCCCCGCCAAGGTAGAGCCGGGGGTCAGGCTCAGCTAAATTCAACGGCGCTCGCATCGGAAACGGTGCGGGCGCTTTGTCTTTTCTGGAGGGTGTGAATGAAAGCAGCCGATTCGAAATTCAGCGATTTCCGCGTCGCCGACCTCTCGCTCGCCGACTGGGGGCGAAAGGAGATCGCGATCGCCGAGTCCGAGATGCCCGCGCTGATGGGAATCCGCGCCGAGTTCGCGGCGAAGCAGCCCCTCAAGGGCGCGCGCATCGCGGGCTCGCTCCACATGACGATCCAGACCGCGGTGCTGATCGAGACGCTGAAGGCGCTCGGCGCCGAGGTGCGCTGGGCCTCGTGCAACATCTTTTCCACCCAGGATCACGCCGCCGCGGCGATCGCCGCCGGGGGTACGCCGGTATTCGCCTACAAAGGTGAATCGCTGGAGGAATACTGGGAGTTCACCCACAAGATTTTCGAGTTCGGCGAGGGCCGCGGCCCGAACATGATCCTCGATGACGGCGGCGATGCCACGCTGCTGGTGCATCTCGGCCAGCGCGTCGAGAAGGAGCCGGCGCTGATTTCCGAGCCGAAGAGCGAGGAGGAGGAATACCTCTTCGCCTCGATCAAGAAGAGAAAGCCCAGCTGGTACGCGCAGATTGCCAAGGACATCAAGGGCGTGACCGAGGAGACCACCACCGGCGTGCATCGCCTCTACCAGATGGCGAAGGACAAGCGCCTGCTGTTCCCCGCCATCAACGTCAACGACTCGGTCACCAAGTCGAAGTTCGACAACATCTATGGCTGCCGCGAGTCGGTGGTCGACGGCATCAAGCGCGCCACCGACGTGATGGTCGCGGGCAAGGTCGCGCTGGTGGCCGGATTCGGCGAAGTGGGCAAGGGCTGCGCCCAGGCGCTGCGCGGCCTTCAGGCGCAGGTGTGGGTCACCGAGATCGACCCGATCTGCGCGCTGCAGGCGGCGATGGAAGGCTACCGTGTCGTGACCATGGACTACGCCGCCGACAAGGCCGACATCTTCGTCACCGCGACCGGCAACTTCCAGGTGATTACGCACGACCACATGAAGCGCATGAAGAACAATGCCATCGTGTGCAACATCGGCCACTTCGACAACGAGATCGACATCGCCGGCGTGAAGCAGTACAAGTGGGAGAACATCAAGCCGCAGGTCGACCATGTGATCTTTCCCGACGGCAAGCGCATCATCATGCTGGCCGAAGGGCGCCTGGTGAATCTCGGCTGCGGCACCGGCCACCCGTCGTACGTGATGAGCTCGTCATTCGCCAACCAGGTGCTGGCGCAGATCGAGCTTTTCGGCAACACCGCCAAATACCCGATCGGGGTCTACATCCTGCCCAAGGCGCTCGACGAGAAGGTGGCACGCCTGCAGCTCAAGACGCTGAATGCGCAGCTCACCGAGCTCACCGAGGAGCAGGCGCGCTACATCGGCGTGCCAAAGACTGGGCCGTACAAGTCGGACCACTACCGCTATTGATGTGAAGGTCGCGATCTTCGGCTCGGGCGGCGTCGGCGGCTACTTCGGTGCCCGCCTCGCCGCCGCGGGCAACGAGGTGCACTTCATCGCGCGCGGCAAGCATCTGGCCGCGATGCGCGAGCAGGGACTGAAGGTGAAGAGCGCGCTCGGCGATGCGCACATCAAGCCGGTGCACGCGACCGACAACCCGGCCGAGATCGGCCCAGTCGACATCGTCACCTTCGCGGTGAAGCTATGGGACACCGAAGCAGCGGCTGAGCAGCTGCGCCCGCTGATCGCCAAGGGCGGCCACGTGATCCCGTTCCAGAACGGCGTCGAATCGATCGAGCGGCTGGCGCGCATCCTGGGCGCGGAGCGTGTCATGGGTGGCTCGGCGTATATCGGCACGCGCATCGGCGCGCCCGGCGTCATCGAGCACACCGGCACCATGGCGCGGCTGCGCTTCGGCCCGGTGCTCGCTGCGCAGCGGCCGGCGGCGGAGCGCTTCCTGGCCGCGTGCCTGCAGGCCGGCATCATGACCGAGCTCGCAGAGGACATCGTGCTCGTCAACTGGGAGAAGTTCGTCTTCCTGGTGGCGCTGTCGAGCGCGACCAGCGTGGCACGCGCGCCGCTCGGCGTGGTGCGCGAGGACCCCGAGCTGCGCTGGCTCCTCGAGCAGGCGATGCGCGAGACCTGGCGGCTCGGGCGGGCGCGCGGCGTGAAGCTGCCCGATGACTTCGTCGAAAAGCAGCTCGCCTTCGCGCAGACGCTGCCGGCGGAGATGCGCACCTCGATGCAGCACGACCTCGAAGCGGGCCACCGCCTCGAAGCGCCCTGGCTGTGCGGCGCGGTGGCGCGCATGAGCGCGCAGGCCGGGCTCGAGGCGCCGGTCAACCACACCGTTTATGCGGCGCTCAGGCCCTTCGTCAATGGACGCTAAGGCTTTCAGCTTCGAGTTCTTCCCGCCGAAGACCGTGGAGGGCAAGGAGAGGCTGCGCGCGACCTGGCAGGAGCTCGCCAAGCTCAAGCCGCGCTTTTTCTCGTGCACCTTCGGCGCCGGCGGCTCGACGCGCGAAGGCACGCTCGAGACGGTGCTGGAGATCCGCAAAGCCGGGCACCACGCCGCGCCGCACCTTTCGTGTGTCGCCTCGACGCGCGAGGAAATCGGCGAGCAGCTCGAGCGCTACCGCAGCAATGGCATCCGCCACATCGTGGCGTTGCGCGGGGACATGCCGTCGGGGGTCGCGGCCTCGGGTGAGTTCCGCTATGCCAACGAATTGGTCGCGTTCATCCGCGAGCGCACCGGCGACTGGTTCCACATCGAGGTGGCCTGCTACCCCGAATACCATCCGCAGACGCGCATCGCCCGCGACGAGCTCGTCGCCTTCAAGCGCAAGGTCGACGCCGGCGCCGACGCGGCGATCACGCAGTACTTCTACAACCGCGACGCCTTCTTCCGCTTCGTTGATGAAGCGCGCAAAGCCGGCATCAACGTACCGATCGTCCCCGGGATCATGCCGATCGGCAATTTCTCGCAGCTCGCGCGCTTCTCGGAGGCCTGCGGCGCCGAGATTCCACGTTGGATGCGCATCAAGCTCGAGGGCTATCGCGACGACGCGGCGTCGATCCGCGCCTTCGGCCTCGACATCGTCACCGATCTTTGCCGCAGCTTGCTCGAAGGCGGCGCGCCCGGCTTGCACTTCTATACGCTCAACCAGGCCACGCTGTCGGCCGAGATCTGGAAGCGCCTCGGCCTCTGAGCGCCGAATTCACCGCTCATGTCGCCGAGCTCCTGGCCGGGCTGGGGCGACTGCAGTCGCGACCGATGTTCGGTGGGCACGGCCTCTACAGCAGCGGCAAGTTCTTCGCCTTCGTGCTGGACGACGTGCTGTACCTAAAGGCGGATGCAGAAAGCCGGCCGCAGTTTGTCGCGGCAGGCTGCAAGCCCTTCGTCTGGAACAAACGCCCCTCGGTCAACTACTACCGCGCGCCCGCCGAGGCGCTCGAATCTCCGGACGCGGCACTGCGCTGGGGGCGCGAGGCGCTGCGCGCCGCTATCGCAGCAAAACCTTCGCCGCCGGCCCGGCGCGCTCATAGCCGCGCCAAACCCCGCCCTCGCGGCAAGCGCCGAACTGGAAAGGCGTGACGTCGCGCCCCGGGGTGACGAAGCGCAGATCGACGAACCATGCGCAGTCGTCGGTGCGGCCATCCAAGGCCGGCTGCGTCGCGAACCAGCGGAAGAACCCGAGCGCCTCCGAGTTCCACGCCTCGCGCGCTGTCGCCTGCTCGACTTCCCCGTAGCGCGTGCGCCTGACCCAGATTGCCTGGTCGAGCGGCATATAAGGCGAATCGACGCGCGCGATGAAGCCGTCGCCCGGCTGATAGCGCCGCGGCACCTTGCGCACGAGGTTGACGTGCGCGAACTCGTGCGCTTCGTCGTCGCTCACGAACACGGTCCAGTTGAAAGGCGACACGGGCCGCGGATGCGCATCGACGCGCGTGCCCGGCCTCGCGTGCTGCGCAGCGAACTCGAGCGCGTGCTCGCGCTGCAGGTACTGGAAGCCGACATAGGCGACCAGCACGCCGAGCCACAGGACGGCCGGCCAGCGCGAGCGATAGGCGATGGCCGATGCGATCAGCCCGGCGACGATGATGCCGCTGAACCAGAGATCGATGATGAAGGTGGTGCCGATGCCCGCACGCCAGTCGGACAACGGCGCGAACACCATCGTGCCGTAGCTCGTGATCACATCGCCCGAGATATGCGCGCCGATGCTGAGCGCCGTAATGCCGTAGAGCGCGCGCCAGCCGCCCGGCTCGCGCAGCAGCTTGGCGAGCAGCCACGACACCAGCAGTGCCCAGAGCGGCAGCAGGATCAGCGAATGCGTGACCCCGCGGTGATTGAGCAGGTAGGTGACCGGCCCGCCGAAGCTCGCGACGAAATCGAGATCCGGCGCCGCGCAGGCGAAGAAGCCGGCGGCAATCCGCCGCGGCAGTGAGCGCGCAGGCGTGTCCCTCGACGCGGTCGCGCGCGCGAGCAGCGCGCCCGAAAGGGCGTGGGTTAGGGTATCCACTTCATGAAATCGGGGTCAGGCACCCCCGATTCTATGCAGCGCGCTTTTTGCGCTGAGCGTCCTTGACGTGCATCTGCGCGTAGGCGCCGTGTGCTGCAGCCTCGGCGTCGCCGACGTGCACCGCCACGCCCATGTCGGAGAGCACCGAGCCGAGCGCCGACAGGCACAGCATCACGTTGTCCGGGCGGCAGCTGTAGCCCATCAGGCCGATGCGCCAGATCTTGCCGGCGAGCGGCCCGAGGCCGGCGCCGATTTCGATGCTGAACTCGTTGAGCAGCGTCTTCCTGACCTCGGCCTCGTTCACCCCCTGCGGGCACAGCACCGCATTCATCTGCGGCAGCTGGTATTTCTCCGCCACCAGCATCTTCATGCCCATCGCCTCCAGGCCCGCCTTGAGCGCGAGGTGGTGGCGCGTGGCGCGCGCCCAGGCGTTCTCCAGCCCTTCCTCGCGGATCAGGAGCAGCGCCTCATGGAGGGCAAAAAGAGAATTGGTGGGCGCGGTGTGATGGTAGGTGCGCGTGCCGGCGCTCCAGTAGTTGAACAGCAGGTTCATGTCCATGAACCAGCTATGGATCTTGTCCTTGCGCTTCTTCACGCGCTCGACCACGCGGTCGGAGAACGACACCGGCGACAGACCCGGCGTGCACGACAGGCACTTCTGGCTCGCCGAGTAGATGGCGTCGATCTCCCACTCGTCGACTTTCACCGGCGTGCCGGCGAGCGAGGTCACCGCGTCGACGATCACCAGCGCGCCGTGCTTGTGCGCAATCTGGGTCAGCGCCTTCGCATCCGACTGGCAGCCGGTGGAAGTCTCGGCGTGCACGAAGGCGACGATGGCTGCGTCCTTGTTCTTCTTCAGCGCGTCCTCGACCTTCTGCGGATCGACCGGCTCGCCCCACTTGTCCTCGACCAGCACCGGGGTGCCGCCGCAGCGGATCACGTTCTCGAGCATGCGCCCGCCGAAGACGCCGTTCTGGCAGACGATCACCTTGTCGCCCGGCGCCACCATGTTGACGAAGCAGAACTCCATGCCGACCGAGCCGGGGCCCGAGAGCGGGAAGGTGAGCGGATTCTTCGTCTGGTAGACGTAGCGCAGGAGCGATTTCAGCTCCTCCATCATCTCGACGAACACCGGATCGAGATAGC
>Ga0209131_1000382_pt1 | contig 32252 bp, 32 predicted proteins | sample GraSoi_2013_40cm_FD_185826 | JGI IMG/M metagenome (GOLD analysis project Ga0209131, IMG submission 185826) | Grasslands soil microbial communities from the Angelo Coastal Reserve, California, USA - Sample 9_17_2013_40cm (SPAdes) (version 2) | ecosystem: Environmental > Terrestrial > Soil >...
CCGCCCCGGGCGCCCCGGGCGCCCCAGGTGCCGCAGCTGCATACGCGCTCGACGCTGCGACCAGCGAGGCCGCGCCGAGGAATGCTGCTACCCAGAACGCGGAATTACGACGAACGGCCTTCCTCATAGCTGGCGACCTCTCCGCGACCCGCCACGATCGGCCACCCCCGCTATCCGACTGCTGGACGGCGCTTGGTTCCTGTTCCCGCTAATGGCTTGGTTAGTTTGTATACTTTCCAAACAAATTCGTCAAGAGGCAGCCAGGAAGGTCCACGTAGCCGACGGCCTTGCCGCCGACATTGGATCCATTGCGGCCATGATCACGACCCCTTTGGCGTGCTTTGTAGGAGGCAAGCGGATCCAACGTCGGGTGAAGTGCCGGGAGACGGTCAGCCGGCGGGAGTGCGGGAGAGTCCGCGGTCAGCCGGCGAGGCTCGGCTCGCCGCGGTAGGTGCCGAACGACCAGCGGTTGCCCTCGGGATCGCGGACGGCGAAGTCCCGCGAGCCGTAGTCGGTTTCGTGCAAGTCCTTGATGATCTCGGCGCCCGCTTTCGCGGCCCGCTCGTAGAGGCGGTTCGGATCGTCGGTGACCACGTAGGCGCCGAAGGTGCCAGGCGGCACGGGCCAGTGATCGGTCTCGCCGTCCTCCCGGACCGATCCGAGCATTATCCCGCCGCCCAATGGCCAGGACAGCTGGGCATGATCGACCCGGTCACCGTCGCCGTAGACGACCGTTTCCTCGAACCCGAACGCGTCGACGAGGAATTTGATCAGGGCGCGGGCGTCGCGAGCCCGCAGCGTGGGCCAGACCTGGGGTGGTGGTGTGTTCTGCGTCATGCCATCAGGGTTCCGCGGGTGCCACGGCGCCGGCTTGGAGATTTCGGAACTCCCGCGCCAGCCAGATCGTCGGCGGCGCCCCGGCCAGCGCCCTGAACTCGAGGTCCAGGTGCGCCTGGTCGTAGTAACCGCAGTGCACCGCGAGTGCTGCGAGGTCGAGGCGCTTACCCGACTCCGCGCGACGCTGGAGCAGGCGCCGTGCCCGGTAGAACCGGACGACCCTGGCGGCCGCCTTGGGCGTGAGCCCGGTCTCAGCGGCGAACCTGGTCCGGAGGTGCCGGCCGCTCCATCCGGTCTCGGCTGCCAGTGCCGACATGCTGATCGTGCCGCCGGTGCCGAGCAGCCGCTGCCAGGCGAATCCGACCTCGGCGCTGGCCTCCGGCCTTCCGTCCCGCTGGTAGGCCAGCAGCTGACGGGATAGCACCTCGTCGAGCACGGCGAACCTGTCCGGCCAGCTCATCGCGGCGCGGACGCGCTCGTGGATCTCGGCGGCCAGGGTTCCGCAGACCTCCCCTGCCTCGACGTCGATGCTCGCAAGCTCGCCAGCCGGGAAACCGAAGAACGCCCGCGCGCCAAACGGGCTCAGCGCCAGCTGAATCCCGGACTGATAGCCGTCATGAGTGATTAGCGCAGGCACCGAGTGCAATCCGCCGGCGAGCGTCACGTAGTCGCCGCCCGGCTGCGCCGGATCCGGATGCGCCGCAATGGTGAGCGGCTCGTCCAGCGTGAAGATCACGGTCAGATAGGGCGACGGCAGTCCCGCGTGCCTGGCTGGCGGGACTCCCGCCTGCTTGTAGCCGTTGTACCTGGCGATAAACGGCCGCAACGGAGGAGCAGGCAGGCTCGCAGCCGCCTCGCTGATCGGTTCGCGCCGTTCGGCCTGCTCGCGCGGGGGATCGGTCGCAGCCATCAGATAACTCTCCCGGGGGTCGCACCAGTACGGCCAGCTACTGGGCTCGTTCCCTTTTCTCCAAGCCAGCGCTCATGCGCTAGTGCCAGGCTAAAGGACATGACGAATCCTGCCAGCAGCTCGTAACCACCACCCCGGTCACCGAGGCCGGCACGCCGAGCTCCCCCGATCGGCCGCCCACGATCTGGCCGACCATCCCCTATCCGGACCTGACCACCCGGCGCCACGCGGTCGTGGCGAGCTGGCGCAGGACCGCTCCCCGGCACGGCCCGTTGTAGATGATGAAGTCATCGAAGACGTGCACGCCGGGCTTGCCTGCTGCGGTCCTGGTGGCGTCGCGGACGGCGACGAGCTGCGCAACGGTCATCTGCAGCGGCGGCTCATCCGGCTGGTACAGCGTCCCGATCGGGTAGTCGCGGCCCGGCGTCTTGGTCATCTCGATGTGGCAGCCCATCACGTGCGTGACCGGCCTGGCCGCCGCGAAGTCGGCGAGCCGGTCCATGCTCTGCGCGAACGCGGTGACATCGCGCGCATACAGCCGCCCGGGGTAGACGGTGTCCCCGGTCAGCAGGAAACCGGTCCACGGGTCGAAGATCGCGATCGACGCGGCGTGGTGCCCGGGAATCCCCGTGACGTCAAGCACGCGGCCGCCCAGGTCGAACCGCACTATTTCGACTGGCCAGTCGGTGAAGCCGAAGGACTCCCGCACGGCGTCCGCCTCGCCCCGAATCAGCCGGGTCGCCGGCCGTCCGGCGAATTGCTCGTCTGCCGCCACATGATCGCCGTGACCGTGGGTGTGCGCCACGACGAGCTCGTAGCTAGCTCGCGGGTTGTCTGCCAGCCACGCGGTCACCAGCCCGTCGACGGTCGCCCGGAGCGGGAAGACGCCGGCCTCCCTGGTGGCCCCCGTGTCGAGCAGCATCGCGCGCTGATTGCCGAACATCAGGTAGATGAACGGGGCTTCGTAGTTGGTCGTCTTGGCCTGGCGCAACACGTACGTATGCGGGTCATAGGCGTGGACCTGGATTGGCGGCTCGCCGGGTGCGCCGTGGTTCCAGCGCACCTCTAGGTCGCCAACCACGGGAGCTCCGGCCGCGAAGTCGATCTCGGTCACGTCAGTCATCCGTCACACCCGCGCCGTGTCCTTGCGGAACCGCCAGACCGCTCCGGCCGAAAAGATGACCAGCCACGCGACGGCGTTCGCGACCCACGCCATATGCACGTTGCCGCCGAGCAGCGGCGCGTGCACGAGCTCGTTCAGCCCGTAAAGCGGCGTGTACTTGGCGAGCACCTGGAGAACGTGCGGGTACGTCTTGAGCGGGATGAACAGCCCGCCGGCGAAGGCAAACAGCATCAGCCCGATGCCCAGGAACTGCATGACGTTCTCGGTGGGCAGCAGATAGCCAAGGAAAAGCCCGAACGCCGCGAAGACGAGCGAGCCGACCCAGACGCAGAGCGGGGTCACGAACCACAGCCAGGCGTAGCCAGGCTGCATCGCCGGAACGCCGGACAGCTTGCCGACCACGTACACGGCGATCACGGCCGCTGCGCCGAGCACCATCGCGGTCAGCATCTTGATGATGATGTAGGCAACCGGCGACAACGGGGTCAGCCTGAGCTGCCGGCTCCAGCCGGCCGCCCGCTCGATCGAGACCATCGCTCCGCCCGAGGTGGTAGCCAGGACCGCACCGTACAGCGCCATGCTGATCATGATGAATGCCGAGACGTTGCCGTGACTGCCGGGGCCCGCCGACTGGTGGGCGTAGGCCTTGTTCAGCCCGAACAGCAGGAAGAACACCGCCGGAATGATCAGCGCGAAGATCACGGTCCGCCGGTTGCGAAGCAGCCGGCGGATCTCCAGCCCGAGCACCGTAATGTTGACGCCGCCGAAACTCGGCGGTCGCTTGAGGCTTACCTCGCTCGCGTCGCTCGCTGGCACCGCCTGGGCACTCACCGTGATCCCCCACTCGCGCTGTTTCCGGCATTGTCATCGCTGGTCAGGGCGATAAAGGCGTCCTCAAGGCCGCGGGTGTTGATTTCCAGGTCCCTGGCCTGGGTAGTGGTCAGCAGGTACCTCGCCACCCCATCGCTGTCGTTGGAGTGGATCAGTACGGTATCGCCTCGCACCTCCACGCTGTCCACACCCGGAATGGCCCGCAGCGCCGCCTCGTCAGGGTCGAGCATCGTGGCTCGCACCGTACGGCCCGAAGCGAGCGCCTTCACCTCGGCGCCGGTGCCGTCGGCGACGATCTCGCCCTGGCGGAGCAACACAATCCGGTCGGCGTAGGCATCCGCCTCTTCCAGGTAGTGCGTGGCGAACAACACGGTGCGGCCGAGCTCGGAGTCCTTGCGGATCGCCGCCCAGAAATCCCGCCGCCCCTCGACGTCCATGCCCGTGGTCGGCTCGTCCAGGATCAGCAACTCGGGATTGGGCAGCAACGCCATGGCGAACCGCAATCGCTGCTGCTCGCCTCCTGAGCACTTGCCGACCCGCCGGTCCGAGATGTCGCTGATGCCGGCCCGCCGCAGAACCTCGTCCACCGGCCGGCTCCCGGCGAACAGGCTCGCGGTGTACCTGGCGGTTTCGGCGACCGTGAGGTCCTTGAGCAGCCCGCCAGTCTGCAGGACCGCCGAGATCAGCCCGCGCTCGATCGCCTGCCGCGGGTGCATCCCGTAGACCGACACCTGACCGTCAGTCGGCTGCGACAGGCCGAGGATCATGTCGATGGTGGTCGTCTTGCCCGCGCCGTTCGGACCGAGCAGCGCCACGATCTCGCCCGGCGCTATCGCCAGGTCGATGCCGCGGACGGCCCTGACCTGGCCGAAGTGCTTATGCACGCTGCGCAGCTCGATCGCGACTGGGCTGGTTACCCCTTGCCGCTGCTGTCGCGTGCTCATGGTCGTCATGGCGACCATTCTGGCATCGCCGCCGACTCGGCTGACCTCAGGTCTCAAACCCGCACAAACCGCCCGCAGCGACGCCGCCGGCCGTGCCCTGGCCGCTTTCGTTCAACAGCTATGGCCCATCGACCGTCTTCTGTGAACGTCGATGGGCCATAGCTGTTGAACGCGACGGCGGGCGCATGGCCGGGCGGGCGCATGGCCGGGGCGAGCGCTGTTATCCTCCCACCAAGCAAGCGTTTGGTCGCCTCGCGGGCGAGAGCGCGGCGGGTCATCGCCCCTGATCAGGAGGACCGGCATGGGCCGACTCGACGGCAAGGTCGCGCTGATCACCGGCGGGGCCAGGGGCATGGGCAAGTCGCACGTGCGGCACTTCGCCGCCGAAGGCGCCAGGGTGGTCTTCGGCGACGTTCTCGACGAGCAGGGCCAGGCGGTAGCCGGCAAGCTCGATCCAGCCGCATGCCGCTACCTGCACCACGACGTGACCAGCGAGTCGGATTGGGCCGCCGCCGTAGCGACTGCTACCGGGACCTTCGGCCGGCTCGACATCCTGGTCAACAACGCGGGCGTGCTCGCGTTCGGCTCGATCAGCGAGATGCCGCTCGCCGACTTCCGCCGGATCATGGACATTAACGCCGTCGGCTGCTGGCTGGGCATGAAGTCGGTGATCGAGCCGATGAAAGCGGCGGGCGGCGGGTCGATCGTGAACATCTCCTCGATCGAGGGGCTAACCGGCGCGGCCGATTCCTCGGCCTACGCCGCCAGCAAATTCGCCGTCCGTGGCATGACGAAATCGGCGGCCCAGGAACTCGGCCGGTTCGGCATCAGGGTGAACTCGGTGCACCCAGGCGGGATTCTCACGCGGATGGTCCTCGAGACAGCCGGGAGCATGGATCCCGAGCGCGGCGAGCGGTACATCAAGGCTCTCCCGCTCGGCAGGTTCGGCGAGTCGGTCGAGGTGTCGCGGCTCGTCGCGTTCCTCGCCTCGGATGACTCGTCCTATTGCACGGGCACGGAGTTCGTGGCCGACGGCGGGATCCTGTCCGGGCCCGGGTACTGACGGCCGGCCGAGCGCGCGCCGGCAGCTGAGTTAAAAGAAGGAGTGGTCCGACATGGCCCACGGGCTGACCCTGGCTGGCAGGACAGCGATCGTGACAGGGGCCGGCAACGGCCTCGGGCGCGCGGAGTCGATCGCGCTGGCAGCGGCTGGCGCGAGACTCGTGCTGAACGACCTGCCAGGGCCGGCTGTCCGCGCGGTCGCCGACGAGATCACCGGGACTGGCGGCCAGGCGGTGGTCTGCGAGGGCGACGTCGGCGAGTGGGCGACCGGGGAGGCGATGCTGGCCCAGGCTCTCGGCTCCTTCGGCGGGCTCGACATCCTGGTGAACAACGCGGGCGTCCTCCGCGACCGCATGATCTTCACGATGTCACCAGAGGAATGGGACCTGGTGCTGCGCGTGCACCTGCGCGGCCATTTCATCGGCACCCGGCTCGCGACCGGCTACTGGCGCGAACTGAGCAAGCAGGCAGGCGGGCCGGTCTACGCCAGGATCATCAATACCTCGTCCGAGGCCTTCCTGCTCGGCTCGGCCGGCCAGCCGAATTATGCCGCTGCCAAGGCCGGCATCGCAGCGCTCACAGTTACCACTGCGCGTAGTTGCGCCAAATATGGCATCAGGGCTAACGCGATCTGCCCGCGTGCGCGGACTGATATGACGACGGACCTGATGGGCGCAGCTCCCGCTGGCACCGTGGACCCGCTGGCTGCCGAGCACGTCGCCCCGCTCGTCGCCTACCTGGCCGGCCCGTCCGCCGCGGCGATCAACGGCGAGGTGTTCGTGGTACACGGCGGAGTCGCCGCCGTGATGGACCCGCCAAAGGTCAGGACCGTGTTCCTGGCCGGCGACCACGGCTCTGCCGACGGCATGTGGACGCCGGAGTCGGTAGCGGCCGCGATGGGGCCGGCGTTCACCGGAGACGGGACCGGGGCGGGATTCGCCTGCGAGGACACGCTCGCCCTGGCCGAGGAGACGATCGGGTTTGGGAGCGGCTCGTGAAGCAGCGCGACCAGGTCGCGATGACGCCGGATGAGGCCGCGGTCTTTCTCGCGGGCGGCCGTAAGGTCCAGCTGGCGACGATCGGCCAGGACGGGTTCCCGCACCTGGTCACCATGTACTACGTGCTCACCGGCGGGCAGATCACGTTCTGGACCTACCGCAAGTCACAGAAGGCGCTCAACCTCGAGCGTGACCCCCGGATCTCGTGCCTTATCGAGGACGGCGAGGAGTACTTCGACCTGCGGGGCATCCTGGTGCAGGGCACCGCGATGCGGATCGATGACCACGAGGAGATCGCGGCGATCGGCCGCCGGATCACCTCCGTCATCGGCGGGGCCATGGCTGGCGCCGACGCCGAGGCGCTGACCCAGTACGTTGAGCATGCGGCGCGCAAGCGTTACGGCTACAGAGTCGAGCCCACCAAGATCATTTCCTGGGACCACGCGAAGCTCGCGTCGAACTGACCCTGCGATGGCAAGCTAGGTGACGACACCAAGCAGAAGGAGAAGCCATGCCTACCCGCACGGCGCGTACGACCTGGAATGGCGGCCTGCAGGACGGCACCGGCACGGTGGCGCTGGTCAGTTCAGGGGTTGGCAGCTACGAAGTCAACTTCCCCAAGCGGGCGGCGGATAAGGCCGACGGCACCACCAGCCCGGAGGAACTGATCGCCGCGGCGCACAGCGCCTGCTTCGCCATGCAGTTCTCCGCACTGCTCGACGCGGCCGGCGGCAGCGGGCAGGCACTCGATGTCAGCGCGGACGTGACCCTGGGTCCCGACCCGGCAGGCGGCTTCCGGATCAGCAGCATCACGCTCACAGTCAGCGGGTCAGCTCAGGGCGTCAGCGCCGAGGACTTCGCCAGGATCGCGCAGGAGGCCAAGAACACCTGCCCGGTCAGCAAGGCGCTGGCCGGAACCAACATCTCGCTGGCCGTCCGCTGACCGTGCGCTGTGACGGCGCGAGGCCGCGGTCACACCGGCCAGGCTTCCTTGCGGTAGCCCATGTCCCAGAACATCCACTCGTACCGGCTGGTGGTGCGGAAGTGTCGGTGCACGCGCTGCCGCTCGGCCGGGGATAGCTCGGGACCCAGCTTGTCGGTGACCGCGATGACATCGCGGACCTCGGAATCGAACTCCTCGCCGCCGTAGGTGCCGATCCACCGCTGGTACTTCGGTTTCGGCGAACCGCGGCCGAGCAGGTGCTTGCCGACCTCGCCGTAGATCCAGTAGCACGGCAGCACGGTGCCGACGCCCTCGGCATACGAACCGCCCTGCGTCGCTGCGAGCAGGTAGCTGTTGTAGGCCAGGGTGGTGGGAGCTTCCTCAGCGGCATCAACCGCCGCCGGGTCGATGTCCAGATCGGCCAGCAGCGTCTCGTGCAGGCCCATCTCGACCGCCACGATGCCGGCGGCGTGCCTGGCGAACATCTCGGTCTGCGCGGGGTCAGGCGCGTGGGTGGCCACCGCCGCCAGCGCCTGCGCGTACCGCCGCAGGTAGAGCGCATCCTGAACGACGTAGAAGGTAAAGGCGTCGGCCGGCAAGCTGCCGTCGGTCATCCCGGCAAGGAACGGATGGGCCAGGATGGCCGCGTAGATGTCGGTGATGCCGTCCCACAACTCGCCGCTGAATCTGCCGTTCATGGCTCTCCCCTCGGGCACTGCGCGACATTATCGTGCACTCGCGGCCTGTACCTTGAGGCGCATGGAACAGGACGGCAGCCGGGACGGGCAGCGCTCGTCGGCCGATGATGCGGCAGCGGCGCTGGCCGAGCGGTTGTTCCAGGACGTGGTCGGAGCGCTTGAGCTCTTCACGGTGTACCTGGGCGAACGGCTAGGCCTGTACCGGGCGCTGGAGGCCCACGGCCCGGCGACTTCCCTGGAGCTGGCCGGACGCACCGGCACGACCGAGCGGTACGTCAGGGAATGGCTAGAACATCATGCGGCCAGCGGGCTGCTGGAGGTCTACGAACCGGCCGCTGACCCCTCGGACCGCCGGTACAGGCTGCCGCCGGCGCACGCGCCCGTCCTTGCCGACCCCGACGACCTCCGCTACCGGGCGTTCAGCGGCGTCGAGATCGTACGCGCCGGGCGGTGGCTGCCGCAGCTGACCGAGGCGTTCCGGACCGGGGGCGCGCCGCCTGCGCTGCCTTGGGAACCGGAAGGCAGGGCTGAATACAACCGGGCCACGTTCCTGAACCTGCTCGGAAAGCAGTGGCTGCCTGCCATCACCGACGTGCACCAGCGGCTGCGCAGCCACCCGCCCGCGCGGGTTGCCGACCTGGCGTGCGGCGCTGGCTGGTCAAGCATCGCGATGGCTCAGGCCTACCCACTGGTCACGGTCGATGGGTTCGACCTCGATCCCGACGTGGTCGCCGCCGCCCGCCGCAACGCCGAGCAGTCCGGTGTGTCCGGCCGGGTCACTTTTGCCGTCTCCGATGCATCAGGCCCTGGCGTGTCCGGCCAGTTCGACCTGGTCACGATCTTCGAGGGACTGCACGACATGTCCCGTCCAGCGGACGCGCTCCGTGCGGCACGGGGCATGCTGGTGCCGTCGGGATCGGTACTGATCGCCGAAGAGTTGGTCGAGGACGAGTTCACCGCCCCCGCATCCAACCTGGAGCGTTATCACTACGGCTGGAGCGTGATCTCGTGCCTGCCCGCCGTCATGGGTGACCCCCGGACAGCGGCCACGGGGGCGGTGCTGCGTCCAGCCACGCTTCGTCGCTTCGCCCGCGAGGCCGGCTTCGGGAACGTGGAGGTCCTCCCGCTCCAGACGCAGTCCTGGCGCTTCTACCGGCTGACCCCATGAGCCGCCGGGCGAAGATCGTCTGCACACTCGGGCCCGCCTCGTCAAGCAAGGAACGGGTCGCAGCGCTGGTAGCAGCCGGCCTGGACGTCGCCCGGCTGAACATGAGCCATGGCACGCATGCTGACCACCTGACGGCTTACCAGGCCGCTCGCGCGGCCGGCGACGAGGCCGGACGGAGCGTCGGGGTGCTCGTCGATCTGCAGGGTCCGAAGATACGGCTCGGCACCTTCGCGTCGGGTCCCGTGGTCTTGGCTGCGGGCGGCGAGTTCACCCTTACCGGCGAGGATGTCCCTGGTAACTCGGCCGAGGCAGCTACCACGTATCCGGGGCTTGCGGGTGATGTACGGACCGGCGACCAGATTCTGGTCGACGACGGCCGCGTCGTGCTCGAAGTGACTAGCGTCGATGGCGCCCGGGTGCGGACGCGTGTGCTCGTCGGAGGCGAGCTATCTGACCATAAGGGCCTGAATGTACCCGGCGCGCGCCTCGCGGTGCCCGCGCTCAGCACGAAGGACGAACAAGACCTGCGGTGGGCACTTGGCCTGCGCGCTGACATGATCGCGCTGTCCTTCGTACGAGGGCCAGCCGATGCCGGGCCGGTCCGCAGGATCATGGACGAGGCAGGCGCCCGGCTGCCGCTCATCGCGAAGATCGAGAAACCGCAGGCGGTTGACGCGCTGCCGGATGTGCTCGAGGCTTTCGACGGTCTCATGGTGGCACGCGGCGACCTCGGTGTGGAGCTGCCGCTCGAGCAGGTGCCTATGGTCCAGAAACGGGCGATCAGGCTGGCTCAGGACCAGGCCAAGCCCGTCATCGTGGCGACGCAGATGCTTGAGTCGATGATCTCCGCGCCCAGGCCAACCAGAGCTGAGGCGTCGGATGTCGCCAATGCAGTGCTCGACGGTGCTGACGCACTCATGCTGTCGGCGGAGACCAGCATCGGCGCGTACGCGGCTGACGCTGTTGCGACAATGGCGAGGATTGTCGTCGCGGCCGAGCGCGAGTGCCTGCACGCCACTTACTCGTTGCCAGGCGCGCCCACGACCACTGGGGGCGCCATCGCGCGCGCAGCCGCCGAGGTCGGCGCGGTCGTCAACGCCATGGCGCTAGTGGCGTTTACCATGTCGGGCGAGACCGCCAGGCGGCTCGCCAGGTACCGGTCGCCGATTCCGCTGCTCGCCTTCACGCCGCTGCAGGCGACGCGCAGCCAGCTAGCACTCACCTGGGGCGTGGAGACGTTCATCGTCCCTCCGGTGCGCCATACCGATGACATGGTCAGGCAGGTACAGAAGGCGCTCCTCGACGTCGGGCGCTGCGGTATAGGCGACAAGATCGTCATTGTCGCGGGCAGCCCGCCGGGCACGCCCGGCAGGACCAACGCGCTTCGCGTGCACCGCATCGGTGACGTAATCGGCTCGGACTAGATAGGGCAAAGCGCCGGGTAGCACTCGCATGGTGGGCGCCAGGAAGGCCTGGCCGGGCTGCGGCGTTAATGTTGCGTGTGGGTGTTGGCGCACCCTCGCGGCGTCCATGGCGGCCGCGGGGCCGGTAGCTGGCGGAGGTGAGGTTGCAGTGGCACTGCCCTATGATTCCGCGGCGAAGTTCGCGGAGTATGCCCACCCGGAGATGGTCGTGACGACTGAATGGGTGAGCCGCCATCTGGATGACCCTGACCTGGTGGTGGCCGAGTCCGATGAGGATGTGCTGCTGTATGAGACCGGCCACGTCCCCGGCGCGGTCAAGCTGGACTGGCACACCGAGCTCAACGACCCCGTGACCCGCGACTATGTCGATGGAGCCCGCTTCGCCCGGTTGATGTCGCAGAAGGGGATCAGCCGGGACACAACTCTGGTCCTCTACGGCGACAGGAACAACTGGTGGGCGGCGTACGCGTTGTGGGTGTGCTCGCTATTCGGGCACCCTGACCTGCGCCTGATGGACGGCGGCCGGGCCAAGTGGATCGCCGAGGGCCGCCCGCTCAGCACCGACACGCCGCAACGGCCGCGCGGCATCTACCCCGTCATCGACCGTGATGACCAGCAGATCCGCGCGTTCCAGCATCAGGTACTGGACCACCTCGGCAAGCCACTGATCGATGTTCGCTCTCCCGGTGAGTACACCGGTGAGCTGCTGCACATGCCCGACTACCCTCAGGAAGGCGCCCTGCGCGGCGGGCACATCCCCGGCGCCAGGAGCGTCCCGTGGTCACGGGCGGCCGCCGAGGATGCCACCTTCCGCATCCGGGCGGAACTTGAGGCTATTTACCAGGGCGAGGCCGGGCTCCGCCCAAACGATGATGTCGTGGTCTACTGCAGAATCGGTGAGCGCTCCAGTCATACCTGGTTCGTGCTGCACCATCTGCTCGGCTACCCGAACGTGCGCAACTACGACGGCTCTTGGACCGAGTGGGGGAACACCGTCCGGGCTCCCATCACTCGCGGGGAGAAGCCGTGACAACGACCGCACTGCATCCCCGGCTGCAAGATATCGCCGACGAGTTCAACGCCATCCCAGGCGCCGAACGGCTGCAGCTGCTGCTGGAGTTCTCCCGGGATCTGCCATCCTTGCCGGCCCGCTACGCCGAGCACCCGGACCTGCTCGAGCCGGTGCCAGAATGCCAGACACCGCTTTTCCTCGCCGTTGAAGTGGACCAGGACGCGATCGTTCGCCTGTTCTTCGACGCGCCGCAGGAATCGCCGACAACCCGGGGCTTCGCCGGCATCTTGCACGCCGGGCTTGACGGGCTGAGCACGGAGGAGGTCCTGGCCACGCCGGGAGAGTTCTCGAGCCAGCTCGGATTGCAGGACATGGTTAGCCCGCTGCGGCTGCGCGGCATGGCAGCGATGCTCGCCAGGATCAAGCGCCAGATCCGCGAGCAGCAGCGCTGACAACATCGTCCGCCGCGAGCATCGCCGCTCGGTCCGCTGGGTGGCACCCGCTGGGTGGTGCCAGCGTTGGACGGACGCGTCACAACTCGGCGAACTGGGCCTCGCCGCCGGAGTAGGAGTAAATCTCTGCGCCGTCGATGAACACGCGGACCGCGCGGCTGAGCACGTCGAGCGGATCGCCTGACCAGATCACCAGGTCGGCATCCTTGCCCGGCTCGATGGAGCCCAGTCTGTCGTCAATACCGGCGATCCTGGCGGGGTTAATCGTCAGTGCCCGCATCGCGGTCTCGCGGTCAAGCCCGTCCTTGACGGCGAGCGCGGCCTGGTGGGCGAGGAAGTTGACCGGCACGACCGGGTGATCGGTGGTGATGGCGATCGTGACGCCCGCCTTCGCCAATCGGCCGGGGTTGGCCAGCGACCTGTTCCGCAGTTCGACCTTCGACCTGCTGGTCAGCAATGGCCCGATGATCACCGGGATGCCCCTGGCGGCGATGATGTCGGCCAGCAGGTGCGCCTCGGTGCCGTGGTCGATCACCAGGTCGTAGCCGAATTCGTCGGCGATCCTGATCGCGGTCGCGATGTCGTCGGCGCGGTGGCAATGCTGGCGCCACGGGATCTGCCTGCGCAGCACCAGGCCGAGCGCCTCCAGCTTGAGATCGCGGTCGACCGGCTTGCGCTCGGTCTCTGGCTTGCGCTGCTCGGCGTCGATGCGCTCCAGGTAATTCGCGGCCGCGACCAGCGCTCCGCGGATCACCGCTGCCGTGCCCAGACGAGTGCTCGGGGTCTTCTTCTGCTCGCCGTAGACGCGCTTCGGGTTCTCGCCGAGTGCGGACTTCATTCCCGACGGCTGCCGCAGCGCCATCTCGTCGACGGTCCGGCCCCAGCATTTCAGCGCGACCGTCTGGCCCCCGATCGGGTTGCCGGAGCCGGGGTTTACGTTGACGGCCAGCACTCCGCCGCTGATAGCGTCGCGAAACCCCATGTCCGCGGGGTTGATCGCGTCGATGGCACGCACGTGCGCGGTGACCGGCTCGGTCATCTCGTTGGTGTCCTCGCCAGCCCAGCCCTCGGCCTCTTCGCTCACGCCGACGTGCCCGTGCGCCTCGATGAAGCCGGGCAGGACCCACGATCCGGCGGCGTCGACAACCTGAGCGCCGTCGGGGACGGCCACCGCGTCGGCTGCGCCGACGGCGGCGATCCTGCCGTTCTCGATCAGGACCGTCCCGCCCGGGATATCGGGTCCCGCGATCGGGGCAACCCTGCCGCCGACAATTGCCACCGCACCGTCAGCCATCTGACCTCCTTGCCACCTTGGTGAATTGCACCGGCCGAACCCCTCCGGGTCCCACAGTAACTAGCGCCAACATCACTGGCCGCTGATGATCACGCGGCTGGACGGGGTCCCTCATGCCAAGCCGGCAGCGGGTCAGCGCGGGTGCCTGCCGAGGACTAGGACGCCCGAGGTGGCGAACATGCCGCCGTTGCCGAGCACGACGCTGATCTCAGGGCCGTCCACTTGCGCGGCGGCTTCGCGCCTGACCTGGCGGACTGACTCCTGGATGGCGAACATCCCGTACATGCCGGTGTGGGTGTACGATAGCCCGCCGCCGTTGGTGTTCAGCGGCAGCGAGCCGCCTGGCTCGGTATTCCCATCGGCGATGAAAGTGCCTGCCTCGCCCTTGGGCACGAAGCCAAGTGCCTCCAGGCCGTAGATCGGCAGATGCGCGAACGCGTCATAGATCATCAGGTGCCCGACATCGCCCGTTCCGATACCTGCCTCCGCAAAGGCTGCCTGGCCGGCCAGGCGAAACGCCTGTGACTCGGTGAAGTCCGCCATCTGCGAAATCACCGGCGTCTCCGACGACTCCCCGGTGCCCAGCACGTGCACGGCGGGCTTGGGAAATTCTCCGGCCCGGTCGGCCGACGTGAGGATCAGCGCCCCGCCGCCATCGGTCACCAGGCAGCACTCGAGCAGGTGGAAGGGATACGCCACCATTCGCGACGCGAGTACGTCATCGACAGTGATCGGGTCGCGGTACATGGCACGCGGGTTCTTCGCCGCCCAGCGCCGCTGCGCGACGGCTACGTAGGCAAGCTGCTCGTGGGTGAGCCCGTAGTCCTTCATGTAGCGCAGTGCCGGGATCGTGAACGCCGTAGTCGCGCCGAATACGCCGTAAGGCGCCTCGAACTGGCCCTGGATCGAGCTCGGTGCGGGAGCGAATCGGGCCGCCCCGACCCTGGACCGGCCCGACTCGCCGTGCGTGATCAGCACGGTGCTGGCGTACCCGGCCATGATGGCGGCCGCGGCGTGCCTGACGTGCAGCAGGAACGACGTTCCGCCGACGCCCGTGCCGTCCATCCAGCGCGGGACGATGCCGAGCGAGTGGGCGATCTGGACCGGTCCTGGCGAGCTGACCGTCGCGATCCCGTCGATGTCCTTCAGCGTGAGGCCGGCATCAGCGACCGCGTTGAGCGCGGCCTCGGCATGCAGCTGGAGCGCGGAGTGATCAGGAAGCTTGCCGAGCTGGTCGGTTTCGGCTGCTCCGGCGATAATGACGCCGGTCATGGAGCCGTTTCCGGCGCTGTCGCCGCCGGAGTGAAGAGCGGCAGGCTGAGATCGCCGCGACGGGTGAAGGTGACGCGCAGCGGCATGTCGAGCACCAGGTCCTCTGGCGTGTTCGGCACCCCGATGAGGTTGGCCATCATCCGCGGTCCCTCGGCGAGCTGGACGACGGCGATCGCGTAGGGTGCCTCGTCCTCAAATCCGGGCGCCGGACGGTGGTTGATCACGTAGGAGTACAGCGTCGCCTCGCCGCTCGCGGTGAACCAGTCCACCCGCGCCGACCCGCACGCCGGGCAGACCGGACGCGGGTAAAAATACGGCTGGTCGCAGTCGAGGCACCGCTGGATCCGCAGCTCCCCAGCCGCGCACCCGTCCCAGAACGGCTGGGTGTCCGGAGTCGGCACCGGCACCGCCTTCTGGCCCATCATCGGTTCCGGCCGATCAGCGGGCCGAACGAGCGCTCGACCTGGCTGGCCAGGTTGTCCAGGTCCCACGGGCCGGTTCCGATCAGCCGGACCACGGGCTCGGGATTGTTGTAAAGCGCGATCTCGTAGCCCGATGAGTGCACGATCCGCCCGGTGATCCAGCCCGACTGCTCACTCGCCAGGTAGGTAACCACCGGCGCGACGTTTTCCGGTGACCACTCATCGGCGCTTACCCGGGCAGTCCTGCGCCGCTCCGTCGGCACCGAGTCGGTCATCCGCGTGGCCGCGCCAGGCGAGATCGCGTTGACAGTCACGCCGTACCGCTGCAGCGCGTTCGCGGACGAGTAGGTCAGGCCCACGATGCCCATCTTCGCGGCCGCATAGTTCGGCTGGCCGGGGGCCCCGTGCAGGCCGGAGACCGACGTGAAGTTGATGATCCGGTTCTGTGCCGTCTCGTCGCGGAGCGACCTCCAGTGCGCCGCCGCGAACTTCGTGGTGTTGAAGGTGCCCTTCAAGTGCACCCTGATGACGTCGTCCCACTCCTGCTCGGTCATGTTGAAGACCATCCGGTCGCGCAGGATGCCTGCCACGTTCACCAGCACATCCAGTCGCCCGAACTGCTCGATCGCGGACCCGACCAGAGTCTCGGCGGCCGCGTGGTCGGAGACGTCAGCACCGTTCGCGACGGCCTTGCCGCCCGCCGCGCCGATCTCGTTCACAACCTGGCCGGCCGGGCCTGCGTCGCTGCCCGAGCCGTCCACCGCCGAACCGAGATCGTTGACAACCACGGCGGCGCCCTCGCTGGCCAGCAGGATGGCGACCGACCTGCCGATGCCGCGCCCCGCGCCTGTTACGATCGCGACCCGCCCGTCAAGCCGTCCCATCGCTGCTCACCGGCCCTTTCCTGGATGAACCCTCGGCACGATTACTAGAATTCTCTTCTGGAATTACCTTCAGGTGGGGAACTTGGCACTGTCAAGGCGGCCGTGTCAAGGCCACCAGACGGGTCGTGACGATGTCGAGCGAGCTGACGAGCCGACCGGCCGGCGGCGCCTGGCAGTGGGGGCGGACGAAGCAGACGCAGCGCGCGCTGCTGGACGCAGCCCGCGAGGTCTTCGCCGAGCAGGGTTTCTCCAGCGCCAGCATCGCCGATGTGGTCGAGCGGGCCGGCTCGAGCGTGGGCAGCCTGTACCACCACTTCGGCGGCAAAGGCGAGCTGTTCCTGGCCCTCTGGCAAGATCACCAGGCCGCGCACGAGAAGGCGGCGAGCGAGGCAGTCGCGCACGCGCGGCGGTCCGGCGAGAGCGATCCAACGGCCCTGTTCTGCATCGGAGCCAGGGCCTTCCTCGAGGGCAGCTGGCTGCGCCGTGACCTGGCGATGCTCTTCGTCTCGGGCGACGGGCCGCCGGGATTCGAACTCATGAAGCGGGGCAGGGAGCACGAGTGGGTCAGTCAGAACGACGCGCTTCTCCGGCTCGCTGACACCTCGCTCGACCGGCTCTATGCCTCGATCCTTACCTCGCTGATCGGTGCTGGCGCACGAGAGGTGGCCGCCTCGCGGAACCGCCGCCAGGCCAACGTGGTCATCGACGCCGTGATCGAGTACGCGCGCCGCGTGATGACTGGTGGCCCCTGGAAGCCGACGACCTGAAGATCCCGTCGGCTCGCCGGACTAGCCCCGGGGTCGGCTGACCTGCCAGTCTTGACAATGCCACGGGCGCTTTGTTGTCATCGAACTTAGAATTTGATTCTAAGATTTCAATCCCCCGCCGGGAGGCTCGTCATGGATCTTGACCTCGGCCCGGAGATCGCGGAGTTCCGGGCTCAGCTCCGCGAATGGATCGCGGCCAACGCTCCCGGGGGACTCGCCGGGCTGACCGACTGGAAGATCGTGTCGACCACGGGCGGGTACCAGGGCGCTGAGCTCGCCCGGGCGACGGCGGATCCGGCGTACGCCGAGTGGGAGCGCCGGCTCGCCGAGGCCAAGCTCATCTGCCCGCAGTGGCCCGAGGAGTTCGGCGGCCAGGGCATGGACGGCGTCAGGCTCGCGGTGCTGAACGAGGAATTCCACCGGGCTGGCCTGCCGCGGGTCAGGCGCGGCATGGGCGAGAGCCTGGTCGGCCCGTCGATCATCGTGCACGGCAATAACGAGCAGCGGGCGTACTTCCTGCCTCGGATCATCTCCGGCGAGGACGTGTATTGCCAGGGCTTCTCCGAGCCCGACTATGGCTCCGACCTGGCTGGGGTGCAGACTCGCGCTGAGGTCAAGGACGACGAGGTCGTCATCACCGGCACCAAGGTCTGGACGTCGGGCGCGGCGCGGGCGACCATGATGTTCGCACTCTGCCGCAGCGACCCTGATGCGCCCAAGCACGCTGGGCTGTCGTACGTGCTGTTCCCATTCAAGGACCCCGGCGTGCAATACCGGCCGATCAGGCAGATGTCCGGCGCGGCCGAGTTCTGCGAGGACTTCATCGACGGCGTGCGGGCGCCGCTGTTCAACGTGATCGGCGGGCTCAACAACGGCTGGAAAGTGGCCATGACCACGCTCGGGCACGAGCGCGGCGGCTCGGCCACTGTGCACCACCTGGGCTTCGAGCGGGAGTTCTGGGAACTGGTCGAAACCGCGCGAAAATACGGCAAGGACACCGATCCACTGATCCGCCAACAGCTCGCCTGGGCCTACACGGGCGTCCAGGTGATGCGCTTCAGCGGGCTGCGCACCCTCGCTCAGGTCGCCGAGGGCAAGCAGCCCGGCCCGGAGGCGTCGGTCGCCAAGCTGGCCTGGAGCGAGTACCACAAACGGCTCGGCGAGATCGCCGTCGGCATCGTCGGCACGGACGCGCTGGTCCGCCCCGACGGGGCCGGCTACCCGACGACCGCCTGGCAGAACGTGTTCCTGTCCAGCCGGGCCGGAACCATCTACTCCGGCACCAGCGAGATCCAGCGCAACATCGTCGGCGAGCGCGCTCTCGGGCTGCCGAAGGAGCCGCGGGCCGTAGCCAATGACCGCCGGTGAGCGGCCGCGCGGCGGCCTGCCCGACGCGCGCGCTCCCGGCAGCACTGACCAGGGCTGGGCGGCACCACCGCTGGCGCCGCCCAGGCCCAGGACGCCGCACCGCCGTGGCAGCCACGGCCCGCGCCGCGTGGCCGGCCGGCCCCCCGCGCCCGGGTCGCTCGTGACGCCCGGCTCGCTCGTGACGCCCGGCTCGCTTGTCACGCCTGGCCGTCTCGCCGAGTTCTTCGCGCCGCGCAGCATCGCAGTCGTCGGTGCTTCGCCCACGTCGGCCTGGGCCCGGTTCGTCTTCGCGAGCGCCACGGCGACCGGTTTTGCCGGCCAGCTGACCCCGGTCCATCCGCGGCACTCCGCGGTGTTCGGCAGGCTGGCCGTGCCCAGCCTGCGCGACCTGGCCGAGCCGCCCGACCTCGCGTTCATCATGGTGCCTGCCGACGCGGTCGAAGGGGTGCTTGAGGACGCTGGCGCAGCCGGAGTGCGCGGCGCCATTGTGCTCGCATCCGGGTACCGGGAGATTGGCGACGGCGGCCGGACGCTGGAGGAGAGCCTCGCCGCCCGTGCGGCGGCGCACGGGATCACCCTGCTGGGGCCAAACTGCCTCGGCTTCCTCAACACGCACGCCAAGGCCGGCCCATTCGCGCTGACCGTTCCTGTGCCGCTGCAGGCCGGGCCGGTCGGGATCGCAATGCAGAGCGGCGCGCTGGCCAGCGTGATGCTGAGCTTTGCCCGGTCGCGCGCGATCGGCGTGAGCACGCTCGCCAGCCTCGGCAACGAGGCCATGGTCACCGCGCCCGATGTGATCGAGTACCTGATCGAGGACGACAGCACGCGGGTCATCTGCCTGTTCCTCGAGCAGATCGGCGACCCGGCTCGGTTCGCCGCGGCCGCCGAACGCGCCGATCGTGCTGGCAAGCCGATCGTCGCGCTCAAAGCGGGCTCCAGCGCGGCGGGCCAACAGGCCGCTCTCGCCCACACCGGGTCGATCGCGGGCGACGACGCGGTAGTCGACGCCGCGCTCCGCCAGCTCAACGTGATCCGGGTGACCAGCATCGAGGAGCTGCTGACCACGGGCGCCCTGCTCGGCTCCGGGCGCAGCCCAGAAGGCCGCAGGATGGGCGTGCTCACAGCCTCTGGCGGGGCCTGCGACATCATCGCCGACCGGGCGGCCGCCCAGGGCATCGAGATTCCGCCGTTCGATCCCCCCACCGCCGCGGCGATCGCGCCGCACGTTCCGCCGTTCGCCCAGGTGCGCAACCCGCTCGACGTGACCGGCTACTTCCTGGCCAATCAGCGCACCTCAGCGCTCACCGCTATCGACCATGCGCTGGACGCCGCCGTCAGCGATCCCGGCCTGGACTTCGTATTCTTCTCCGGGCTCACGCTGCCCGACGTCAGGCCGGCCGACGAGACGCTGGCCAGCATTCTTGAGGAGCGGGTGGCCTGGATCGGCCAGCGGATAGCATCGTCCCCCATCCCGGTCATTCCCGTCGGCTATACCTGCGTGGACGTGCCCGAGTACGGCAGGGACGTGCTCGGCAGGAACGGCATCCATCTGATCGGCGGGATGGAACTCGCCGTCCAGGCGATCGGCAACGCGCTGCGCTGGACCGAGGGTCGCGGCCGGATCTGGCCGGGCCCTGCCGGGCGGCCGGGGCGGGCAGGTCAGGATTCGCCGGAGGTGCCGTGGCGGGAGGCCGATGCCCGGGACCTGCTGGCGGCGTTCGACGTGCCACTTGTGCCTGGCGAGCTAGTGATGTCGGCCAATGAAGCCGCCGCGGCTGCCAAGCGGCTCGGCTACCCGGTCGCGTTGCGGATCAGCTCGGCCGGAATCGTCCACAAGTCCGACATCGGCGGCGTGGAGCTCGGCCTGCGCAACGTCACGCAGCTGCGAGCCGGGTTCAAACGGGTCCTGGCGGCGGGCGAGGCCGTGCAACGGGCCGGCATCGATGGCGTCATGGTCAGCCCGCTGCGCACCGGTGGTGCCGAGCTGCTGGCCGGGATCAGCGTGGATCCGGCGTTCGGGCCGGTGCTCACGGTAGGCATGGGCGGCGTCTGGGTGGAGGTGCTCGGCGATGTCAGCCTGCGCGTGCTGCCGGTCGGCCCCGACGAGGTGATCCGGATGCTCGGCGAACTGCGCTCAGCGCCGCTGCTGCGCGGCGCACGGGGCCGGCGGCCGGCCGACCTCGACTCCGTGGCGAGGATCATCGTGCGGATCGCCGACGCCGCACTGTCATTGGGCGACTCCCTTCACTCGGTTGAAGTCAACCCGCTGTGGGTGGAAGGGGACCAGGTCGAGGCGCTCGACGTTCTGGTCGTCACGGCCCAGCAGAACCTGAAGGATCAGATCGCCAGCACCGCCGGGCAGGCAGCACCGCAGGCCACGTCCGATCGCGGGCCAGAGCAGAACGGAACTGAGATATGAAGCTCGCCCCCAGCACAGAGCAGCAGGAGCTGCGGGAGTCGGTACGGCGCTTCCTCGCGGACCGGGTGCCGCTGCAGCGGGTCCGCGAGCTGATGGACTCGGCCGACGGAACCGATGAAAAGATCTGGAACTATTCGGCCGGCCAGCTCGGCCTGCAAGCCATCGCCATTCCCGAGGAGTACGGCGGCGCCGGGTTCACCTTCGCCGAACAAGCGATCGTGCTTGAGGAACTAGGCGCCGCGCTCTACCCAGGGCCTTACCTTGCCAGCGCCGTCCTTGCCGCTACCGCGCTGCTCGCGAGCTCGGACGACGACGCCAAGCGTGATCTGCTGCCCGGAATCGCGGGCGGCGAGACGGTGGCGACGCTGGCCTTTACCGAGGATGACGGCTCCTGGGAGCCGGACGCGATCAGGCTCGCCGCCAGCCTGGCCAGCTCCAGCCAGGCCAGCTCCAGCCAGGCCAGCTCCAGCCAGGCCGGAGGCGGCTGGGTGCTCAACGGGCACAAGAGCTTCGTGCTCGACGGGCATACCGCCAGCCTGATCCTCGCAGTGGCCAGGACTGACGCCGGCCTGTCCCTGTTCGCCATCCAGGCCGATGCCGACGGGCTGACCCGCAAGCAGCTGCCGACGTTGGACCAGACCCGCAGGCTCGCCAGGCTCGAGTTCAGTTCCGTACCGGCCAGGCTGATCGGCGAGCCGGGCGAAGCGGCGGCGATCCTCAGCCGGACCCTCGACGTCGCCGCGATCGCGCAGGCAGCCGAGCAGCTGGGCGGCGCGCAGCGCGCGCTGGATATGGCGGTGTCGTACGCGAAGATCAGGCACCAGTTCGGCCGGCCGATCGGCAGCTTCCAGGCGATCAAGCACCGGTGCGCTGACCTGCTTCTCGAGGTCGAATCGCTCCGCTCAGCGGTCGGCTACGCGGCCGCCGCTGTCGCCGAGGACTCGCCGGAGATCCCGGTCGTCGCCGCCCTGGTCAAGGCGCTCGCCTCGGACACGTACTTCCACGTCGCGGCCGAGAACATCCAGATCCACGGCGGGATCGGCTTCACCTGGGAGCATGACGCGCACCTGTACTTCAAGCGCGCCAAGGCCAGCGAGCTTTTCCTCGGCGACTCGAGTTATCACCGCGAGCGGCTGGCCACTAGGATCGGCGTCTAACGTGCGTGCCTAGCCAGGCACGCTCACCCCCAGCTCGTCGAGCAGTTCCTGGGAGTACGCGATCCGCCCGGTCAGGCTCCGCGGCTCGGCGTGGCACAACGCCAGGGCCGCGGCCGCCATGATCGCTGGCGGTTCGGCGTTCTCGTCGTCGGGCGTGGTCAATCCGTGGAAGATCGTTCCGGGCGTGGGCACCACCCTGATCGGAGACAGCGCGTTCACCGCGATGTTGTCGCTGTAAAGCTCGGCGGCCAGGCCGGTGGAGAAGCGCTCGACCGCGGCCTTGCACATGCCGTAGACGGTCCCGCCGCGTCCGGCCCACTGATTGGGCGGTATCGAAGGATGCAGCGCCGCTCGCGAGGAGATGTTCAGGATCCAGCCCCGGCCGCGGGTCCGCATGCCGGGCAGCACCAGCGTCGCGAGGTGGAACGGCGCCTGCACCTGCACCTCGAACATCAGCTTGTACCGGCGCGGGGCGAAGTCCTCGACCCGGGTGAAGTAGGTGACCGCGGCGTTGTTCACCAGGATGTCGGGAGGGCCGAGCTGGCGGACGGTCTCGGCGACCAGCCGCTCCCTGTCCTCGGTCTTGGACAGATCCGCGGGAATCGCGACGGCTGTGCCCCGTGTGGCCCGGATCGCGGCCGCGGTCTCGCCGATCGTCCCGTCCAGCCGCGACTGGCCGGGTTCGGTCGTCCGCGCCGCGACCGCCACTGCTGCTCCCTCAGAACCGAATCGCCGGGCAATCTCGGCACCGATTCCCCGGCTGGCGCCGGTCACGATCGCGACCTTTCCGTCAAGCAGCCCCATGGTCACTCCGGTCGTCCTGGGTTTCGGTCCGTTGACACGTCGGTATCCGCCTTCGGACAATGATTCTAGAACCAAGTTCTAATACCGGGCTATAACAAAGCGCAGGAGGCGATCATGGCACTCGACCACAGCCTGGTGGGCGAACCGGGAGAGCCACACGAGCGGTCCTGGACGTCGACCGACGCGCTGCTCTACGCGGTGGGTGTAGGGGCGGGGCTTGGCGATCCGCTCAACGAGTTGCAGTTCACCACCGAGAACTCGGAAGGCGTCAACCAGCAGGTCCTGCCGACCTTCGCGGTGCTGATCTCCCAGGCGGCGACCAGCCGGCGCCTGGGTGACTTCGACCGTGCCCAGCTCGTGCACGCCGAGCAATCGTTCGAGCTGCACCGGCCGCTGCCCGTCGCCGGGACGGTGCGCACGGTCTCGACGGTCAGCGGCATTTACGACAAGGGCTCGGGCGCGCTTGTCATGATCCAGAACGAGGCTGTTGACGCGGCCACCGGCGAACCGATGGTCACCACGCGCAGCGGCGCCTTCATCCGCGGCGAGGGCGGATTCGGCGGTGAGCGAGGCAGCAGCGAGCCGTGGCAGCGCCCCGAGCGGACGGCCGACCACCAGGTAGTCCTCGCGACCAGGCCAGAACAGGCACTGATCTACCGGCTGTCCGGCGACCGCAACCCGCTGCACGCCGACCCCAAGTTCGCCGCCAGGGGCGGATTCGGCCGCCCGATCCTGCACGGCCTGTGTACCTACGGAGTGACCGGCCGCGCACTGCTGCACACGCTCTGCGGCTCGGACCCGGCACGGTTCGCGTCGATGTCGGGCCGGTTCACTCATCCCGTGCTGCCAGGCGACTCGCTGACGATCTCGATCTGGGTCGCCGATGCCGCGACCGCGGCCGGCGATGGCCCAGGTCGCGACGGCACGGCCCAGTTCAAGACCGCTACGCAGGACGGCACGGTCGTGATCGACCGCGGCGTGATGCGCTTCCGCCCGGCCTGACCGCCCGGGCCGATCAACAGCTATGGCCCACCGACGTTCAAAGAACAGGGGTGATGGGTCATAGGTGTTGTATTTCTGGCGAGCAGAGCGGCCGTCCTGCTGCCTATGCGGACCAGGTCGGGTCGGTTAGGACGGGCCGGCGGCCCTGGCGAGTCGAATCGCCTCGTCCACTCCGGCGGTCCACGGATCACCGTGCCGGCCAGCAGGACGTCGGCCTTGACTCCGGCCAGGTTGTCAAGCGAGCGGATGGCCTGCTGAGTATCACGATTCAGCCCCGACGGCATGATCTGCGGCCCCGGCCGGCCGGTCAGCGGGTTGTGCGTGCACATCACGTCCCCGGTGAACAGCGCGCTGCGGTCATCAGGCAGCAAGGCTGCGCTGCCCGTCGTGTGACCAGGGGCGTGCACGACCCGCGGCCGGCCAGGCACGTCCAGCGTCTCGCCGTCGCCGAAGGCCGAGACCTCCTTGATCGGGATGGTCTTGGTGGCGCCGCCCATGGCGAGGTCCCAGAACGTCTTATACAGCTGTCCCTTCAGCAGGTAAGACGTGACCCTGCCCTCGTTCGGGGCGGCGGCCTTGCCGGTCCTGGCAATCTCCTCGCCGAGCGGGCACGGACAACGACCAGATTCGCCCGCCGAGCGGGTGCAAGCGCGAGCCGGTGTACTGCGATGGGCTGTGCTGGGCGTCCGGCTTGCGACCGGACTCGCCCTGATCGTCGTGCTGGCGATCGTCGGCGCGAACGCTACCTCGGAGGTTGCGGCCCGGATCGCGCTTGCGCTCCTCCTGCCGCTCTTGAATCGCGAAGCGCGCCAGGCTTGGGCAAGGTCACCGAGGAGTACGCAGGTTGTTCACTACGCTGATGAACTAACGGTGGCGTATGTCTGGAGGCGGGCTTCCAACGACGAGACTCAGCGCCGGTCTAACCCGCGGCGCTCCATCCGGCGGGCCGCCAGGTCATTGCGCCTGGCCCTAACAACCGCCCAAGCTGCGATCGCAGTCACAATGCCGAATGGCACAGAGAGCCACAGGTGGCCGGTGTAGATACCCAGGGCCAGGAACGCCGCTGCGATCAGCAGGACAGCCCCGCGGCCGGAGTTTCCGCCCTTCAACGTACGGTTAACTTTGTCAATTGCCTGCTGGTTGTTCCACCCCGTGGTCACACTGCCAAGTATGAACCCGTTCGGGCGCCAGCAGGCGGCGCGAGGCTGGGAAGCTGCCCGATGGCCCCACGGCCAGATATGCGTGCCAGGCGGCGGGAACGCCCGGAGTTGCTCTGATGCCCGGTAGGTAGGGTGTCCGCGTGGCTGTCAACAATGATGGCGTCGGATCGGATTCGGCAGGCGCGACAGGCTCAGCCGAATCGGGTCCTGGCGGCGCGCTGCGATGGGCCGTGCTTGCCGCGCGGCTGGCGACCGAACTCGCTCTGCTCGCCGTCCTGGCGATCGTCGGCGCGAACGCAAGTTCCGGGCTCGCAGCGCGGATCGCGCTCGCCGTCCTCTTGCCGCTCGCCGCCGCCGTCATCTGGGGCATGGGCATAGCGCCAGGGGCGCGCCGCCGGTGGCCCGATCCATGGCGGATAGGCGTCGAGATCGTGCTGTTCCTCGCCGCGGCAGCCGGACTGGCCGCCGAGGGCAGCGTGGTCGCTGCCATCGTGTTCGCGGTCATCGCGATCGGCATCGCGGTCGCGGCGCGGGCCATCGCCCCGGACGGCTGACTCCCGGCCGCAAAAAATGCTCGCCGGCATTGCCGGCTATGCGACAGGGTTCTGTTCATGCCTGCTCATGATTTCTCCGAACCCGTCGCATTCCCCGAGCCGACCATTCCGGCAAGTTCGCGCCGCGAGGTGTTCCTCCGGTATCTCGCCTATTTCCGATCCCGGCTGGTTACCAAGCTCATCGAGCTGCCCGTGAGCGAGTTGCGGCGCAGCCGCCTGCCGTCGGGCTGGACGCCGCTCGAGTTGATCAAGCACCTACAGCACGTGGAGATGCGCTGGCTGGAGTGGGGGTTCGAGGGCCGTGACGTGGCCGATCCGTGGGCGGACAGCAAGGACGAGCGGTGGCACGTTTCCGACGAGACGCTCGACGGGCTGATCGCGGCTCTCGCCGCGCAGGCCGAGCGGAGCAGGGCCGTCATCGAGGCCCACGACCTGGCAGATATCGGGCAGCCCGGCGAACGCTGGGACGGCGACGACCCGCCGCCGCTGGAGCGAATCCTGTTCCATCTGCTGCAGGAGTACGCCAGGCACGTCGGTCACCTCGACATCGTCGCTGAGATCGCGGGCGCCAGGACCGGCGAGTGATCGCCGGGCTCCGGGACAAGCGCACGCACACGCCCGAGCCGTGCTGTTTGCGTAGCCCAGGACCTCCCACGCCGACGCCTGTTGGAGCTACCTGGCGATGTGAAATGCTTAGGCCGTGGTTGACTTCCAGGCCGATCCGTTCACCATCAATGTGAGCGATGAGGTCATCGCGGACCTGCGCGCCCGGATTAGCAACACGCGGTGGCCGGAGAAGTCGCCGGCCACGCCATGGGAGCAGGGCACGGATCTGCTGTACCTGCAGGATCTCCTCGCTTACTGGGCGGACGGCTTCGCCTGGCGCACGCAAGAGGACTGGCTGAATTCCTTCCACCATTTTCGCGCCGACATCGACGGCATCGGGATCCATTTCGTGCACGAGCGAGCAGTTAGCGGCGAGGGCATCCCGCTGGTATTGACTCACGGCTGGCCGAGTTGCTTCGCCGAGTACCTGCCGCTAGTGCCTCTTCTGACCAACCCCGCCGCGCATGGCATAGCCGGCCCCGGATGTGACGTTGTCATCCCGTCGCTGCCTGGCTACGGATTCACCGAGCGCCCGGACAGAACCGGAGTGACGAGCAGGTACACGGCCGACCTCTGGCATCGCCTCATGCAGGGCCTGGGATACCGCCAATACGGCGCGCAGGGTGGTGACTTCGGGGCTGCTGTGACGACGTTCATGGCGCTCGACAATCCGGAGCCGATGCTGGGCATTCATCTCAGCAACCTCGATGTCGCGCCATACCTGGGACGGGAATCGCGACCGTTGTCGCAATCCGAGCAGGCTTACCTTGCGCAGTTTGAACGGTGGCGCGAGGATGACCGTGGCTACGGCGCCATCCAGTCCACCAGACCGCAGACGGTCGGCTACGGCCTCAACGACTCGCCGGCAGGACTGGCAGCTTGGCTGATTGAGAAGTGGCGGGCATGGTCTGACTCCGGGGGGAACCTGGACGCTACGTTCTCCCGGGATTTCCTGCTTACCGTCGTGACCTTGTACTGGGTGTCGCAGACGATCACATCTTCGATGCGCGACTACGCGGACAACCGGTGGCTGGGCGCGCTGGGCCCGGGTGATCGCATCACAGTCCCCACGGCGATCGCCGTATTCGCTAACCAGCTCGTCAGCGACGGCTGCCCTCCTCGCGAGTGGGCCGAGCGGCTGTACAACGTCCGCCGGTGGTCGCCGATGCGCAAGGGCGGTCATTTCGCTCCTGCCGAGCAACCGGAACTGCTCGCCCGCGATATCGCGGCGTTCTTCGCTGATCTCCGCTCGTGACCACCCGCATCGTCGCACCAGGCAGCTGGCCTCAGGGCTTGTCGCAGACCGCGGACTTCGGCAGCGGCCGCTGCCCGGGAAGGGGCGGGTTCGAGATCTTGTACGTGATCTTGAGGTACTCGTACTGCCAGCCGCGACTGCCGTTGGTCCAATACGAGAGTCTGAGCTTGTCGAGGTGATAGGTCCCCGGCTTGGAGATCCTAAAGGCGATGACGACCATCCAGTCGGGGTCTTTGTGCGGAGCAGTGGTGAATGAGCCGATCGGGCGCGGAACGAACTGGCCCGGACACTCGGCGGGCAAGTCGCCAGACAGCGACAGACCTCCAAAACCCAGCTTGTTGATGTTGTAAGCCCGGACATTCAGAAGGCGTACTGCCGCAGGCTCACCAACGATCTTGATCGAACGCAGCCGTACTGGGTGATCACTGATGTTATACAGGGGAACGCTTTCATCGATGATCTCGTCGACGTGCGCGGGGCCTGATTCCGAGACGCTGCCCGGTCCCGTCTCAAAGACATTCCGCTGACCGTTCGTGTCACATCCGGCCGTCAGCGCGCTCACTAAAGCGACGAGGGTCACACCAACGGATGGTTTGTGTGCCTTCATGATTCCGATCTTAGCTGCCTGATGCTAGGCACTCGATGATCGTGACGTTGGCCTGGCCGCCGCCCTCGCACATGGTCTGCAGGCCGAACCGGCCGCGGGTCCGGTCGAGACCGTGCAGCAGCGTCGTCATCAGCCGGGCGCCGGTCGCGCCGAGGGGGTGGCCGAGCGCGATCGCGCCGCCGGTCACGTTCACCCGGCTCAGGTCGGCGCCGGTCTCCCGCTGCCACGCGAGCACGACCGGCGCGAACGCCTCGTTGATCTCGATCAGGTCGATGTCGGTCAGGCTCATGCCAGTCTTGCGCAGCGCGTGCTCGGTGGCCGCGATCGGCGCGGTCAGCATCAAGACCGGGTCATCGCCGCGCGCCGAGATGTGAGCGATCCGCGCCCGCGGGCGCAGGCCGTGCTCGGTGACCGCTCGCTCGGAGGCGATCAGCAGCGCGGCCGCTCCGTCGGCAATCTGACTGGAGAGCGCTGCCGTGATCACCCCGCCATCCTCGGCTGGGCGGAGGGCCGTGAGGTTCGCCATCCGCTCCAGCGAGGTGTCGCGCCGCGGGCACTCGTCGTCGCGCAGATCACCGTAGGGCTGGATCTCGGCCTCGAAGGCACCGCCGTCGATTGCCGCGACCGCCCGCTGGTGGCTCGCCAGTGCGAACTCCTCCATCTCTGCCCGGCCGATCCCCCACTTGGCCGCGATCATGTCGGCGGCCCTGAACTGGGAAATCTCCTGGCTGCCGTACCGCCGCTGCCAGCCGCCCGAGCCGCCGAAGGGATCATCGTGGCCGAACGCCTGACCAGCGGTCATGGCAGCGGCGATCGGGATCTGGCTCATGTTCTGCACCCCGCCAGCGACGACGAGGTCGGCGGTACCGCTCAGCACGGCCTGCGCAGCGAAATGCACGGCCTGCTGTGACGATCCGCACTGCCGGTCCACGGTTACCCCTGGCACAGTCTCGGGAAGCCCGGCCGCCAGCCATGCCGTCCTGGCGATGTCGCCCGCCTGCGGGCCGATCGTGTCCACGCAGCCGAAGATCACGTCGTCGACGGCGGCCGGATCAATGCCGGTGCGCCTGACCAGTGACGAGAGCACGTGAGCGCCGAGGTCGGCGGGGTGAGCGCTGGCCAGGCCGCCGCCGCGCCGGCCGACCGGCGTCCTGACCGCATCGATTATGAACGCGTCAGCCAAGCCCCTCAGCCTCCCGCTCGCTCACGGCGGCACCTCGGCCCGGCGGCTAATCGCGGGTCCGCAGATTAGAACACGTTCTAGCCTACGACTTTGCGGCAGGCGTCATCATCGTATGACCCGTGACTCTCAGCGCAGGAACGTGACGAGCACAAGCCCGCCATGACCGCTCGCGCCGTTGCCGGACGACGGACCGGCTCCGCCATCACCGCCGGCACCCGCAAATCCGCGGCCACCGCCCGTCCCGCCGATGGGCGTGCTCGGGCACGTGGGCGGGAGGTAGCTGCTCGAGATGCCCGACCGGGGCGCGGCAGTGTCGAGGCCCAGGCTGGCCGGGTCGGTCGGCGCGAGGCCGTCCCCACCGCTACCACCAGGCACCGGGCCATTGTGGACGGCAGCGTCGCAGCTCTCACCAGGGAAGGCGCCGCCGCCGCCGGTAGCCCTGGCGGTGAGAGCGCTCTTGCCGCTGAGATGAACGGTCGTGCTGCCGCCGGTGCCGCCGGTGGCAGCACGACGGCTGTGCCGCCCGCCCTTTCCGACCGTGACCACATAGACGCTTCCAGCCTGGGCTTTCACCAGGACGCGCTCCCAGCCGCCCTGGCCGCCACCCGCCCCGGTGCCGCCATTAGCCCCCGCACCGCCACCACCGCCGGCGCCCCGGACCTCGACGATCATCCGTGCCACGCCGGCCGGGACTGTAAACGATCCGCTGGCGGTGAATAAGCGGTAGTTCGCTGTCTGGGCCGCGGCCGACGACAGCACCAGGCCGGTCAGTCTGGTCTTGAGGTGGCTAGTCGGGGAAGACGTGCCCCGCACGCCGGCGATCTGGTCGTCGCTCACTGCTGCTGCCATTCCGGTGAGGGTTACGACCAGGCCCAGGCAGCCTGCCGTAGCAACGAGAGTTGACTTCCTGAGCACGGTGACCTCCAGAAGAGTCCGATTCCCGACTCATCTTCCGGTAACACCGCAAGCGTGTCGATCAAGACTCCGCCAGCCGGCTCGCCCGGTAAGTCCGCCCGGTCGACCTGGCTAGCCTGCCGCCGACACCTTGCCCGTCTCGCGACGCAAACCTCGCGGCAGGTAGACCGCTCCCGGACCGCCCGAGCGCGCTGAGTCCGACGGGTTGGAGATTGCGCACTTGTCGAGCGAGAGGCAGCCGCATCCGATGCAGGAGTCGAGGCCGTTCCGCAACGCGGTCAGCGCCTCGATCTGGTCGTCGAGCCGCGTGCGCCAGCCGCTGGACAGCCGGGACCAGTCGGCCCTCGTCGGCGTCCGGCCGGCCGGCAGCGAGGCGAGCGCCGCCGCGACCTCGTCGAGGCTGAGCCCGATATTCCGCGCGGCCCTGATGAAAGCGAGGCGCCGCAAGGTGCTCCGCTCGAACCGGCGCTGCCCGCCCGCGGTCCTGATGGCGGACACCAGCCCCAGCCGTTCGTAGTAGCGCACAGCCGAGTCGGCGAATCCGCTTCTGCGCGCGATCTCGCCGACGGTCAGCAAGTCAGTCGTATGCATCCAACGTTCCATTTGACTTGAAGTTAACTTCAACTACCAGTATTACATGCATCCAACAGTGAGGAGACAGACATGCCTGTCGCCCTGATAACCGGAGCGTCCCGAGGACTCGGCCGCGCGGCCGTCCGCGAGCTGGCCGACCGCGGCTGGTCACTGGTCGCGGACGCCAGGCGGGAAGACGATCTCGCGGAGGCCGTGCGCGGGTTCCCCGATGTCGTCGCCATCGCCGGCGACGTCACAAGCCCCGGCCACCGGGCCGACCTCGCGGCCGCGATCCGCCAACTCGGGCGGCTTGATGTGCTGGTCAACAACGCCAGCTCGCTCGGTCCCAGCCCGCTGCCGCCGCTGCGCAGCTACGAGCTTGGCGAGTTGCGCCGCGTGTACGAGACCAACGTGCTCGCGCCGCTGGCACTGATCCAACTGCTCGCCGGCCCGCTCGAGGCGGCAGGCGGGGCGATCATCAATGTCAGCTCCGACGCGGCCGTGGAGGCATACCCCGGCTGGGGCGGCTACGGCTCATCGAAGGCGGCACTTGACCAGCTCACGGCCGTGCTCGCTGCCGAGGAGACCGGCCTGCGCTGCTACGCGTTCGACCCGGGAGACATGCGGACGGACATGCACCAGCAGGCGTTCCCGGGCGAGGACATCTCAGACCGGCCCGAGCCGGAGAGCGTCGTGCCCGCACTGCTCCGGCTGATCGAGGAGCGGCCGCCGAGCGGCCGTTACCAGGCCACGGACCTCACTGTCCGATCCCCCGAAAGCGCTCAGTCCCCCGAAAACGCTGGATCCCCCGAAAAGGAGCAGTCATGAGGCTCTCAGCAAGCATGCCAGCCGAGCAGCGCGGCCAGACCCGCGACAGCGTACGGCTGCTGGTCGCCACCACCGACGGCCTGGCTCACGCCAGGTTCTCCGACCTGCCCCGCTTCCTCATCCCCGGCGACCTGCTCGTGGTCAACACATCCGCAACGCTGGCCGCGGCCGTCGACGGGCATCGCGGCGACGGCCGGCCCGTGACCGTGCATTTCTCCACCCCCCTGGATGACGGGACCTGGGTCGCCGAGCTGCGCGAAACCAGCCAGGACCGTAGCCGGGTGACTGACGCTGAGCCGGGCGAGACCCTAACGCTGCCGGGTGACGCGTCGCTGACGCTGCTCTTCCGGTACCCGGACCCCGCGGCGGCCCGGCTCTGGGTCACAGCCATCACCGGGCTAAGCAACCCCGACGGCGGCGTCGAGGCGTTCCTCGCTGCCCACGGAAGACCAATCAGGTACTCCTACGTTCCCGACGAGTGGCCGCTCTCGGCGTACCAGACCGTATTCTCCCGAGACCCGGGCAGCGCGGAGATGCCGAGCGCTGGCCGGCCATTCACCGCCGACCTCGTGCTCGACCTGATCACCTCTGGCGTGGTCGTTGCGCCGATCACCCTGCACGCAGGCGTCGCATCGCTCGAGGCCGGCGAGCAGCCGCTGCCAGAGCAGTTCTCGGTTCCAGAAAGCACGGCCAGGCTGGTCAACCTGACCAGGTCCGCGAGCCGCAGGGTGGTGGCCGCCGGCACAACAGTCACCCGCGCGCTGGAGAGCGCCGCCGCGG
>Ga0209131_1000385_pt1 | contig 32092 bp, 18 predicted proteins | sample GraSoi_2013_40cm_FD_185826 | JGI IMG/M metagenome (GOLD analysis project Ga0209131, IMG submission 185826) | Grasslands soil microbial communities from the Angelo Coastal Reserve, California, USA - Sample 9_17_2013_40cm (SPAdes) (version 2) | ecosystem: Environmental > Terrestrial > Soil >...
ACGGGAAAAAGTGGTCATGGGAGACGCTTTACACACCCAAAGACAACTTTCCATTCAAATTGTGGAGTGGGGAGGTGACTATATCTGGTTTGCAAAAGGCAATCAGCCGCAGATGGAAGAGAATATTCGCCTGTGGTTTGAGCCGGATGTACAGCCGATTGCCGGGATGAGTTTCCCGCCCAAAGATTTCGAGACTGCCACGCAAACCAACAAGGGTCATGGACGGCTTGAAACACGAACGATCACGGTGAGCAGCCAACTCAAGGATTTTCTGGATTGGCCTTATCTGGAACAGGTCTTTAGATTGGATCGCCGCTTCGTTTCTCTGAAGACGGGTGAAATCCAGCAGCAGACCGAGTATGGCTTTACCAGCCTGACGCGCCAAGAAATTACGCCTATCCAGTTGCTCGAAAAGATCCGCTCCTATTGGGGCATCGAAAGTGGCCTGCATTATCGCCGGGATGTTACCCTCAGAGAAGACTACACTCGCATGACCAAAGGAAACGCAGGACAGGCCATGGCTTGTCTCAATAACCTGATCCTGGGCATCCTTATTTCAAAAAAGAACTACCGTACCATTCCTACTGCCAGACGTTATTTCAATGCTCGTCCCGCCGAAGCTTTAGATCTGATTCTGCGACTTTAAGATCACCGTGGGTACTTTCCTGATGCCTGTTGCAATCAAAATGGGTTTGCTGTACACTCCCATAACAAGCGACACGAAAGAGACTAATCCACATCAGAATCAGAGGCGCAATGGCGGCACCCTATAAGTTATTCCTGGCGGAGGATGAGATCGTTGTCCGCAAGGGTATACGAGACAACATCAACTGGTCAGCTGCCGGGTTTGAGTTTTGCGGCGAAGCCTCAGACGGGGAACTTGCGCTGCCGTTAATCCAGTCGGCCCGGCCCGACGTTTTGATCACCGATATCAAAATGCCTTTTATGGATGGGCTGCAGCTCATCCGCATCTTGCGTGAAACCATGCCCGATATCAAGATCATCATCCTGAGCGGGCACGATGAATTTCACTATGCCCAGGAAGCGATCAAGGTGGGCATCACCGAGTATTTGTTGAAGCCGATTACGCCTGAGAAACTGACGGCAGTCTTGCACCGGGTTGCCGCCCAGCTAGACGAGGACCGCCAGGCGCGTGAAAACCTGCAAGGTCTCAGGAACCAGGTGGAAGACAGCCTGGTAACGCTCAGAGAAAAATTTTTGCTCAAGGTCGTTCTGGGCAACATCCCCCCGGCCGAGATCGTGGAAAAAGCTCACCGCCTGAAGTTGGATATGCTTGCCCGCGCTTATCAGGTCATGGTGGTCAAGGCGGAATTATATATGGGCGCGATCAACCAGATCAGCGTCGCCAAACTGGAATATATCGAGGAACTGATCTCGCGGGTCACCCAGGACCACACCAGCATCATCTCCTTCCATAAAGACGTCGAGGAGATGGTGTTGATCATTAAAGGGGATTCCGCCTCGCAGCTTGAACAGCATACCTACTTTCTCGCCAGGCTGCTCAAAGAAGAGGTGGAGAGCCAGATGGAGTGTTTGCTCACGATCGGGATTGGTTCTCCGAAAGAACGCCTGGGAGATGTTGCCCAGTCCTTCACCGAAGCCTACCGAAATACGCTCAATTTGAGCGGCCAGATCAGCCTGAACGGGTTGACAGACCAGCTTGGCAGCTCCGATCTGCAGAAGCTGGACGGGACCATGATCGAGCAGTTCCTGAAAACCGGCATCAAAGCCGATCTGGACAAATTCTATGAAAGTAATATCAGCCCGTTGAGCAAGTCGCTGCTTAATCCGCCCATTTTCCTGCACTACTTTATCGTGGGATTGCTTATCGCAACCTCCCGGTTTATTACCAGGCTGGGAGGCAACCCGGGCGACATTTTATCTCAATGGCAACAACCCGAGACGGTCATCAGTTTCATCAAGACCCCCCAGCAGATCAAAGAACAGACTTACAAGTTTCTTCTGGCGGCCCTGGATTTCAGGGATAGACATGCCAGCAAACAGTCCCAGTACGATGACATGATCCATAAAGCGCAGTCGTATATCGATGAGCATTTTGCGGATGCAGAACTCTCCCTCAACCAGGTGGCCGCGTATGTTTCACTGAGCGGCAGCCACTTTAGCATGACCTTCAGCCGCGAAACAGGGGAAACGTTCATCGAGTATCTCACCCGCCAGCGCATCAAGAGGGCCAGGGAACTGCTGCGCACCACCAGCCTGAACGCCAAGGAAATCGCTTTCGAGGTTGGCTATAACAATCCGCGTTATTTCTATTTGGTATTCAAGAAGGTCAGCGGGGTTTCGCCCACCAAGTTCCGTTTGACCGTCGATCCGGATACAAATGATTAATCAGCAATTCTCGATATAGGGTACGTCTTTCCACAGATTCCGCAGATTTTTAATGCTTTCTCTGCGGAATCTGTGGATAAAGGTTTTTCATACGAGGCTATCCATGAAAGAAAAGACAACCTTTCTCAAGGCGCTGCCCTGGCTTTCCCGTGCCGGGTTGAGGCCTTTATCAACCAACTCCTTTTCCATCCGCACAAAAATCATCTTTTCGTTCGTTGTGATGATTTTGTTGATGGGTACCGTCAATGCCTCGATCATCATTTTAGGTTTGCAGTACAAATATCAGTATGACAATTTGCTGCAAAATATTACCACCGCGAACAGCATCAATGGGTACGTCAAACCCACAATCGACGGTTTGATGTGGAATATTGTGGCCGGAAAGCGGGATTTTAACGAAGGCGCCCAGTACCGCGCCCTGGATTATGTTGAACAGGTTATCAAAGGCATGGAGAGTACGACCGATTCAGATATGAGCCGCCTCAAGCTGGATGTCATCCTGCGCACGACCGGTACCCTGCGTACACAGATCGATAAGATCGGAACGCAAATCAAAGAGAAGAAGAGCGTCGCTGAGAACGAAGCCGCGCTCGAGGAAATCTATTTAGTCACCGACCTGATCAACTCCAACATTCAGGAATATGTCCTGTTCGAAATCAACCAGACGCAAATAAAATATCTCGAGACCCAGGCCAACTTTACACGCTGGGCAGTCTTCAGTGTCCTGACCCTGTCAGTGATGATCGTCCTGGCCGTGATCTCCACCTGGCTGATCTCGGAAAGTATCTATACACCCATCAAGAAACTGCAAAACATTACCAGGACCATCGCGGATAAAGACCTGGAAGCCTTGATCAACCCCGACAACAGGGATGAAATTGCCCAATTGGGCCGTAGTTTCAACGCCATGGTCGGCAGGATCCGTGAACTGCTGGATTACAAGCTCAAGGAGCAGGACAACCTGAAGAAGTATGAATTGAAGATGCTTCAAGTCCAGATCAATCCGCATTTTCTCTACAATACGCTGGACAGCATCATCTGGATGGCAAGGGACAATCAAAATGCCCAGGTAATCGAGATGGTCAGCGCCCTCTCCAATTTTTTCCGCGTGACCTTATCCAGGGGAAAAGACTGGATCAAAATCCAGGAAGAGATCGAGCACGTACGCAGCTACCTGTCTATTCAAAAAATACGCTACCAGGATATCCTCGATTTTTACATTGAGGTGGATGAAGCCATTCTTGCAGGCACCATTCTCAACCTGACTCTCCAACCCCTGGTGGAAAATGCCCTTTACCATGGCATCAAAAACAAGCGCAATGGCGGGACTATCTGGGTGCGCGGCAGCTTGAAATCTCCGGGTCTAATCTCCTTTGAAGTGGAAGATGACGGCATCGGTTTTTCTGCAGACCGGCTGGCGGAGGTACGCGCCAACCTGGCGGATGATAAAAGCCCGGTGGAAGTCAACGAGAGCGGGTTCGGCATCAACAATGTCAACAAACGCATCAAGCTATACTATGGCGAGCAATACGGGCTGTCGATCGAAAGCGAACACCTGAAGGGCACGCGCATTTCCCTGCTAATACCTCTGGTGGGAAATGCCAACCCTGCCCTGGAAAATCTGGGGGCTGGCGATTTGCCAGCTTAAAGCAGGGTTATCCTGCTTCGTAAGAAAAATGACTTTGGCAAAAAAAAGTATACACGGGGTGGAAAGCGCGGCCCGTTTTCTCAAGGCGGATGGCAAAGAGAAGAAATTTCAATACACGGCTCCCTGAATAATGCATTCGTGGCCTGCCCATTAATGCTATAGTTTTGTTGTCTTGGGGAAGTCCCCAGGCTACTATTTTTATTCCATTTCTAAAAGGAGAAAGAAAGAGATGAAATCGTTAGCGAAAGTTCTGTTCGAGATCGTTGTTTTTATCACGGTACTTTCCCTGGTAGCCTGCGCGGCTCCCACCGGAGTGTCCCAGGCGCCGGCAGGCAAGACCGTGAAGACATACAAGACGCTGGTAGTTGGTTTTGCCCAGATCGGCGCAGAGAGCGGCTGGCGCGACGGTGAAACCCAGTCGATCAAAGAGACTGCCGCGAAACTGGGGGTCGACCTGAAGTTCTCGGATGCGCAGCAGAAACAGGAAAACCAGATCAAGGCGCTCCGCGCTTTCATCGCCCAAAAGGTGGATGTGATCGGGATTCCTCCGGTTGTAACAACTGGTTTTGAGACCGTCCTGCAAGAAGCCAAGGATGCCGGCATCCCCGTCATCTTTATCGACCGCAAGGCGGATGTCCCCGAGGATCTTTACGCCACCTTCATCGGTTCCGACTTCGTGCTTGAAGGCAAGAACGCCGCCATCGAGTTGGGGAAACAGGTCGACGAAAAAGCCAATATCGTCGAACTCGAAGGCACCGTGGGCGCCGGCCCGGCCATCGACCGCAAGAAGGGCTTCGATGATGAAATTGCCGCCAACCACAAGGACATCAAGGTCCTCGAATCCCAATCCGGTGATTTCAACCTGGCCAAGGGCAAGGAAGTCATGCAGTCCTTCCTGAAAAAGTATCCGGGCCAGATCCAGGCCGTCTACGCCCACAATGACGAAATGGCACTGGGCGCCATCCAGGCCATCGAAGAGGCCGGCCTGAAACCCGGGGTGGACATCAAGATCGTCTCCATCGACGGCGAAAAAGCCATCTTCGAAGCCATGGTGGCCGGCAAGGCCAACGTCACGGTGGAATGCAACCCGCTGCTGGGACCGCAGTTCTTCGAAGCCGCCCTGAAGCTGGCCAACGGCGAAACGGTCGACAAGTGGATCAAGTCCAACGAAGGCATCTTCCGCCAGGACACTGCCGCTGCGGAACTTCCGAAACGCGTATACTAATTCTGTAGCTATCTCCAAAGGGAAGCATAGAGTATGGCTTGAGGAGAAGCGGCGCCCTAAATGCGCCGCTTCTCCAATGAAATCAGGCCTTATCCGTTTCACCAATACTGCCTGCATCGCTGGCCCGGAGACCGAAAATGAACCGAATCAGACAGTTCTGGAAAAGAAACAGCAGCAATGGATTAACCTGGTCCGTTTTGGCTCTGGTTGGGCTGGCTGTCTTCAACCTGATTTTCAGGCCGAATTTCTTCAGCCTGGAAATCAAGAACGGCCACCTATATGGCAGTATGATCGATATCTTGTGGAACGGCGCGCCGCTCATGGTACTGGCGCTGGGCATGACGCTAGTGATTGCCACGGGAGGCGTCGATCTTTCCGTGGGGCCGGTGATTGCCATCACCGCCGCAGTAGCGCTCTCTCTGATTGGCACCCAGACAGGCGTCACCAACACTCCCTTGCCGGTTGTGTATATGGTCGCCCTGGGGATTGCGGCTTTATGCGGTTTATGGAATGGTTTTTTGATTACGCGCATCGGCATTCAGCCCATCGTGGCAACATTGATCCTGTTTGTGGCCGGCCGGGGAGTCGCGCAAATGATCACGAACGGGAAAATTGTGCGCATCTTTTATGATCCCTATTTCTTTTTGGGGGGCGGATACCTGCTGTTCATTCCGTTCTCGCTATTCATTGTAGCCGGCGTTTACCTGCTGGGCTGGCTGTTTACACGGCGCACAACCTTCGGATTGTTTCTTGAATCGATCGGGACCAACCCCAGCTCCAGCCGCTTCAGCGGGATCAATGAAAAAAACGTCAAGCTGCTGGCTTACACTATTAGCGGTCTGTGCGCCGGAATTGCCGGCATCCTGATCAGTTCCAACCTTAAAAGCGCGGACGGCAATAATGCCGGGTTGTGGTACGAGTTGGACGCGATCCTTTCGGTGGCGCTGGGCGGCACAGCGCTGGCAGGCGGCCGCTTTTCACTTGCCGGCAGCTTTCTGGGCGCACTCATCATCCAGAGCCTGACCACGACCATCTATTCGATCGGCATCCCGCCGCAGGTCGTCATGGTGGTGAAAGCCGTGGTGGTCTTCCTGGTCAGCCTGCTTCAATCTGAAAATTTCCGCAAACTCCTGACTGCCAAACTGGCCTTCCGCAAAGGAGCCGCCCAATGATGCCCGGTTACCCTTTTAAGTTCGATCGTAAATACCTGCCGGTCATCGTTACCATTCTCATGTTTGTGTTTGCCTTCGTGGCCGCTTCCATAAAGTACACCGGTTTTGGCACCTTCCAGGTGTTTTACAACATGCTGATCGATAACTCGTTTATCATCATCAGCGCCGTTGGCGTGACCTTTGTGATCATTTCCGGCAACATCGACCTGTCGATGGGAGCCATGATTGCCTTTGTTTCGATGGTCGCGGCTGCGCTGACCGAAAAAGTGCATCTAAGCCCCTTTCTTACCATTCCGCTTGTAGTGGCCCTGGCGACATTGATGGGCAGCGGCATGGGCGCGATTATCACGTATTTCAAAGTCCCGGCGTTTATCGCTACCCTGGCCGGAATGTTCCTGGCGCGGGGGCTGTGTTTTGTGATCAGCATCGAAGCCATTAACATTAACGACCCTTTCTTTAGAGACGTGGCACTGTTCCAAATTCCGATGCCGGGTAATACATTCATTTCGATTAATGTGATCATTATGCTGGTGATGGTCTTGCTGGGAATCTACCTGGCCCATTACACCAGGTTTGGCCGCGCGGTCTACGCCATCGGCGGCAGCGAACAATCGGCCCTGCTGATGGGCCTGCCGGTCAACCGCACCAAGGTGCTGGTGTACGCCTTCAACGGCTTTTGTTCCGGCGTGGCCGGAGTGGTGTATTCCTTTTACCTGCTCTCCGGCTACGGGTTAAATGCCAATGGATTTGAACTGGATATCATTTCATCCGTCGTGATCGGCGGCACACTGCTCTCGGGCGGCTTTGGGTATGTGATTGGGACCGTGTTTGGCGTGCTGATCCAGGGTATCATCCAAAACATCATCACCTTCGACGGCACCTTGAATTCCTGGTGGACCAGAATCGTAGTGGGCCTGCTGACACTTTTGTTCATCGTGATGCAGCGCGTCCTGACCTTCAAAAGCAAATCACGCGTTACGAAAAGCGCTACGTAGTTCATTCAAAATACCCGTACAGAATGTTCAGGTGGCTTATGGCAGAGTCTGACAACGATATTGTGAAAATGGCAGGTATCTACAAATCCTTTCCAGGTGTACAGGCCCTCGAAAAGGTGGACTTTGCGCTCAAGAAAGGGGAGATCCATGCACTGGTAGGCGAAAATGGCGCAGGCAAGTCCACACTGATCCGGGTACTGACCGGAGTCGAACGGCCGGATAGGGGCAGGATTACGCTTGATGGAAAGGAAGTCTTAATAAAATCCCCGCAGCATGCCCAGGAATTGGGCATCAGCCCGGTTTACCAGGAAATCAATCTTTGTCCCAATCTAAGCGTGGCAGAAAATATCATGATCGGCCGGGAACCCACGAAATTCGGGTGTATTGACTGGAAAGCGATCAATTCCAAAGCCAGGCAAATCATCCAGCGCCTGGACATCGATATCGATGTGACCCAAACGCTGGGCTCGTATTCGGTTGCCATCCAACAGATGGCAGCCATTGCGCGGGCGCTCGAGATTTCATCCGCCAGGGTACTCATCCTGGACGAGCCCACCTCCAGCCTGGACGCGCATGAAACCAGGCAACTTTTTCAGGTGATGAACAGGCTGAAGCGCGACGGGATGGGAATTATTTTCATCACCCATTTTCTCGACCAGGTATATGAAGTCGCCGACCGGATTACCGTCCTGCGCAACGGGAAACGCGTGGGCACCTATGAAACCGCCTCCCTGCCACACATGGAATTGATCGCCCATATGATCGGCCGAAGCCTGGCCGACTATGATGACATGAAGAAAACCAAGCTTGAAAGCGGCCGGCGCATTCAAGGTCACACGCTGCTTGAGGCGAAAAGTCTTGGCCTGGCCGGTGCGATTGAGCCATTCGATCTCGAACTGCACGCCGGGGAAGTGGTTGGCTTGGCCGGCTTGCTCGGATCGGGGCGAACTGAAATAGCGCGGCTTTTATTCGGCATCGACCGGCCGGATAGCGGTTCGATTTCGGTGAATGGTAAAGGGGTGAAAAGTTTCACCCCGCTCCATTCCATCAAGCGCGGAGTGGCGCTCTGCCCGGAAGACCGCAAAGCCGATGGAATCGTCGGAGAATTGACCGTCCGGGAAAATATCATCCTGGCGCTGCAAGCCGGCCAGGGCTGGTTCAGGCATATGCGCATGCAGCAGCAGTATGAAATCGCAAACAAGTACATCAGGTTGTTGCACATCGCCACTCCTTCGGCCGATCAGCAAGTCAAAAATTTGAGCGGCGGAAACCAGCAAAAGGTAATCCTTGCCCGTTGGCTTGCCACAAACCCTCAGGTCCTGATCCTGGATGAACCCACGCGCGGCATCGACGTGGGCGCAAAAGCTGAAATTCAAAAGCTGGTGCTTTCGCTGGCCGAGGAAGGCAAAGCCTGCGTGTTCATTTCCTCTGAATTGGAGGAAGTATTGCGCACCAGCCATCGCATCATCGTGCTGCGGGACCGGGAGAAAGTGACCGAGTTCAGCGGCGAAGTCGATGAGCATAAAATCATGTACGCCATCGCCGGGAGCGGGTCGTGATATAGTTAAGCCAATCTGTAAGGCGGACAAATCATCCATGCATGACTTCGACATACTGCCCATACGCAGCCTGGATAACAGCTTCATCCACATCGAGACCCTGGCTAACGCCGGTCCGCGCATTACCCATCTTTCGGCCTTTGGCGGGGAGAACCTGCTGGCGATGTTGGGCCTCAAGGCAAAGCGGAGCACTATCTATGGCGATTTCCACTTGATTGGCGGACACCGTCTGTGGCATGCGCCCGAAGCCCTGCCGCGCACGTACATTCCCGACAACGATGGGCTGACGATCGATGACCTGCCGGATGGGCTGCGGCTGAGCGGCCCCACCGAACCCGGCACCGGTATTGCAAAAACGATCGAGATCCGTCTCGTCCCTGGCCGCGCTGCTGCCACACTCACGCATACCCTGCGCAACGACGGCTTGTGGAATGTCGAACTGGCGCCCTGGGCGCTGACGATGTTCCGCCTGAACGGCACCGTCATCCTGCCGCAGCCGCTTGAGAACACAGACCCGCACGGGTTATTGCACAACCGCGTTCTGGTGCTCTGGCCTTACACGCGCATCAACGATCCCAGGCTTGTGTTGCGCGACGACTTCATCCTGTTACGGGCATCCTCGAGCCTGCCTCCAGTAAAAATCGGTTATTACAACCCGCATGGCTGGATGGCCTACTGGCTGGACGGCGTGTTGTTCCGCAAGACCTTCCACCTGCACGCCGGGGGGATTTACCCAGACGGCGGCTGCAACGCCGAGACCTACTGCAACGACCAGTTCATCGAGTTGGAAACGCTCGGCCCGTTGACCCGCCTTGCCCCGGGTGCATCTGTCATGCTTACGGAAACGTGGGAAGTATTCCCGTCGCTCGATCAGCCCTTTTTGACGGAAGAGATCCAGACGGCCATCCAGGGTCTTTAGAGCCACCAACTCCCAGCCATTAAAATATACGGCACGCCGCCCTCCCGGGCGGCGTTTTCTTTGTTTTCCAACACGGCCATGTAGGGGCGACCCTTCATGGCCTTCCAGGATACTGATTTATGCCAGACCCTCCTGCCAGACAATACATCGATTAAACCAACACAGGTCGCCCCTATAGGATCCTGAGGATGTTATCGGTAACAAAGAGCATGGATTTTATGACATCGCCCCAAAAATAATGTACTGTACCGCCTCCCAAAGATTGCTATAGTGAAGTACTGATTTGGTTGTCCAGTCAGCTTTTTCATCATTCCGAAAGAAGGAGTAAAAATATTGAACTGTAGGCATGATTAACTTTCAATCCATAAATTTCCATCTTTCAAAAGGAGAAACCGAAATGAGTACAAGCAAGACATTCTTCCAACGTGAATCCCTTCTCAAAGCAACATTGCTGTTCGTTATCCTCATCAGTATGCTGGGTGTAAGTCCGCAAACCGTCTTTGCGGCCTCGGGACCCTGCGACATCTACGCTTCCGGCGGCACGGCCTGCGTGGCCGCGCACAGCACAGTGCGCGCCCTGTTCGGCGCCTACAGTGGCCGGCTCTACCAGGTCAAGCGCGCGTCCAACGGCCAGACAACGGACGTCGGCACCTTGGCCGCGGGCGGTTACGCCAATGCCGCCGCCCAGGATTCTTTCTGCTCCGGCACGACCTGCACCATCACGATCATCTACGACCAGACCTCCCAGCATAACGACCTGTTCGTCTCTCCCGCCGGGGGCGCCGGAGCAGCCGATTTCCCAGCCGTGGCCAACGCGCTACCGATCGTTGCCGGCGGTCATCCGGTCTATGGCGTCTACGTCTCTGCCGGCGTCGGCTACCGCAACCTCGCCGCGACAGGCACCGCCGTCAATGGCCAGTCCGAAGGCATGTACATGGTGACCAGCGGCACGCACGTGAACGACGGGTGCTGCTTCGACTACGGCAACACCGAACAGCCGCTTGCCAATGACACCGGCAACGGTCACATGGACGCCGTCTACTTCGGCTTGCGCTGCGAGCACGCTCCCTGCACGGGATCAGGTCCTTGGATCTCTGCCGATCTTGAAAACGGCCTCTTCCAGGGCAACGGCTCCAACACCGGGGACCAGACTGTGAACTTCAACTTCGTCACAGCCATGAACAAGACCAACGGGCAAACGACTTTTGCGCTCAAGACCGGCAACACCCAATCCGGCGGGTTGACCACCCAGTACAACGGGACGCTGCCCAACGGTGGCTTCAGCGGATATATCCCCCTGAAACAGGAAGGCGGCATCGTCATGGGTGTCGGCGGGGATAACAGCCGCGGGAGCGTGGGATCGTTCTTCGAAGGAGCCATGACCTTCGGACAGCCATCGGATGCCACCGAAAACGCCGTCCAGGCCAACATCACCGCGGCCGGTTATGCCGGGAACAGCACCGGCGGCGAGCCAGGTACGCTCATCGGGCCGGGCGTGAAATGCGTCGACGTCGCGGCGGACGACACCGGCACGAATGGCGCGGCAGTGCAATTGTGGGATTGCCAGGTCTATGCAAACGATCAGCACTGGACGTACAACCTCTCCAACAACGCACTGAGCACGCTCGGTCGCTGCCTCGATATCATCGGCAACGGCACGGCCAACGATACACAGGTCGAGTTGTGGGATTGCAACGGTGTGGGCGGCCAGAAATGGGTGCCGCAAGCCAACGGGTCCCTGTTCAACCCGCAGTCCGGTCGCTGCCTCGATTCACCCAATGGCGCGACCGCCAACGGTACGCGCCTGCGGATCCACGACTGCAACGGCTCCGCGGCTGAGAGATTTAAATTCATCGGGACTGGTACCGGACCCGGCGTGACGTTCTATCAAGATGTCGATTTCGGCGGAAGCGCCAGCGGGCCCAAGGCCAAGGGCGACTATGCCGTATTGCCACCGGACCTTCCGAACGACTGGATGTCCTCACTTAAGGTGCCAGCCGGTTGGGTGGTGGACGCCTATGCGGATGGCGGCTTTGCCGGCGCGGTCTGCACGTATACGGCGGATACTTCCTGGGTAGGTTCAGGCTGCAACGACAATATGTCGTCGTTCAAGATCCACTAGTCCCGGACTTTCTAAGGATGTAGGATAAAGCACTCCTGATCCCGCGAAATACGCGGGACAGGGCAGTCATATTTACCCTACATTCTTATGTTGGCCGGGCAGAGCCAACGGCCCCCAGTGGGTGGGCTAGTGCACGGCCAACATAGGTAGAGTCTCAAATCCAGACTACAGAACTGGTATCTCACCGCGAAAGTGAGATACCAGTTCCTTTTGGGCCCGCGGTTACTAACGGAAAAACTTATAATGAACAAGACTATAATTATTTAATTTCTAAAACCGCCGCCGTGTGCCTGCACGACAAATCTGAGATCCATTACCGGAGCCGTTCATGAATATCAATGAGCATGTGATTGTAGAATACCGTCGTCGTTTCAAAGCGGAGCCGGCCTTCGTTGCCCGCGCGGCGGGGCGCGTCAATTTGCTGGGGGAGCATGTGGACTACAACGACGGGTTTGTGCTCCCTGCTGCCATTGACCGTGCGACCTGGATCGCTTTTTCAGCGGGCAGCTCAGAACAGACCACGCTGGTGGCTGCGGACCTCGCCGAGGAAGCTTCGTTTGCGCCTGAAACCCTGTCCGCCAAAACCAGCACTGATGGTACTCCCCTGCCCGAGTGGGCCCGGTATCCAGCCGGAGTCATGTGGGCGTTGAATGAAGCGAAGCTGCCCACACCCGCCATACATGCCGTTTTCAGATCCGATGTCCCGCGCGGAGCAGGGCTAAGCTCCTCGGCCGCCCTGGAACTGGCCTTTGGTGTCGCCTGGCAAAAACTTGGCGGCTGGACCATCCCAGCAATGGAGCTGGCCCGCCTGGGCCAGCGCGCCGAGAACCAGTACGTCGGCGTGAACTGTGGCATCATGGACCAATTTGCATCTGCATGTGGAAAGAAAGACCACTTGTTGTATCTCGACTGCCGTTCGCTCGAATGGCAGAGCGTGCCACTGCCAGAAAACGTCGCCATTGTGATTGCGGATACGTCCGTGCGGCGCTCACTGACCGCCAGCGCTTACAATGAGCGCCGGGCAGTGTGTGAACAAGCCGTGCGCCTTCTCAAGGAAAAGCTCCCGGGCATCCGCGCGTTGAGGGACGTCAGCCTGGAAATGTTCGATCGTTTTTCGTCCAGCCTGCCAGGGGAAGTGGAGCGGCGCGCGCGGCACGTCATCGCGGAGATCGAGCGCTCCCGTAAGGCGCTGGAACTGTTGGAGCGCGGAGATGTGGCACAATTTGGCAGATTGATGAACGCCTGTCATGCCAGCCTGCGTGACCTGTATGAAGTCTCCTGCCCGGAACTGGACGAGATGGCGCGGATCGGGCAAGCGCTGCCGGGCTGTCACGGAGCCCGTTTAACGGGAGCCGGCTTTGGGGGCTGCACAGTCAACCTAGTGGCGCGGGATTCGGCCGGAGCGTTTGCCGCTGCCCTCTCGGCAGGCTACGAGCAACAGACGGGACTTCACGCAGAGACTTACATTTGCCAGGCTTCAGACGGCGCGGAAGTCTGCTTGCCATAAGCTGCCTGTCTTTCATAATCGTTCGCTTGTCTCTTACGATTGGGGGTGTGTTAATATAGTGATTATACGCAGTTTAAAACCGGCAGCAAAAATCTCCAACCACAAACATACCAATGCGGCGCAGTATCTCTGTATTTTATATGTGCGCTCATACCTGCATATATAGACGATACGCCCGGCTGCTTATCGCATATGGCGGGCTTTTGTCGGGAAACCCCTCTCTCCGACAGGCTGTCTAGCCTTTCTTTAGACCATGTTCGGACTATATCGCAAGCCCTTTCCCCCTATACTGATTTAGTGTGGACTGCATTTCCTGATGACCAGAGATCATATTCTTAAGGAGAAATAATGATGATGCCGATATTAAAGCTTCCCCGACAATGGCAGGCAGTAGTTTGCATCCTGTCGATGCTCAGCTTGCTTAGCCCCTTCAGTGTTGCCGGTGCGGTTGCGGGTACTGTGGACGCTAACAACGTCAGCAGCGCGCCCGCCATCGACGGCAACCTGAACGAAACTGGCTGGAACCTGGCCACCACTGCCGGCAAGACAACCATCGGTGCTCCCAATAACACTGTCACATTCGGCGCCATGTGGGATAACACCAACCTGTACGTTGGCGTAAAAGTCCTGGACGCCAACCTGTTCAACGATTCGGCCAACACCTGGGAAGATGACAGCGTCGAAGTATACATTGATGCCAATAACAACCACGGCAGCACCTACGACTCTTTCGACCGGCAATTCACCAAGGGCTACAACGACACGACCCTGAGCGGGATTGGCAGCCAGACGGGCGTGGTGCATGCCTGGGCAGCGGTGACGGGCGGCTACAGCGTCGAGCTGGTCATCCCGTGGAGCAACCTGGGGGTGACCCCGACCGCCGGGATGACGATCGGTTTCGACGTAGGTAACAACGACGACGACAACGCCGGCACGCGGGACGCGCAGGCGGTCTGGTGGGGCAACATCAACGACTACAACAACACCTCCGCCTTTGGCAGCCTGGTGCTGCAGCCGGCCGGCGGCACGTTGACCCCAACCCGAACGAATACCGCCACCAGCACGGCGACGCGCACGAATACGCCAGTTGCGTCAACCAATACGCCCACGCCGACTGGCGCCTCTCTGCCTGATCTCACGGTAACAAGCATCACGTATGTTGGCTCAACGCCTGCATGCACCAATGCTCCGCGTGATAATGTGATCGTAAGCAACACTGGGAGCGCCGGTGCGGGTGCTTTTGTCGTGTCATTCAGTAGTCAAACACAAACAGTGAACAGCCTGGCGGCAGGTCAATCCGTGACAGCCACGGCTGACTCAACCGGTGTGGTTACTGAAAGCAATGAAAGTAATAACAGCCTGTCAGCCAATCTTCCGGCTCCCACACAGGCGCCCACCTGCACCCCTACAAGCGGGCCAACGGCCACGCTCACCCCCACTCCAACCAACACCTCAACCGGTGGGCAGAGCGCCTACCCCGGCGGAACGCCCTGGCCGATTCCCGGCACGATCCAGGCTGAGAACTTCGACCTGGGCGGTGAAGGCATTGCCTACCACGATCTTGAGGCAGCCAATCAAGGCGGGCAGTATCGCACGGCAGAGGGTGTCGATATCCAGGCCAGCAGCGACACGGGTGGCGGTTACAACGTTGGCTGGACGCGCACCGACGAATGGGTTGAGTACACCGTCAACGTCGCCTCGGCCGGCAACTATACTCTGCTCGAACGGGTGGCCTCAAACGCTGCGACCGGAAGCTTCAGAGTGGAATTCAATGGCACCAACAAGACCGGCACCGTTACAGTGCCGAACACAGGCGGCTGGCAGACATATGTGACCCTGAGTCAGGTCGTCGACTTGAGCGCCGGCCAGCAGGTCATGCGCATCTACTATCTGGGTAATGATACCAACTTGAACTACGTCACCCTGAGTGCGGCCGGGGCTACCCTGACCCCCACGCGCACGCCGACGCGCACCAGCACCCCCACCACGGGCCCGAGTATCACGCCCAACCCGTCGCTCTCGTACCGGGTGCACCTGTTCTATTATCCCTGGTACGGCAACCCGGCTACGGACGGCCAGTGGATACACTGGAACCAGAACCAGTTCGGTTTTGTACCTCCCGACAGCATTGCCTCCAATTTTTATCCCAGCCTGGGGCCGTACAGTTCAAAAGATGCTGCCATCCTGAACCAGCAGATGCAGATGATTGCACAGGCCAGGGTTGGGGTGATCATCGTGTCGTGGTGGGGCCAGGGCAGCCGCGAAGATACGACCATCCCCGGCATCTTAAACGCAGCGGCACCTTACGGCATCAAGGTCGGTTTTCACATCGAACCTTACGGCGGGCGGACGGCACAAAGCGTGGTCAACGACATCAACTATATCAACAACCAATACGGCAGCCATGCCGCCTTCTATCGGGCACAAGACCGCGGCAACAAGCCCGTGTATTACATCTTCGATAGCCTGGCCATTGCGGACTGGTCACCCCTGACAGCCGTGAATGGCAGCAATATCATCCTGACGCAGACAACCGACCAGAGCAAGGTCACCTATTTCGGTGGCATGTACAACTATTCGGTCAACGCCAACGAGCCGAATATCCTGGACGTCTGGACGAGCATGAACAACTATTGCAATGCCAACGGCAAAGTCTGGTCTCCATCCATCGGCCCCGGTTACGTGGATGCACGAGCGACAGGGAATACGCTCTTCATCGATCGCGAAAATGGCGCGAAGTATGACAGGGATTGGAGCAACGCCATGGCAAGCGGGGCACAGTGGATTTCGATCACGTCCTTCAATGAATGGCATGAGGGATCGCAGATCGAGCCGGCACGCAACAACCCCCCGCCCGGTTACGGATACCTGACGTATCTGAATGCGTATGGCCGGACGGATGCTACAGCCGAACAGGCTTATATGGATCGAACCCGATATTGGGTGAATCAATTCAATCCATAATCAGTTTGGTAATAAATAAAGGGAGAAGAGTTTGCTCTTCTCCCTTTATTTCACTTTCTAAACATCCTGGACGTGTTCCAGCCTATCCAGGCGCTCAAGTGCTTGAGCGATGCCACGCTGGTCATCCACTTCTTGGAATAGTTTCAGGCTCTCTCTGAAAAGGGTCTTTGCCCGGGGCTCATTGCCCAATTCCCAGGCTGCGTCACCCAGGTAAAGCGTTGCCCAGGCACCGTTCCTGAGAGAGCTGATCTCTCGGAATAAGGTCAGGCTTTCTTCCTCAAGGAGTTGAGCCTGCTCAAAATCATCCTGCGCCAAGGCCACTTTTCCCTGATGATTAAGCACCCAGGCGGTCCCCCACTTATCTCCCAACTTTCGGAACAGCTCTATGCTCTCACTAAAGAGCGTCATGGCCTGTTTGTAATCCTGCTCTTCCACCGTGCGCCCGACATGGTCGCCCAGATGGTCCAGGGCCCAGGCTATGCCACGGTGATCGTTGATCTTGCGGAATAACTCCAGGCTCTCATCATAATATGCGATTGCCCGAATGTCATCACCCTGCGCCCGAACGATATCGCCCAGATTAAGTAAATTCCAGGCGATATTCGAATCGGCGCCAAGTTCCCGGAACAAAGCCAGGCTTTCCTGCACCATATCGGCAGCAAGCTCAAGCTCATTTTGGGCCAGGGCCACATGCCCAAGGTGGTTAAGTACCCAGGCAATGCCGTGCTTATCGCCCAGTTCGCGGAAAATCGATAAGCCCTCGTTCAACAAGATGTTTGCCTGTCGGTAGTCGCTCCAGGCCCAACTCAGGAATCCGAACCCATTGTATGCCCTGGCACGAGCAAGCTTGGATGCGGATTTCGCCCGTTCGAGCAGACGCCCGAACCATACCATCCCTTCATTGACGTAACCTCGTATCAACCAGAATTGCCAGATTGCTCCAACCAGCAGCAATCCAATCTCACCCTCATCATCGGATGTATAACTCCACGTCAGGGCTGCCAGAAAATTATCGTGTTCCATTTCCAGGCGGTCCAACCACAATTCCTGCTCAGTCCCCTCGAGCTTGGGTTCAGCTGCTTCGGCCAGCGCCATATAGTATTTTGCATGGCGACGCTTGAGGGTTGTCCATTCTTTGCTGCGCGCTGCCAGGCGTTCCAGGGCATACTCACGCAGCGATTCGAGCATCTCAAAACGCGGCTCTTCATCCGGCGCCTTTACCTGCCGCAACATGCTTTGGTCGACCAGCGAGGCCAGTTTGTCCGCAAAAGCGTGTTGTGAAAGCGCAGACGATAGCAGCAATGAATCTTGCGCAATATCCCCACAGACCACGGCCGCGGCTTCCAATGTGCAACCGCCTGCAAAGACGGCCAGGTGCCGGAAAAGGTCTTGCTCGCTCTCGCTCAACAGGTTGTAGCTCCAATCGATGGCGCGGCGCATCGTCTGCTGGCGCATTGGCAGGTCTTGCCCGCCGCCAGCCAGCACATTGAGCGGGCTATCCTCCTGCGAGGTCCCTTCCAGGCGGGCCAACAGCGCAGTGGGAGTTAAAAATTTGATGCGCGAGGCGGCCAGCTCGATCGCCAGGGACAATCCATCCAGGCGGGCACATATTTTCGCCACCGTGACGGCATTTTCCGGAGTCAGTTTAAAATTCATATTGACGGCCCGCGCCCGTTGGACGAACAGGGCCACAGCGGGAGCGTTGGCGAGTTCTTCGCTGGATGGCGAATTGCCCAGATCGACGAACCGGAGCGGAGGCACGATGAACTCATACTCACCGGAGAGATGCAGAACCGTGCGACTGGTAATCAGCACCTTAAGTCCCGCCGCTGAAGCCAGGATTTCGGCGACCTTCCTTGCAGCCGGAATGACCTGCTCGAAGTTATCCAGCACCAGCAATATATCTTTATTGGTCAGGTGGTTCAGCAGCGCTTCGTCGAGGGCCCGGTCCCGGGATTCTTTTATTCCCAGCCCGCGGGCAATTGTCGGAATGACGAGGTCTGAGTCTTCGACCGCAGCCAGCGATATGAACCAGCATCCATCAGCAAACTGTTCGTGGAGTTCGGTTGCCACCTGAAGACTCAAGCGCGTTTTTCCCATGCCCCCGGCGCCGGTGAGCGTGACAAGACGGATATCCGGGTCGAGAAGCAGGGAGCAGATCGTGGATACTTCGTCGGCACGGCCGATCAATGGTGTCGACGGAGTGGGTAAATTTGTTATCCGCCGGTCTGTGGATCGATTAAGCGATTGGGTATAAGGGAGAGAGACTTCGTCGATCTGTTCAAGCGAGAGATCAGGACGGGCGAGACTCATGAAAGTTGAGCGTTCTTTCGGGGCGATTTTCAAATAACGGGCAAGCAGCCTGGCAATCTGGATGGACGGCCGACGCTGATTCCCTTCGATCTTTATAATCATGACTCTCGAGCAGGACACCAGACGCCCTAATTCAGCCTGAGTCAGGCCCAGGGCTTTTCTGCGCTGCTTCACCCATTGCCCAAAAGTGCTCTTAGCCTCCATCCATTACTCCTGTATGCTAATCTGTATAACAATTGTACACTATCCTCTATACCACTCACTACAGCGTTTTGCTTTAATGAAAGCACATAGATTCGTAAAGTGAGTTATCAACCAGTACGGGAAAGGATGATAAACGCGCCAAAACTATCTCTATCACACTTGCTGAAAAATTTTACTGTCTTACACTTACCCATTCGAAATATGAAAGGAAATGGAGAAACCACAGTGTCTACCAGGAGAAACATGAAAAAGGCTTCCTTCGTGTTAACGGTGATGTGGACGATTCTGCTTGTTGGTGTACTGGCTTTTGCGCCACAGGCACAGGCTGCTGCTGAACCCACATCGGGTAATCTGGTGCCGAACGGAGATTTTTCTGCCGGCATGACCGGTTGGGGCTGGTATCTGGCTCCCGCTGCGATGGCCTACCGGAGCATCGTTAATGGGGAAATCCATGTGCAGATACCGGATGACGGGGATGCAACCTCCCACATCCAGGTGAACAAACCGAATATCACGATTGTAAACGGAAGACAATATGCGCTCTATTTTGATGCGCGCTCAGCCACAAGCACCCGCAGTATTGTGGCCAATGTCAGCATGATGGAGAACCCCTGGACGGGTTTTGGGTCTCAGACATTCAACATTACGGCGACGAAGCAAAGATACTCATTTACTTTCACCATGACTCAGCCCACGCAGTTCCTTTCCCAGGTTTCCTTCCAATTAGGTGGGCCCGGTGCGCAGCTTCAACCTGGCGTCTATCTGGACAATATCGCCTTGTATGATCTGACGGGAGGAACTGTTCCCACACCCACACCCATGCCTACGCCCAGTGTTAGCTACAACACGCTGGTATGGAGTGATGAATTTAACGGAACCACCGTTGACGCCTCCAACTGGACGTTTGAAACAGGCATAGGCATGAACGGGTGGGGAAATCAAGAGCTTGAGTATTATCGATCCCAAAACGCTACTGTTGCAGGTGGATTGCTGGATATCCAGGCCAAAAAAGAGAACTATCGAGGCTCGAATTATACGTCCGCCCGCATGAAAACTCAGGGAAAAAGAGAATTCCAGTATGGCCGCTTCGAAGCGCGCGTAAAACTTCCGAATGGTCAGGGAATCTGGCCTGCCTTCTGGACTCTGGGATACGACATTGACACAGTCGGCTGGCCGGCCTCTGGAGAAATCGACATGCTGGAAATGGTGGGGGGCGGGTCGGGAGGCGACTCAAGCGAGCTTCGTGACGATACCATTGTCAGTTCGGTTCACTACAAACAGACTGACGGGTCTCACATGAACCAGGGCAATATCTCCACCCTCAACACCGGCATCTATGCCGATGGTTTCCATACCGTCAGCATGGTCTGGGATGCAAATTACATCTACTTCTTCATGGATGGAGTTCAGTACGGCGCCCAGCAAATCACGGACGCAAACAGATATGATGAGTTCCATAAACGGCACTTTGTGATCTTGAACCTGGCGGTCGGAGGCGTATGGCCGGGATATCCCGATCAATACACCACTTTCCCGCAGAATTACTATATTGATTACGTCAGGGTATATCAATAAACCGCTGGACTTTCGCCAGGTAGCTGACCTGAGCATGGGCCACCACTTTCTCGTTGCAGTCCTGTTTTACCTGCACGCTGCCCATGCTCAAGACAGTTTTAAGGTCCTTTGGAAATCGACGTAATAGCCGCCAGGTCCGGCGGTCGTCTTAAACGAAAACAGATTGAAGCTGGGAAGATTGCTTCAATCTGTTTTTATTTGGTTAAAGTACTCATAGCCTACTTTTGCTTTATTCAAAAAAACCCACAGAAATGCAAATATCACCGATGTATCTGTATGGCATCGAACCACAAGTCCTATATATACTCTATATATGTGTTCAAGTTCTCTTCAAGAATAGACTGAGATCATTAATTTCAAGAACAGAAATGTTTAGCATGTCATCCAGGGCTTGAACTTTGGGATGTCTAACATCAACCCTACAAGGAGGTGCCGCCTAAAGCGAAAGGAAGCAAATCATAAGAGTGCGGCCTCTTTTGTATATGCCTCCGCCTCCAGTGGACAGGCTGAACAAAAGAGCATCTTATCAGTATTTTATACGTATCAGAACACCTTTTAGAGGAGGAAGGTAAGATATGAAAGCGTCTACCAAAGTTTTACAGCGAGCCTTTATGATCCTGGTGTTCATCAGTGGAACACTGGGCCTGGGCTTGCAGTCCGTAATTGCAAAGCCAACTCTACAAACCACCAACCTGGCTTTGAACAAGCCGGTCACCTGTTCGCCAACACCTCAGTATCCCTGCGCCCAGGCAGTCGACGGCAACACCGGCACGCGCTGGGCCAGCGTCCAGGGCATCGACCCACAGTGGATTTACGTCGATCTGGGCGCCACTACCACGATCAGCAGCGTAATCCTGCGCTGGGAAGCCGCGTATGCTGCGTCTTTCCAGCTCCAGACATCCACTGACGCTGCCACCTGGACTAATATTTACACTACAACCACCGGCACCGGCGGCGTCCAGACCCTTAACTTAACGGGCTCGGGCCGCTATGTGCGCATGAACGGTACCGTCCGCGGCACCCAGTACGGCTACTCCCTGTGGGAGTTCGAAATCTATGGCACCAGTGGCCCCACGAATACGCCCACCCTGAGCAACACTCCGGCTCCGCCTACTCTCACACGTACGAACACTCCCGCTGCGGTCACCCTGACACCCACCCGCACATCCACGGCGACATCTACGGTTGCGGCAGGCTGCGGAACCACCAACATTGCGCTATCAAAGACGGCGACGGCCTCGTCAGTATTGGGCGGCAACACCGCCCCCATGGCCGTTGACGGCGCTACCAACACGCGCTGGGAGAGTGTGCACGGCGTTGACCCGCAGTGGATCCAGATTGACCTGGGTGCGACGCAAAGCATCTGTCATGTGAAGCTGACCTGGGAGCCCGCGTATGCTACGGCCTACCAGATTCAAGTTTCCGATGACGCCACGGCCTGGACGTCGATCTATTCCACCACCACCGGCAATGGCGCTACTGACGACCTGACGGGTCTCTCAGGCAGTGGGCGCTATGTACGTATGTATGGCACCACGCGCGCCACAACCTACGGCTACTCCCTGTGGGAGTTTGAAGTTTACGCCGGCGCGGGCGGCCCAACGAATACACCGACCCGGACCAATACTCCCCCCGGGCCGACGAATACACCGACTCTTACGGCCACGCGGACCAATACACCTCTCGGCCTGACGAATACGCCTTCTCTTACGCCAACTACTGGGAGCGGCTGCAGCAGCACCAACATCGCGATCAACCGGCCTGCCACGGCTTCTTCAGTTGCAGGCGCCAACACAGCTGCAATGGCTGTGGACACCTTCAGCGGGACACGCTGGGAGAGCGCCGCCGCCGACCCGCAGTGGATCCAGCTCGATTTCGGCACCACCGCCACTTTCTGTCGTGTGGTGTTAAGCTGGGAAGTTGCCGCTGCCTCGGCCTTCCAGATCCAGACCTCGCCCGACGCTGTCAACTGGACGCCGATCTACACCACAACTACCGGCACCGGCGGCTTGCAGGACCTGAGCGTCTCCGGCTCGGGCCGCTACCTGCGCATGTACGGCACGCTGCGGACCACGACGTATGGTTATTCCCTTTGGGAGTTCGAAGCCTACGGCAGCGGCGGGACAACACTGCCGACGATTACCCCCATCCCAACGATCCAATCCGGCCTGGTCGACTTCGGCCCGAACGTGGTCATCTTCGACCCGTCCATGTCCAGCGCCACGATCCAGAACCGGCTCGACCTGGTCTTCGACAGGCAGGAGACGAATCAGTTCGGCGACCTGCGTGATGCGCTGCTCTTCAAGCCGGGCGCCTACTCGGTCAACGCCAACATCGGCTTCAACACGCAGATCTCGGGCCTGGGTTTCTCGCCTGACGACGTCACCATCAACGGTTCAGTCACGTCGGATGCCCAATGGTTCGGCGGCAATGCCACCCAGAACTTCTGGCGCATTGCCGAGAACATGAAGGTCGTCCCGACCGGCGGCACGAACATCTGGGCCGTCTCACAGGCTGCACCCTTCCGGCGTATGCACGTTCAGGGTGCGCTGCAACTGGATGGATCCAGCCATGGCTGGTCCAGCGGCGGTTTCCTGGCCGACACCAAGGTGGATGGCCAGGTCTCGTCCGGCTCCCAGCAGCAATATATATCCCGCAATGACCAGTTCGGTAGCTGGACTGGTTCCAACTGGAATATGGTCTTCGTGGGCGTCTCCGGCGGGCCGGCGCAGACCTTCCCGAGCCCGGCCTATACGGTCGTCGGCCAGGCGCCGTTGATCCGTGAGAAACCGTTCCTATACATCGACACCGGCGGCAACTACTTCGTCTTCGTCCCGGCCCTGCGCTCGAACGCCAGTGGCACAAGTTGGTTCGGCCAGACACCAGCCGGCACATCCCTGCCGATCAGCCAGTTCTTCATCGTCAAGCCGGGCGCGAGCGCGACCGACATTAATAACGCCCTGGTTGCAGGGAAAGACTTGCTCATCACCCCGGGCGTGTATCACCTCGACCAGGCGATCAACATTACGCGCGCCAACACGGTCGTCCTGGGCATGGGTCTGGCAACGCTGATCAACGACAACGGTGTCGTCGCCATGAAAGTGGCGGATGTCGACGGCGTCAAGATTGCCGGGATCCTGTTCGACGCCGGCACCAGCAACGCCTCCACCCTGCTGGAAGTCGGCCCGGCCGGTTCTTCGGCCAGTCACTCGGCAAACCCGACCTCGATACATGATGTGTTCGCCCGTGTCGGTGGCGCAGTGGCCGGCAAGGTGACGGTAGCCGTGACGGTCAACAGCAGCAACGTGATCATCGACCACACCTGGCTGTGGCGCGCCGACCATGGCGCCGGCATTGGTTGGACGGTCAATACGGCCGACAACGGCCTGGTGGTCAACGGCGCCAACGTGACCATCTACGGGTTGTTCGTCGAGCACTTCCAGCAATACAACGTGCTCTGGAATGGCAACGGCGGCCGCACCTACTTCTTCCAGAACGAGCTGCCCTATGACCCGCCCAACCAGGCCGCCTATATGAATGGGTCGACCCGCGGCTACGCGGCCTACAAGGTCGCGAACACGGTCACGACGCACGAAGCCTGGGGTGTGGGCAGCTACTGCTACTTCAACGTCGACCCGACCATTATTGCGGATCGCGGGTTCGAAGTCCCGAATGTCGCGGGCGTGCTGTTCCACGACTTGCTCACGATCTCGCTGGGTAACAACGGAGCCATCTTCAACGTCATCAACACCACCGGCGCCATAACACCGACCAACTCCACTACGAGTACCGTAGTTAGTTACCCATAGCAATACAGTAAGCGCAAGAGCTACCGGCCAGCCTGAACAAAAATCAGGCTGGCCGGTTCTTTTTTTATGGGGCATGGTCGGCTCGCAAAGAAATATTTCACATTTTACATATAATAGTTGCCAGCAGTTGTGAAGGCTTCTGCCGCCCCTTTTTCCAGCATCTCCCTTACAACTGCATATATGGAATGTCTTGCTATTACACCTGTATACATGCTGTATAACAACTGTATACACTCCTCCATATCTCTGACTCCGGCGTTTTGCTTTAATAAAACAAACAGAAATGTAAAGTCCACCGAATCAATAAGGAGAATGAAAAGCTATGAAAACATCCATCAAGGTCTTGCCGCAAGTTTTTGTGGTCCTCGCGCTCATGGCTGGAGCTTTGAGCTTGAGCTTGCAACCACAGTCCGTAATTGCAAAGCCAGCTCTACAAACCACCAACCTGGCTTTGAACAAACCGGTCACTTGTTCGCCAACGCCTCAATATGCCTGTGCCAATGCTGTGGACGGCAATACCGGAACGCGCTGGTCGAGCGCCTTCAGCGACCCGCAGTGGATTTACGTCGATCTGGGCGTCACCACCACGATCGGCAGCGTAATCTTGCGCTGGGAGGCCGCGTATGCTACATCTTTCCAGATCCAGACCTCGACCGATGCCACCATCTGGACGACGATCTACTCCACGACCACCGGCACCGGCGGCGTCCAGACCATCAATGCCTCCGGTTCGGGCCGCTACGTGCGTATGTACGGCACAGTCCGCAAGACACAGTATGGCTACTCGCTATGGGAGTTCGAAATCTACGGTACCAGCGGCCCTACGAATACGGCCACCTTTACGGCCACGCGTACCAATACACCCGTGGGTCCAACCGCCACGCGTACCAGCACACCCACTGTGACCAATACATCCGTCGCCAGCACCAATCTGGCGCTGAACAAGCCTGTCACCTGCTCCTCGACTGAGAATGCCGCCACCCCCTGCGCCAGCGCCGTGGACGGTAACACCGGGACGCGCTGGTCGAGTGCCTTCAGCGACCCGCAGTGGATCCAGGTTGACCTGGGTTCGACGGCCACAATCGGCAGCGTCATCCTGCGCTGGGAAGCCGCCTACGCTACCGCCTTCCAGGTCCAGACCTCCACCGATGCCGCCACCTGGACGACGATCTACTCCACGACCACCGGCACCGGCGGCGTCCAGACCATCAACGCCTCCGGTTCGGGCCGCTACATCCGCATGAACGGCACGGCGCGCGCCACCATCTACGGCTATTCGCTGTGGGAGTTCGAAGTCTACGGCACCGGCGGGCCAACATCTACTATTACGATCACCCGCACTCCCACGACAGCTATACTGACCGCGACCGCTACACGGACCCTAACCCCCACGCCCACCCCAACCGGCGGCACCGGCAGCGTCATGCTCTCCTTCCACGCGCCAGCAGTTGCCTCATCGGTTCAGAACAATGCCAACTGCGCCAACTGCACCGCCGATAAAGCCGTCGACGTGGATATGTCCACCCGCTGGGCCACCGACTGGGCCGATCCGCAGTGGATCTACCTTGACCTGGGCGCCAGCGCCAATATCACACGTGTCGTCTTAAAGTGGGAGGCGGCGTATGGCAAGAGCTATCAAATCCAGGTCTCGAACGATGCGGCCACCTGGACCTCCATCTACTCCACCACTACCGGGGATGGGGCCACTGATGATCTGGCGATCACGGGTACCGGCCGGTACGTGCGTATGTACGGCACCGTGCGCGGCACCGGCTACGGCTACTCGCTTTTTGAGTTCCAAGTCTATGGCACCGGTGGGGCGCCCAATGCCAGCCCGACACCGCGCCCGACCTCTACACCGCACGGCCCGTGGGTGCTGGCTTGGAGCGACGAGTTCAATGGCCCGGCGATTGACACCACCAACTGGAACTACGAAACCGGCTGCACTGGTAATGGCAACGGCGAGTGGGAGAACTACACCAACGGCGACAACTCCGCCATCCAGTTCGATGCGCAAGCCAACAGCAATGTCATGATCATCGAGGTCCGCCAGACCGGCGCCGCCGCGGCGTGCGGCTACACTTCGTCGCGCATGACCACGTTCGGCAAGCGCGAGTTCACTTATGGCCGAATGGAAGCACGGCTGAAGTTGCCGCAGACCCAGGGTATCTGGCCCGCTTTCTGGATGATGGGCAACAACATCGGCACGGTCGGCTGGCCTTCCAACGGCGAGATCGATATTATGGAACACATCGGCTCATTGCCCTCGACTTCCTCGGGCGCCATTCACGGCCCCGGCTATTCGGGCGGAGGCAATATCGGCGGCGCCTTCGTGCACAGCGAACCGGTGAACCTGAACTATCATTTGTACGCGATCGAATGGTCCCCCGATGATATCAAGTGGTTCGTCGACAGCAACAACTTCCTGACGGTCACGCGCGAGCAAGTTGAGACCAAAGGCGCCTGGGTCTTCGATCACCCCTTCTTCATTCTGTTGAATGTTGCCGTGGGCGGGGCCTGGCCAGGCTACCCCGATGGCACCAGCGTTTTTCCGCAGCGCATGTATGTAGATTACATACGTGTATATCGATAAAACCAATATCCGGGCTTTCTCTAATGTAGGGTAAGGTATCCATGAACCCCGCATGTTGGCCGGGCACAAGCAGCACAAGATGAAGCAATCAGTGGAGGTAGTTAACTACCTCCACTGATCTTTATTTCACCCGATGGGGTTATTGGCCGCTTCACACTCACTTGAAGCAACTATTATTCCTGTATGTCGACTGTATAACAATTGTATACGGTCCTCTCTATCTTTGACTCCGGCGTTTTGCTTTAATAAAAACGCACAGACAAAAGATTTGATTGTTGACTCTCTTTCAGTAAAACGCTATACTATTTTCAGAAAACAAATTAAGAATTTCAATGATTTTCAGAAATAGGGCTTTAGCAAGTAGCAAGTATATAAACCTGCTTTCAAACTCTCTTCTGTGAATGGTGAATAATTATTGACAACGACTGACCTGCTGATTGATCATCCAAGATTTGATCGTAAGGAGGTACGCCTAAAACAAACCCAAAATTACCCCGTTACTTCCAAGACCTTCGTTATACAAAGGAGAAAGCAGAAATGAAAACAGCTACCAAGGTTTTAGTGCAGATTTCCGTAATCCTGGTACTCATCGCTGGAGCGGTGAGTCTGGGCTTGCAATCCGTAATTGCGAAACCAGTTACCCAAACAACCAACCTGGCTTTGAACAAGCCGGTGACATTCTCGAGCCAGCAGGCGGGCAACGAGGCCTCCCACGCGGTGGACGGAGATACGGCCACGCGCTGGGCCGCCTCCCCCTGGCCGCAGTGGATCCGGGTGGACTTGGGGACGACATACACCATCGACAAGACAGAGATCATGCCCTACGCGGGTCGCGCCTATCAATACCGGGTGGAGGTCTCGCTCGACGGGACGAGTTACACCACTGTGGTGGACCGCACCGCGAACACGACTGGTGGGACGACGTTGACGGACACCTTTACTGCGGCGTCGGCACGCTACGTGCGCTTGACCGTGACGGGCGCATCCGGCTACACAGGCGGCTGGGCCTCTCTGTACGAGTTCCGCGTCTTCAGCAGCGCCAGCGTCGCAACGGCCACCCGCACCCCCACGCCTATATCTGGCGGCAGCAACCTGGCGCTGAACAGGCCGGCCACCTGCTCGTCGGTTGAAAATACCGGCACACCCTGCGCGAGCAGCGTGGACGGCAATACCGGCACGCGCTGGTCCAGCGCCTTCAGTGACCCGCAGTGGATCCAGGTGGACCTGGGTTCAACGGCCACGATTGGCAGTGTGGTCCTGCGCTGGGAAGCCGCGTACGCCAGATCCTTCCAGATCCAGACCTCCACCGATGCCGCCACCTGGACTACGATCTACTCCACGACCACCGGCACCGGCGGCGTCCAGACCCTTAACTTAACGGGCTCGGGCCGTTACATCCGCATGTACGGCACCGTCCGCGCCACCGTCTACGGCTACTCGCTGTGGGAGTTCGAAGTCTATGGCACCGGCGGCCCAACAGCCACCCCCGGCCCAACGGTCACACCCATCCCCACCGCGACGGGCTGGAACCTGGTATGGAGCGATGAGTTCAATGGCCCGAATGTCGACCTGACCAACTGGAGTTTCCAGACGGGCTGCTCGGGCTGGGGCAATGCCGAGTGGGAGGATTACACCAACGGCGCCAATGCCAGCATCCAGAACGGGTCACTCGTCATCGTAGCACAGATGAAACCTGGGGCGGCACTGGGCGCCTGCGGCATGACCTCGACCCGCATGAACACTTCCGGAAAACGCTCCTGGCTATATGGGAAAATGGAAGCGCGTATCGCCATCCCCATCGGACAGGGCACCTGGCCTGCCTTCTGGATGATGGGCAACACTGGAGCCTGGCCATCCAACGGCGAGATGGACATCATGGAACACATCAACAGCACAGACCAAAATGTGGGCACATTGCACTGGAATAACAATGGTCACCAGTCGAGCGGCACCAGCACAACCGTTTCTAACATGACCAGCTACCACATCTACGGCATCGAGTGGGATTCAACCCAGGTCAAGTTCTACGTGGACGGCAACTATTACAACACGATCAACATTTCTGCCGTACCTCAGCCTGCCTTCCACCAGCCTCAATACTTCCTACTCAACCTGGCGATCGGCGGAGCCTGGCCGGGATATCCGACCAGCACCAACATCATGCCGGCCTATTATTACATCGACTACGTGCGTGTTTATCAGCACTAGTGCCCGGCGAACATAGGAATGTAGGGTAAATATGACTGCCCTGCCCCGGGCTCTTCATGGGGTCAAGAGTGCTTTACCCCACATCCTCAGAAAGTTCGGGTACTAGTTCCCGGCACATATCGACGTTCTGCGGGATCGGGGTGGTGCCCCGATCCCGCGCTTATCTCCGTCATCGCATCCGCAAGCGACAGATGCCGGTTGTTGACGAGCCATAAAGGCCGTATCGTCCAGTCTCTTAGCGGCAGGCAGGCTGAACCACCAGCATGCTCTATCAATATCCAAACACATTCGACAGAGAAAAGGAAAATATGAAAACGATCAGCAGGCTTTTCGTGCAAATTTCAATGATTACGGTCCTCATGACCGGAATGTTGGGGTTGGGCTGGCAGACGCAATCGGCAATTGCGAAGCCAGCTGCCCAAACCACCAACCTGGCTTTGAACAAGCCGGTGACATTCTCGAGCCAGCAGGCGGGCAACGAGGCCTCCCACGCGGTGGACGGGAGTACGACCACGCGTTGGGCCGCCTCCCCCTGGCCGCAGTGGATCCAGGTGGACCTGGGGACGACATACACCATCGGCCAGACTGAGATCATGCCCTACGCAAGTCGCGCCTACCAGTACCGCGTGGAGGTCTCGCTCAACGGGACGAGTTACACCACCGTGGTGGACCGCACCGCGAACACGACTGGTGGGACGACCCTGACGGACACGTTTACTGCGGCGTCGGCGCGCTACGTGCGCCTGACCGTGACGGGCGCATCCGGCTACACGGGCGGCTGGGCCTCTTTGTACGAGTTCCGCGTCTTTAGCAGCGGGGGCCCAACGCCTACGAATACGCCCGTAGGTCCCACGCCCACGATCACTCCCACGAGCGTGGCCGGCGTCTGTTCCCAGCCCAACGTACCCAACTTCGGCCCGAACATGCACATCTTCGACACCAGCATGTCGGCCGCCACGATCCAGGCGCAGCTCGACAGCGACTTCAACCTGCTCAAGGATACCCAGACGGCGCAGTTCGCCGAGAACCGCCGGGCGGAAGTCTTCAAACCCGGCACCTACTCGGTCTCGGCCAACGTCGGTTTTTACGAGTCGGTCGCAGGTCTCGGCCTGAACCCCACCGACGTGACGATCAACGGTGCTGTCACCGTCGATGCCTTCAACGCTTCGGACGCCGGCAATGCCACGCAGAACTTCTGGCGCTCGGCCGAGAACATGTCGATCAACACCAACGGCGGAGCCGATCGCTGGGCCGTCGCCCAGGCGGCGCCCTTCCGGCGCATGAACATCATCGGCGGGCTCAACGTCTTCCCGGCCAGCTTCGGCTGGGCGAGCGGTGGCTATATCTCCGACACCAAGGTTACGGGCCAGGTGGCTTCCGCCTCGCAGCAGCAGTGGTACTCCAAGGACAGCAACTTCGGCAGTTGGAACGGCGCGGTCTGGAACATGGTCTTCTCGGGCGTCAGCGGCGCTCCCGCGCCCAGCTTCCCGGCCTCCCCCACGACCGTGCTCGGCACGACCCCGGTCTCCCGTGATGTGCCCTACCTGTACGTCGACGGCAGCGGCGCCTATCGCGTCTTCGTGCCCTCGCTGCGCACCAATGCCTCCGGGTCGAGCTGGCCGAATACGCCCGGCAGCTCGCTGCCGATGACCCAGTTCTACGTCGTCACACCTGGCGCCACCGCCACGACCATCAATAACGCCCTGAACCAGAATTGCAACCTGTTCTTCACCCCGGGCGTTTACCACCTCAACCAGACCCTCAACGTCAATAATGCCAATACGGTCATCCTCGGCATCGGCTACCCGACGCTGGTTAACGACAACGGCGTCAACACGATGCAGGTTGCCAACGTCGACGGCGTGCGCCTCAAGGGCCTGCTCTTCGACGCCGGCACGACCCAGGCCAACACCCTGCTGACGATCGGCACCGCGGGCAACACCACGGGCCGTGCCGGCAACCCGGTCTCGATCCAGGACGTGTTCTTCCGCATCGGCGGCCAGTTCGCCGGCAAGGTGACCAACAGCCTGATCGTCCACAGCTACGATACGATCATCGACCACATCTGGGCCTGGCGCGCCGACCACGGCAGCGGCGTGGGCTGGACCGCCAACACGGCCGATCAGGGTCTGGTTGTGAACGGCAACAACGTGATCGCCACCGGCTTGTTCGTCGAACACTACCAGAAGTACGAGGTCACCTGGAACGGCCAGAACGGCAAGATCATCTTCTTCCAGAACGAGATGCCGTATGACCCGCCGGATCAGGCCTCCTATATGAATGGCAGCACCAACGGCTATGCGGCCATCAAGGTGGCAAATGCTGTGACCACGTTCGAGGCCTGGGGCCTGGGAAGCTACTGCTTCTTCAACGTCAACCCGGCAGTCGTCTCGGCACGCGCCTACGAGGCGCCGCAGGTCGCGGGTGTGAAGTGGCACAACCTGTCGACGGTCTCGCTCGGCAACAAGGGTGCGATCATCAACGTCATCAACACCACCGGCCCACAGACGCCGACCAACTCGACCCCGGCTACTGTGACCACGTACCCGTAAGCATAAGAATACAGTTGATTTGCGCCGGCCAGCCTGACAGAGTTAGGCTGGCCGGTACTTTACAGGGATGTGGTCGGCCGCTTTTCGTCGGCAGCGACTGGTGGGTCTATTGCCGGGCGTCTATCGATACCTCTGATACGTACAATTCGCCATATATCAGATTTTTTAGGCCATTTCGACATCTTTTTTAAATTATTTGCTGGCGACCTGACACTTTGCTGAGTTTCCCGTTCGCCCTTTTTAATGGTTACTGCCCTATTTGGGACTCAAGTATGCTGAGTTCTACCAAATAGGGCGGTAATTTTTATCAAAGCAGCCAAAAGGCCAAACTCGAGGGTGCTTTTCCGGGCGTATCGT